>Ga0193752_1001547_pt1 | contig 18961 bp, 10 predicted proteins | sample H1c1metaG_FD_144924 | JGI IMG/M metagenome (GOLD analysis project Ga0193752, IMG submission 144924) | Soil microbial communities from a riparian zone of the East river system, Colorado, United States - H1c1 | ecosystem: Environmental > Terrestrial > Soil > Riparian zone | place: USA: East River...
ATAATTGCCGTATTAGAAGTTGCGCAGGCAGAAACTGTTGTGTAGTTGATCCCCATGTAACCGTTACGGATAGATATCATCCCTGATGCCATATTAGCAATCAGTTTTGGAACAAAGAACGGACTATAGCGTGGTGTACCATTACCAAGCGCAAACTCAGAAGCCTGTTGCTCGAAAGTATCCATTCCACCTTGTCCAGATCCCCAGATTACACCCACGTCAAACGGATCCATTTTGTCAAATTCAAAACCTGAATCTTTGATTGCCTCATCTGACGCTACCAATGCATACTGTGTAAAACGGTCTGTTCTTTTTATATCTGACCGGTCTAAATATTTTGTAACGTCATAATCCTTGAGTTCACAGGCAAATTGCGTGCGGAAGAGAGAGGCGTCGAAGCGGGTGATTTTTGCAGCTCCGCTTTTACCAGCTATGGTATTGCTCCAGAAAGTATTTACATCATTTCCTAAAGGGGTTAATGCCCCGATCCCTGTGATAACAACTCTTTTTAACATATGCATATATAAATTAATGATTGATCATTGCCTTCAAGGCTTTGATTAACTCTTACAAAAGTATGATTATATTTAATACCTAATGGTATAATTACTGGGTGAATTTCCCGGTTTTCCCATCATGACGCGAAAATACAAATATTAAAGTCAAAAATGACGCTGTTTAAATTTATGTTATTTATATAAGAATCTATTTAAATAAGACAGTTTCTTATATTTGATCATTAAAATATTTAAATATAATGTCAGATCAGAAAAAAGAAATATTCGACAATGTCGCTCAGCGGCTCAAAATTGAAGGTTTTAACGTAGTTAATCGTGATGAGACCCGTCCATGGGGTGGTTTTTTTGTTATAGATGAAGCACAGGCACAACAGTTTGCTAATGTTTATTTTGACGGACTAAATGTAGAAGAGCTAAAAATTTCGGGGAAATTAAGTCCTAAAATTTTAATCGTAGCACCTAATACGCGTCTATCATGGCAATATCATCACCGTCGTGCCGAAATATGGAGAGTAGTAAGTGGTACTGTTGGTGTAATTACCAGTGAGACTGATGAGCAGGGTGATGTACAACAACTGGCTCCTGAGCAAACTATCAAATTGAAACAAGGAGAAAGACATCGCCTGGTAGGTTTAGATGACTGGGGAATTGTTTCTGAAATCTGGCAGCATACTGATCCATCTAATCCATCTGATGAATCTGATATCGTACGTGTATCAGACGACTTCGGCAGATAAACTATATTGTGGCATGTGTCTGATCTTATTAGATAAGGCACATGCTTTTTTTTTGCTATTTTTGTAAATTAAACATCCAGTTGGATGCCCTGTTTGATTTATACCAAATTCCCATATGATCATATTAATATTTTTTCTGCTGCACTGGTTTTTGTCACTTTTTTCTCAAACATTCTTTTTACACCGTTATGCTTCTCATAAGATGTTTAAAATGAATGCTTTCTGGGAGAAATTTTTCTATACCATCACATTTTTATCTCAAGGGTCTTCTTTCTTAAATCCACGGGCTTATGCGATACTTCACCGTATGCACCATGCTTTCAGTGACACTGAAAAAGATCCGCATTCGCCACATTTTGTAAAGGATGTATGGGGTATGATGATACAGACTAAAAATATTTATCTGAATTATGCGAAGTATAATGAAGAGCCGGAAGAGCAATTCCGTGATAAATATCCATCATGGCCGCTAATTGATAAAATTGGTGATTCATGGATTACAAGAATGGTATTTATCGGTTTTTATATCTGGTTTTATGTAACCTTCGCTACTGCATGGTGGATGTTCTTATTATTACCGATCCATTTTTTGATGGGACCTTTGCATGGCGCAATTGTAAATTGGTGCGGGCATAAATATGGTTATTCAACACATGATAATAATGATCACAGTAAAAATTCTTTGCCATTGGACTTTTTGATGATGGGAGAGTTGTTTCAGAATAATCACCACAAAAAACCTAATAGTCCAAATTTTGCTTCTAAATGGTTTGAATTTGACCCTACTTATCCACTGATGAAGGTCATGCACTGGTTACATATCATCAGAATCAGAAAGACGTAAAAAATTATTTTTTACGATAGGATACTGGCATGTTTTTTTAAACTATAAATAAAAGATTATTCACATAACTGCCAACGTCAATTTTGAAGATATACACGACCACGTTTTTATTTATATTTTTAAACGTATTTATACATCTTGCAGCAAATGCGCAAGCTCGTATTAAGTTTAAGGGCATGGTTATGGATACGACAAACGTTGGTATTCCAGGCACTAATGTCCGTTTAATTTCTGGTAAGGATACTTTAGTCAGTAATACAGATAATAGCGGGGCTTTCAGCTTTTCCAATCTTAAAAACGGAACGGTAACACTATTGATCAGAGGGATAGGTTATAAGCCTTATAGTACTGTTTTTACACTGAAAGAAGGGATTTCAGAACAAATTTTGCCCACAGTATTTCTGAAATCGGCTACGCTTCAGTTAGATGAAGTCATCATCAAAGGCAATGTTGTGCCTATGCGGGTGATGAAAGATACAGTAGAATTTAATGCAGATGCTTACGTTGTCCATGAAAATGACAAGGTAGATGATTTACTAAAACAACTGCCCGGTGTCGAGATAGATAAGGATGGGAATGTGACCTCAGCTGGTAAAACCCTGACCAAAATCCGTGTAAACGGAAAAGACTTTTTTACGGGTGATGTAAAGCAATTTATTTCAAAGCTGCCTGCAGGCGCAGTTTCAAAAATCCAGTTTATTGATGACTATGGTGATAAGGCAAATTTTACTGGTATTAAAACCGGAGAGCCTCAGAAGATATTAAACGTTGTAACTAAATCAGATCGCAATAACGGGAGTTTCGGTAGTGTGACAGTAAGCGACGGAACCAATAAACGCTATGGACTGAATGTTAACGATTATATATGGCGGGATGTTAAACAGGTTGGTGTAAATGGAAATGCCGGTAACACTAATACAGGGGCGGGGATCAATACAAATGCTAACTTAGGAACTAGTTACAGAGATAAAATAGGCAAAAAACTGATTTTTAGTGGTAGTTATAATTATGGTTATAATAAAAATGAGAGTGTACAGCAGAGTTTTGTAACAACAGCGAGTACACTCGGTACCCTTTATAATCAATCTGTAAATTCAAATTCGTCGAAAAATAGTACACATAACTTTGACCTGAGCCTCGCATCAACCGATGAAGTGAATTACATCAGAGGAGGGGTAAGAGGTGTATTACAAGGAACAAAAAGTATTTCGGCAAGTGATGTCATACAAACTGGTGTAACAAAGCGGGATTTAAAAACACAAAGTACGGGCAGGCAGCAAAACCCTAACCTGAATGCTGATTTTTCGATGGCCCGCAAATTTAAAAAGACAGGCAGAATTTTTTCACTGAATATATTTGCAGGTTCAGGCCTGACCAGTAATAGTACTGAGCTGAATAACCAGATCAGATATTATGATTCAACTGGCGTGGCTGTGAAAGATTCGTTGCTAAATCAATTGGTTGATAATCGTAACCGGGCTACGAATGTGACTGCTAATCTTACTTTTACCGAGCCTTTGAGTAATAAATCGGATACGCTCGTTAAAAAAAATCTGGATTTCAGTTATCTGTTTACACTAAATCGTACAAATAATAGCCTGGATACTAAAAATAGAGATAACATGGGTAATGTCAGTGAAGTAGATTCATTAAGCAATACTTATACTTCTTCGTTTAGTAAACACCTCATCGGTATAAATTACAGGTACGAAACAAAAAAGTTTAATTATGTTTTGGGAATTAATGGGCAGCCTACTTTGTTAACGGGTACTTATGAGGGGCGGACTGATAAAATTTACCGTGCTGGTTTTAATGTTTCTCCTATCGCACGCTTTAACTACAGGCTTTCATCTAAAGATCAGTTGAATGCTTTTTATAGTGGAAATAGCACTGAACCTAATTTTAATCAATTGCAGCCTGTAAGAGATACCAGGAATCTTCAGAATGTAGTAGTTGGAAATCCTAAGTTAAAAGCTGCCTTTAATCATTTAATTAACTTCAACTATAACCATTCGAATCCAAAGGATGGCAGTAATCTGCAAATAGGGATAAAGGGTACTGTAACGCAAAACCAGGTTGTATCTAATACGGTGCTGCTGAAGGATGTTCTGGATGGCTTTAAGCAGGAAACGCACTATCTGAATACTAATGGTAATTATAATTTTGGCACTAACTATTACTGGTCTTTACCATTTGCTAAAAGGAAATTTACATTCGAACTGGTGGGGGGTATGAATTATAGTCATCGGATTTCGTTTGCGGAGCAGGTGAAAAATATTGGGGAAGGTATCAACGTGAACCAGAGAACAGGGTTGCGTATGAACCGTAAATGGATTATGCTGCATACTATTGCCAGCTATACCTATAACAGTAATGTTTTTTCTATTCCAGGATTTAACTCCAATACGATACAGACCTGGGCATTCAATATGGATAGCAGGGTGTTTATCTTAAAAAGTTTGATTCTTGGGCTCAATGCCGGAAAAACTATCAATAAGGGTTTCTCGGTTGCTGCAACTAATCCATTTATAATTAATGGCTCTTTGGAGAAGACTTTTTTCAAGAACAAACAGGCGAGTGTGAAACTGGAAGGCAATGACTTTTTAAACCAGGGAAACAACCTGCGCAGGTCAGTCATAGATAATACCACTACAGATAGTCAGACTAACCAGATCACAAGATTTTTTTTATTGAGTTTTACCTGGAACCTGCAAAGTTTTGGGGGATAATAATTGTTGAAAAAATAAAAACCCTGATATTTCTACCAGGGTTTTGTTGTATTTTAATCTGTTTTTGCTTTAGGTCTTGAACCGCTGAATCTGCGGTTACCGCCACCACCATGACCACCACCAGGAGTTCTTTTTGCTCCGCTAAGGTTTGGTTTATATTCTGTTTTTTCAGGACGGCCACCTCTTGATGGTTTGCTTTTTCCTTTTACTTTTGCTGCTGCAGCGCCAGACATCAGGCTCTGCCAGCTCATTGCATAAGGATGATCTTCCTGTACGGGTATTTTAAGGGCGATTAATTTTTCGATATCGTCAAGGTATTCTTTTTCTTCTCCATCACAGAAAGAGAAGGAAACTCCACTGTTACCAGCACGGCCTGTACGGCCAATTCTGTGTACATAAGTTTCAGGAACGTTTGGCAATTCGTAATTGATTACGTGAGTCAGTTCATCCACATCAATACCACGGGCAGCAATATCAGTTGCTACAAGGATACGTGTAGTTTTAGCTTTGAAATTAGTTAAAGCTCTTTGTCTCGCGTTTTGTGATTTATTACCATGAATTGCTTCTGCTTTTACACCAACTTTAATCAGGTCTTTAACAATACGGTCTGCACCATGTTTTGTACGGGTAAAAACAAGAGCTGTTGTAATCGTTTTGTCTTTAAGAATATGGATCAGAAGATTTTTCTTATCGTTTTTATCTACATAGTAGATTGATTGCTCAATTTTTTCTGCAGTTGAAGATACTGGTGTTACTTCTACTTTTAACGGATCTGTTAAAATAGTATTTGCCAGTTTCTGGATTTCTGCTGGCATAGTAGCCGAGAAAAACAGCGTTTGTCTTTTAGAAGGTAATTTTGCAATTGTTTTTTTAACATCATGGATGAAACCCATGTCCAGCATTCTGTCTGCTTCATCCAGTACAAAGATTTCAACATCTTTAAGATTGACAAAACCCTGGTTCATTAAATCAAGCAATCTGCCTGGTGTAGCGATCAGGATATCTACTCCACGATGCAAAGCATCAGTCTGAGCTTTTTGTCCAACACCACCAAAGATAACCAGGTGACGTAAAGAAAGATTTTTACCATAAGCATTGAAACTTTCTTCAATCTGAATGGCAAGCTCACGCGTTGGCGTTAATACCAGGGCACGGATTGGTCTTGGGCCTTTAGTATTCTGATGTTCTTTATTCAGCAGTTGTAACATAGGGATTGCAAAAGCCGCTGTTTTACCAGTTCCGGTTTGCGCACAGCCTAGTAAGTCTCTGCTTGTTAATATAGTAGGGATAGATTGTTCTTGTATAGGGGTTGGGTTAGTATAACCCTCTGCTTGCAGCGCTTTTAAAATAGGCTCAATCAGGTTTAATTCTTCGAATAACAATGTGTTTGAATTTTAATGTGTATAATAATGAAGATACGTTAACAATTAGCAGGTGTTTAATTAATGAATTCCTTGCTGATTAAAGAGTTACGTTTCGCTGGCGCAAATATACATATAAGTTCCGTAACTTATTTGTCTTCTTTAAAGCGGCTGAAAAACAATAGGGCGAGGACACATAAAACAAAGCCCACAACACCGTTTAAACGCAGGCCGAAATCATGGCCGGGGTCTTTACCATAAATAGTGAGCATGGCGAAAAGGGCAATGCCTAAGGTCTGTCCGAGTTTAACAAATAGGTATTTAACTGCGAAAAACATACCCTCGTGGTTTTCACCAGTCTCTCTGGTGTCTTTTTGTGCAATATCTGCAAGAATAGCATTTGGTAAAATACCAAGGGCGGCCAATGGAAAAGAAGCACAGACTACCAGGATATAGATTTGCATCACAGGCGAGAAAGGCAGGTGGCCGAGGAAGTAAATAGTGACAAAAATAAGACTTAAGACAGCAAAAGCTGCTAACACTAATGCCTTTCTGCCATAGTGCTTCGCTCCGGAATTAATGAAAGGGTAAAATAAAAGTGAAAGGACAACCATAAGCCCCATATATTTTCCACCATCAGATTCAGGTAGTTTCAAAAGTACGCTGACAAAGTATAGTAATCCGCTCGAAATGATACTCAATGCAGTATAATATGCGAAATCTGAAATCAGATAATACTTGAAGTTTGAATTACGGAAAGTGTTTTTAATGGCTGGAATCAATGCGATGTGAGTGGGTTTACCATTACTGTATTCTTTTTCATTAATGGTAATCACAGGCAGGATCATCACTAGTCCGGAGAAAATACTAAGTCCGATAATCGTATATTGAAGGGCTTCCATCCGCTGGTGAATATGGAAGGTGTTTTGAATCAGGTCGGCAAAGTTATTAGTCATAGCAGACAGGATCATGCCCATCACAAATCCTACCTGCTGGAAAGTAGATAGTTTTATTTTTTGTTCGGTTGTATGAGCTAATTCTGCTAGTAATGCATTATAAGGAATGATATAGGTGGTGACCGACATAAAAAATCCAATCAGCATCAGGGTGAGCCACCAGGCATTTGTCGTAGATTCTGCTTTAACCAGGGGATGAAATATCAATGCGCAAAAAATAGCAGCCGGAATAATTGCGTAACGCATAATTGGAATGCGCCTGCCTTTAGGGTTTTTGCTCCCATCGCTCAGCGAAGCAATGAAAGGATCATAAAAAGCATCAAACAGTCTTCCTGATGCTGCGATAATGGAAAGAATATTAAAAGCGCCAAAAACAATAAGCTGCGGAACTAGTGGGGTTAAGCCAGAATTATTAGGTGGCAGATAGAAATAGGGAAGCATGACAATTATAATATTAGTCATTATGCTCCAGCCCATCATTCCGGCTGCATACGTAATCTCTTTACTTAAGGGCAATTCCTTCTGCTGCATCGGCTATTTTGTTTTTAGACTGGATGGATAGGTAGCGTAAATGTACGAAGGTAAGGCAAAATGTGTATTTGTTGAAAATTGATGTTTAATTGAGGTAGCTATTCATTAAATTTGTAGCTCTACACAAAGATTATGGCTGAACCTATATATAACGATGACAGTATACGGTCACTAGACTGGAAAGAACACATCAGATTACGTCCTGGTATGTATATCGGGAAGTTGGGTGATGGCTCTGCTCAGGATGACGGTATTTATGTTTTGCTAAAAGAGATCATGGATAACTCTATTGATGAGTTTGTAATGGGATCTGGCCGTACAATAGATATTACTGTTTCTGATTCTAAAGTTAATATACGCGATTATGGCCGCGGTATCCCATTGGGTAAAGTGGTCGATTGTGTGTCGAAAATCAATACCGGTGGTAAATATGATAGTAATGCTTTCCAGAAATCTGTAGGTCTGAACGGGGTGGGTACGAAAGCTGTAAATGCTTTATCGACTAATTTCGTGGTGCAGTCTTACCGTGATGGAAAAACAAAAAAGGTAGAGTTTTCAAGAGGAGAGATCACATTGGATCATCCGATTATTGATACGACGCAAAGAAATGGTACTGCGATTACTTTTTATCCGGATGAAACTATTTTCAGAAACTATCACTATATCCCTGATTTCGTAGAAAGTATGATCTGGAACTATGTGTTCCTGAATACTGGATTAACCGTTAATTTTAACAATCAGAAATATTTGTCGGAACGTGGTCTGTATGACTTGCTGCATAAAGTAGCAGATGTAGAGAATATCCGATATCCGATTATTCACCTGAAAGGGAATGATATTGAAATTGCAATGACCCATGGTCAGCAATACGGTGAAGATTATCATTCTTTTGTGAATGGACAGCATACCACTCAGGGTGGTACACACCAGGCGGCTTTCAGAGAGGCTGTGGTTAAAACTATCCGTGAGTTCTATAAAAAAGAATATGAGGCTTCGGATATCCGTTCTTCTATTATTGCTGCGATTTCTGTACGTGTGCAGGAGCCGGTATTTGAGTCACAAACGAAAACTAAACTGGGTTCTCAGAATATGGGGCCGGAAGGGCCATCTGTACGTACTTTTATTAATGATTTCGTTAAGAAGGAACTGGATGATTACCTGCATAAACATACAGATGTTGCTGATTCTTTATTGAAACGTATTCTGCAATCAGAACGTGAACGTAAAGATATTGCGGGGATCAAAAAACTAGCGAATGACCGTGCCAAAAAGGCATCGCTTCATAATAAAAAACTCAGGGACTGTAAAGTGCATTTCAGCAGCACGCATGAAAAACGTTACGAAACTACTTTGTTTATTACCGAGGGAGATTCTGCATCGGGATCAATTACTAAATCAAGAGATGTAGATTGCCAGGCAGTATTTAGTTTGAAGGGTAAACCTCTGAATTGTTATGAGTTGACCAAAAAGGTTGTTTATGAGAATGAGGAATTCAATTTATTGCAGCATGCACTGAATATTGAAGATGGATTGGACGGGTTGCATTATAACAATATTGTAATCGCAACAGATGCCGATGTGGATGGTATGCACATCAGGTTATTGATGATGACTTTCTTCCTTCAGTTTTTTCCTGATCTGGTAAGGGCAGGACACGTATATATTCTGCAAACTCCTTTATTCAGGGTACGTAACAAGAAAGAAACAATTTATTGCTATAGCGATGACGAACGCAAAAAAGCAATTGAGAAATTAGGTAACAGGCCGGAGATTACACGATTTAAAGGTTTAGGAGAGATTTCTCCTGATGAGTTTGGACTGTTTATAGGTAAAGACATCCGTTTAGATCCTGTGATCCTGAAAGATCAGACTATTAAGAATTTGCTGGAATATTATATGGGTAAAAATACACCAGACAGACAACAGCATATTATCAGAAATTTAAGAGTAGAGAAGGATACTGTAGAAGAGTTGATTTCTGCTGATCTGGATGCTGCAACAGCGGCAGTTTCTGAAGATATTATAGATGAAATTGCAGAATCGGCTTAAGCCGGTTCTGCCTGTGTCTCTTTTGGATGTTGTGGTGGTAAAACATCAACCTTTTCTTCTATCACAGTAATCTGCGTATGTACAGCATATTTACTTGGCCTTATTCTTTTATCATATTTTTCTGCATAAGCCTGAGTAAACTCCGCACCGAAGTATAAAATAATAGCCGTATAATAAATCCATAACAGGATTACAATAATTGAACTTGCTGCGCCAAATGCTGATGCAGGATTCCCTTTTTCGATATAGATGCCAATCAGGTATTTGCCCAGACTAAATAGCAATGCTGTAAATAGAGCACCTATAATGGCCGATTTCCATCTGAGAATTACATCTGGTAATATTTTAAAAATAATCGTGAATACTGCGGTCACAGCTGCTAAGGTGAAAGCGTTGTTCAGGATATAGATTAATAGGGTAGTGGTGGTATCTGCTACAGGGATGACTTCGCCGATCCTGCTTTGGGTAACTAAATCTCCTAGTTTGGAACCTAAACCAACTACAATGCTGTTAATCACCAGTGAAACTAGTAACAGGAAACCCATTGATATAATCAGTGAAAAGGACAAGAGTCTATTGGTCAGCATTTTTAACCACCCTTTTTTAGGGACAGCTTTTACTTTCCAGATCATATTGATACTATCCTGTATTTCAATGAAGATGGCCGTTGAACCGACAACTAACGTTCCTATACCAATAATCAAGCCCATTGTGCTTTTGCCGGTAAGATTGGCATTGGCTACAAATCCCTGTATTTGTTTAGCGGCCTCAGGACCAACCATTTCATTGATTTGTGCAAATAACTCTGTACCAGGATTTAGTTTATCACTGAAAAAGATACTAGCCGCAGATATAATGATAATAATTAAGGGGGTTAGGGAGAAAATTGTATAATAAGCAAGTGCTGCACTTAATTTCATCACACGGTCTTCCATAAAGCCTTCCCCTGCTGCTATAAACAAGTGATATAGAGCTACGAAGAAATGTTTGATTTTATGTATTACTTTCATAAGATAGATGTTTTTAGAATGGATACCCAATCCCTATGTTATAAATTAAGTTATCTTTTCGCCAGCCTTTATCACCGAATGCAACCTGATCAATAACCCATCTTTGTCCTTCAGGTAAGTATGGTTTTCTGATCGGGAAGGCTACATCTAAACGGATAACAAAGATTTTGGCATCAACACGCAAACCTGCTCCGGTAGAAATTGCCATTTCACTTAGGGCATTTTTTAATTTAAAGCCTGAGCCTGGTCTTAAAGGATCTTCTTTGCGGAGCCAGACATTTCCTGCATCAGCAAACAACGCACCATATAGCAAACTGACTAGTTTAAAACGCAGCTCCGTATTCAACATGATTTTTATATCACCACTCTGATCTGTGTATTGTGAATTAGCTGTTGTATCCCGAAATGTTCCTGGCCCCAGAGATCTTGAAGCGAATCCACGAATATCATTTGTACCTCCTGCGAAAAATTGTTTAACAAATGGCATAGAAGGACTATTTCCATAGGCATAACCATATCCCAGGTTAAGACGGTTGGCCCAAATTACATTCCTGTTGATTTTATAATAATTTCTGAGGTCTGTTTCCAGTCTGACGAATTGAGTTAAAGGAACGTTAAGAATTGATTTATCTCCATTACCATCTTTTGGAACGAATAACCCCCAAATATTTCCCCCTGTTTGAATGTTCCCATTGAAATAGATATTATTTCTTCTTGCCTCTTCCATTTGATTGGTATAGGTGAAGTTATAACTGCTTCCAATAATAAACTGTTTTTGTATGATGTTTCTTAGCCCGGGATTGTTCGCATATAAGCCTGCTGTATCTTTAGTCGTTATTTTTGGGCGTACATAGGTAATTGAAATAGGATTGAATGTATGTTCTTTATACTGACTCTCTTTCCATAGGTAACCATATTCCCCTTTAAATGAACTTAAATCGTATAAAGATCCTCTGCTTAACAATTCATAAGAAAGCGAGGCAATAGTTTTAGGAATAAAAGCAGTTGTACTGCTTGGCTTATAAAATGGAACAATAAATCTTGGGAAGGTAAGTTTTCCCTGCGCTGTAAATGAATAGGAGTTAAGGTTTTGTGCTTGTCCGCTTACCTGGGTTTCGAAACCACCGCTTAAACTTACATCCAGTTGTTCAGCTCCTCTGAACAGATTTCGGGTAGTCTGTGTAACTTTTATTTCTGAACCGACAAAATTGTTTGATTTACTCGTCCCGGTTACTGCAAAGGATAGGGAGTTTTTCTTTAATGGTGTCAGGTAAATATTCAGATCAAGCTGGTTGTTTTTAAAGCTATCAATAGGTAGGAACTCTGCTTTAACAGCTTGAAATGCATTAATATTTACCATCCGGTTTAGTGACTGGTTATGATCCTTTCTATTGTAAGTTTCTCCTTTTTTAAAGAAAACCAATCTGTCAAATAAACGTGGTTTAAACATTTTTTTATCATCATAGATATTGAAGTCATTATATTCAACCGGCTGTAATTTTCTCAAGACAGAGTCCCTTCTTAATGAGTAGTTGGGATAAATATTGATGTTTTTTATGGTGTAAGGTTTAAGACCTGCATCAGGCGCTATATCCTTTACTTTAACTGTGATATTGACAAGGCTTTTCCCAATAGTGCTATCAACCTGGAGAATGAGATAATCCGGACTGAAATAGAAATAACCATTTTCTTTCAAATCGTTATCTATACGGATACGTTCGTTTTTAAAAACATCAAGGTTATAAAAATCACCTTTTTTAAGCAATGTTTTTTCTTTATGCTGATTAACAATGTTAGCCAGATTTCCTGTGTCCTTTGGAAAAGTGATGTTGTTAATTTTATACCTGTTTCCTGTTTCTGCTGTATAAATAGCTTTTCCAATACGGTTTTTAACCACGGTATCACCTGTAACTACAGACTGCAGGTAACCCTGACTCATCAGGTAACTTGTCAGCACAGCATTGTTATATTTTAATTTTACATCAGTTAATAATACCGGTGGTTCACCAACTTTTGTTCTTAACCAGTGGCGTATCCCTTTTGGTTTTTTAGGTTCACCAGCAAGATTATAAATGTATAGTTTTGGCTTTAACCCCAGGATTGATTTATTAGGTGCAGGTCTGGTTTTACTTTCCAAATCACTCTTTACATTCTTTTCATTTGCAATTTTTGCAGTAGAATCCGGATTGATTTTTACTTCGGCGCCCCCATATAGATTCTGTCCGGGTTTCAAATATTTAGTATTGCTGCAGGCAGACCAGACTAAACATGAAACTATTAATAAGGTTGGTTTAATTAGTTTTTTCATCTTTAGGCTTCTGTTCTGTTTTTACTTGATTTCTCTTTTTTCTTTTTTGAAATATTTCTTTGAATTTATTGTAGTCAACAACTAATGCAAATCCTACACCAGTTTCTATAATCTGTCCTTCAATAACCCCTTCATTCTGATTACGTCTGTAAGCTCTTAAACGATATCTTCCGTCTGCTGATAATGCATATTCAACGTTAACGTTTCCTGCAATATTAGTTGAATTTTGTCCCGGAGCCTGTGGCCCTTCCAGACCAAAAGAACTACCCACAGTTACAGTTAGCCTATCATTCAGCAGTTTTTTAGAAAGTCCTACTTCCAGATCTGTTTTCTGCTGCATTGAACCAGTCGAGTAGTCTTCTGATGAATTTACGCCAAAATTGATATCTACACCTTTAACCAGATCTGAGGCCAAATTGTTTAATTGTTCTGTTAACAAATTACTTACGCTTGAACGTGCCATACTGGAAACACCACCTCCGCCTGCAAGACTTTCAAAAGGATTATCTGCCATGAATCTTCCTAATGCCAATAATGCAAATACCTGTTTATTCAGTTGCCCTTCATCTCTGTTTACATTTTGTAACTTGGTGTAAACCGTACCGCTTAATGCACCACGTTCATTTTCCGGAAGATCCAGGCGGAAAGATATAGTAGGTTTCATCAATTGATCCTTCATCATCAGATATACCTGAAAAGGTAGTTTTGTTTTTGCCTGAATATTTGACTGCTCGCCAAGCAGATCAATTGGGGCAGCATTGACTTCATACAATGCAGTCAGGTCAACATTGGCCTCCATCGGATCTCCTGTCCAGACAATACTGCTGCCTTTAACCAGTTTAAATGATTTCTTAGCAATTCCTCCAATAGATAAATTATAAGCTCCGTCAGTTACTTCGTAACGGCCAGTTAAACTCGTTTTACCACTAGGGTCCATTGTAGCAATCAGATTGGCAGTACCTCTTACTTTTAGGTTATCCCCATTTGCAGGGTCAACCACCACGTTCAATTCTGCCTCAGGATCAATTCTGATATTTGCACTCAGATTGAACCCTTTAATCGGAGCTTTGCTGATACTATCTGCTTTTAATGCTTTTTGTCCGTTAAAAGGTGCTGCATCTGCATCAATAAACTGCACAATACCTTCCTGACTTATTACAGATGGATCATCCGCCGGCATGGCAAAAAAGAATTTGGTTCCCTTTTCAACCTTAGCCGTCATGTTTACGTCTGGCTGGTTTAAATCTCCTCTTACTTTAATCAAACTGGTTACGAAAACTGTTCCATAAATCATTTCGTTATCAGCAGAAGTGGAATGCAATGCTCTGAAATTATCAGTTTTGATGTCCATATTGAACTTGAAGTCCTTATAATTTTTAGTTAGGATACCGCCATTGATAGTTGCTCTTTTATTTAAGGAATCGATAACTGTGAAATTATTGAATTTAAGCCCTTCCTCTGTGAAACTGATCGTTTCATTCGGCATCCTGAAATATGAATTTACATAGGTCGCATTGAATGCGGCCTGGTTAAATTTAACATCTCCCAGGATTTTCGGTGAAGCAATAGCACCTTTAATGGATAGTTGTCCGGTTATAGTCCCTGAACCTTGTTTAATCTGGCCCATAGAAACGCTTTCCAATGCTTTAAGATCAATCTTATCAATATTTAGTGTAAGATCCAAAGCGTTTTCTGCTTTAGTATAATAGAATCCATTTACTCTTAATTCATGGACTCCGGTTAACGCTATATTTGTCTCAAATGCATTTTCAGTATTGTTGTTTACTGCAACGCGTAATGTACCTAGCTGATCTTTCTGATAACGAAGATGATCAACTGTCAGGTTTGCTTCGAATTTTGGATTAGCCATTAATTCTTTAACATCCACAGTTCCATTAATCGCTCCGCCCACCAGTGAACTATCTTGTTCAGCAAATTTAGTGAGGGTTTCTATTTTGAAATCCTTGAACTCTATTTTTAATGGTGAATTAGGTGTAGAGTTAAGACTGTTAATACCTAATAATTGATTGCCTCTGCTCAGATTGAACTGATTCGCCAGAATACCCGCAGTACCAAATTGAATAAAGTTTTCAGGAGAAACAGCCCATTTATCATAATTCAATAGTAATTTATTAGGGTCCATACTGAACTGAAAATCTTTATTAATAGATTTAAAAGTACCACCAAGTATATACTTATCTTTCAATTTACTATCTCTTAGGAAAATATTAACCCCTAAAATATTATTAGCAGCTTCACCACTCAGTTCCGTATTATACAATGCTATTGATTGGCTTTGTACATGCTTTACCAATAGTTTATAATTCAGCTTCTGATTTGCATTGTCAATAGTAACGCGTGTACTATCTACCTGATAATCTCCATAAACGACTTTGGGAACCCACGCATTCATAATCAGACTGTCTTTTTTAGTATCCAGTAAACCACTTATGCGCGAAGGAGAGAAGGTGGTCAGTTCAGGGATAAAGTTCTTGATGAACTTAGGGTTATAAATGTTCATGCTGAACCTGAAGCGCTGATCCGGAATTTGAGTAACCTGACCAAAGGCATAATATTTATTAATCTGGTTAATCATCGCGGGAGCCAGGTTGGTTAGCTGATATTGTCCATCAACACGTGCACTCAGTAATTCTGACTTTAAAGTAAGCAAGGTATGTGTAGCTGAGGCTTCTGCATGTACATTAACGGTATCTACATTAAATCTCTGACCTTCTTTAACTAGTTGCAGGCCTCTGATGCTTACATCCCCATTCAGATAATCAGGATCGGCGGTTTTAATATCGGCTTTAAGTAAACCCGCCATCCTCAATTCTGTAGCACTAAAATTCAGTTTTTGTAAGTCGACTTGTTTTAAATTAAGGTCAGCCTTAACTGCAGGGTATTTACCTGCCATATCCACAAAAGCTGTTAAATTGAAATTAGCATTGGTATCGGCCATTTCACTTTTGATATTCATTTTCTGGCCGGAATAAGTCCCGCTCAACAATAAATTTTTGTAGGTGTATTTGTTATAGTAAGCACTTAGTAATTGTGCATTAATCTTCGCATTAGCAGTTTTTTCATCTAAACCTGTGCCGTTTACTGTTGCCTTAACACTGATCTTGCCTAACTGGGGCTGCATCTTCATCAGCTTGCCAATGTTAAAATTATTCAGATTGATATTTGCAGTATAGCTCTCTTTTCCTTTAGGCCCTTTCATACTGGCCAGTAATTTGGCTGCACCCATATCTGTATTGATATTCAGGTCAGTATTGAAATTAGTCATAGAGCCTTTAAACTTACCATTAGCATTAATGTTGTTCGGCAATTCAATATTAGCTGGTAAAGATTTTTTAGGAATCACGACCAGGAGATCTTTTTTTGTTAAGGAAAAACGTTTAATATTAAGATCAAGGAAAGTCTTATTCACATCTGGTAAACCTTTAACGGTACCGTTTATATCAATGTTTGTGCTTTTTAATCCGCTGATTTGCAATTGAGGAATCGTCAGATTATTCAAATAACCATTTACGCGTGCAGTGACTTTAATCTTTTCATTGCGGTAATCTGCTGGAACGGCATCACTGAAATAGGTTGCATCCTTTAAGCCTATAACAGAATTTTTAAACTGCATGGCTAATTTTACTTTTTCGGGATGTTTGGTTAAATCATCTAAAGAAGTATAATTAAGAGATGTGTTACTTTCAATATTCGTATTGGGTGTTTTAAAGACAATATTGGTCAGTTTAACCATTTTGTCACTATATATTACATCGCCCTGCAATTTCGAAAGTTCAAAACCACTTCTCTCTTTTAATACGCCACTTTTAACATTTACTTTAATACCGGCTGAGCTATAGGATAATGCCTCGGCAGTTAAACCAAGTCCATTGATCTTTAAATGATTGTAATCCATACCTTTTGGGGTAGGTTTAACAGACAGGTTATCATATTGAACATTGTTCCCTGCAAGGTTTAATTTGTTTACCAATACTGCTAAAGTGGAGGGCTTGGTAGTTGTCTCAACGGATTTTGTTCCGTTAGCAACTGTAGGTGGTTTGAAAGCAAATAGGATATTTGATTTATTCAGTGTTGCTTCATCCAGTTTAAAATCACTTTTAGTGAGGTCAGCAAAGAGTTTTTTTAGGTTTAGTTCATTAATATTCAAATCAGCCCGCATGTCTGATAACATATCGTTAAAATCGATCTTTACATTATTGAAAGCAGCATCCTGTATCTCTACCAGTGGAAGTTTTCCTGTAGCTGTTTTTGCTGTATCAAGACTTTTCTCCAGGTGGGCAGCTAGCTGGGTAAGTGGTTTTTGTTGTAAATATTTAAGGGATGTGTTTTTTAAAACTAGATTTTTAATCACATAATGCTGATTATCCAGATCAAAATCTTTAATATTTGTTTGGAACTCTCCAAGGTGTAAATTTACATCATTGCCGGCAACATCGTCCCGGTAAATAATGCCTATATCTTTTAAACTTATTTTACTGACCGAAAACTTCATGGTAGAAGTAGTGTCCTGTTTGACCTGTTCTTCTGGTTTTTTCTGTTCAGACATGAATGCATCGAGAAGAAAGGAGAAGTTAAAAGTGGTATCAGGATTAATACGGGTTACGTTAGCTCTGATTTTTTCCAGCTCTATATTATTAATTTCTATTTTTTTGCTCAATAATTTGAAGAGACTGATATCTACCGCTAGTTTCTGTGCATATAATAAAGTATCTCCTTTTTTATCTTCTATATAGAACTTGTTGAGCACAATGTCTTTAGGCAGTGCTATTTTGATGCTTTCCAGGCTAACCTCGGTATGGGTTTTGTTTTTCAGATAATCAATCGCCTTACCTTTAACGAAGTTCTGAACAGCAGGGATATTTAAAGAAATCGCAATTCCGACCACCAATAAAATGATAGAGGCGATTACCCAAAGAACGATCTTTAAACTTTTACGTACGTATTTATTCAATTCCGGTAGATTTTGAGGGATTTATTACAGGACAAGGTATAAAAACTATGCCATAGGATTGGTTTAACTTATAGTATACTACAAATAAACCAAAACTTTGTTTAAATAAATGTATCAAAGTATGAATAAAGTCCCTGGATTGGGGTCTTTATTCAGTTAAGGATTGCTTATAAACTGTTGATTTTTCGATTGGCAGTTTGGTGAATTGTGTAATTTTAAGAATATCAAAGTTTTCAACGTATATTGTAAGCCCTAATTTTTAAACTTATATATGAATAAATTAAATATTTCCATTGCTTATGAATCCTACGATCAGTTACAGGAACTGAATATAGATGATCAATCTTTATGCGTAAAGGCAAAGGAAGCTCTTAAAACCTCATATTCTCCTTATTCTAATTTCAAAGTAGCTACTGCGGTAAGATTAAGTGATGGTGTGGTGGTTTGTGGCAGTAACCAGGAAAATCTGGCCTATCCATCCGGACTTTGCGCAGAACGTGTAGCACTTTTTACAATTGGGGCTGCTTATCCGAATGCTATTATTGAAAGTATGGCAATCACTGCCCATACTGATAACTTTAAAATTGAACAGCCTATCACTTGCTGTGGAGCTTGTCTGCAGGTCATGTCCGAATTTGAACGCAAGCAAAATAAAGAGATAGAAGTGCTTTTTTATTGTCTTGACGGCAAGATCCTGAAAGTAAAAGGAGTTAAAAGTTTGCTACCTTTTGTGTTTGTGGAAGATCGTTTGGCAGGGTAATTGCCAAATCACATGTGTTAATAGAATCTTTTTAAAACTGTTTGGAAATTGTGTCCCCAAAATTTAAGCGGATGCCTTATCTTTACGCCATCCAAACCCTTTCTTGATGAGCGACGAATTAGATAATAACGTAAACGAAGAGACAAAACATACCGTAATACCTATTAATGGCCTTTACGAGAACTG
>Ga0193752_1001548_pt1 | contig 18942 bp, 8 predicted proteins | sample H1c1metaG_FD_144924 | JGI IMG/M metagenome (GOLD analysis project Ga0193752, IMG submission 144924) | Soil microbial communities from a riparian zone of the East river system, Colorado, United States - H1c1 | ecosystem: Environmental > Terrestrial > Soil > Riparian zone | place: USA: East River...
TCAATGGCCCTGCGGCTGCACCTGCGCTTGCATCAAACGTATTGGTGCCCACACTGCGGTAATCGTTGTTGTAATACCCGAGTGTATATCCAAACACATCGTGCGGGCTCATGTTGTTTTTGTTGCTCGTGTTGATCGTGCCGGTCGTCAGATCGCTCGCGGTAATGTTGTTGCCGTTGAGTGCACCATCTTTGCCCATGTCGCGCGATGCAACCAGGGTATTGGAGTTGATGCCTTTGATCCATCCGTGCATCGTATACGCATAATCGAGTCCCTGCACTTTGTCGTGACCGATCTCTGCCCTGCCCATGGGTCCATGCAGGTAATAGAAGTACTTCGCATCGCGTTCCCACCGGAGTGAGTCGCAACTTGTTTCTGCAATGGTCAGACGATTGTCTGCATCGTACTCGTACCGGTGCCAGTACTGGTCGGGGTGGCCGTTCTGGTAGCTCACGATGTTTACCTTTCCGGAGACAAGATCATAGTAGTATGCCATGTGCTTAAAGCGCACACCGAGGTTGTCGAGTGTTGGATCATCGGTCACGACTTCGCTTACATTGCCGTGTATGTCGTAGCTGTAGTAGCTCGCACTGGTGAGCGTGGCGGCATCGTCTTCATAAAACTCTACATACGATACCCGCGATCTTAAATTTACAGGTTCCCCGGTATAGAAATTTGAAAATAGTCCCGATACAGGCGATGGATCTTTTTCATCATAAAACGTTTTCATGATCTGCGTGTGTGTACCCAGCGCCAACCATGTTCCAAAATCTATATCATCCTTAGCAATTGCATCGGTCAGCAGATCGGTAGTTGCCACACTGGTCTGTCCCACTTCCACAATCCTGCTCCGCTCGTCGTAGAGTGTATAACTGTATCGTTTCTCAGACGACATGGTTACTTCCTGTTTCGCATTCTGGGAGGCTACAATTCTTCCTTTGAGATCATAGAAGAACACGGTTGTTCCTCCGTCGGGTGATTCTGCAGTGAGGACTTCGTTGAGCGAATTGTAGGTATACTCACTCATCATGCGGTGTTCCGGTTCTGTGCTTCCGTCGTACACACCATTGGTAAATGCACCCGGGTCTGTTGGTATAAATCCGGCAGGCGGCACTGTACGCAAAAGATTATCGGCCTGGTCGTAATAGTACAGCGTGTAGTGGTGCTCGTAGTTCATGTACTCCACGCTGAAGTCTTCGCTAAAGCCGCCACTGAAACAATTCGCATAATGGTTTTCGAGGTACTGTTGGATAAAATCCTGCACCACTTCGTTGTAATCGTGCTGGGTATTCCACGCAGCCTGGGCCATGAGCTGGTCGATGCAATCCTGCCGGAGCGTATCAAAATTGAACTCGTACATGAAATGATCTTCTTCCAAAAGCGCGAGGCAGGTGTCTACCGTTACACTGTCCACAAATGTCATTCCGCAGGTATTGTCGGAGAACGCATACGCCTGTACCGGCCCGTACGTGGTGATGATCGTGAGCTGGATGTTGCGGAATGTTCCGGTTGGAGAACAACCCGTGCACGGATAATTCTGCAGGAAAGACGGCGAACTCATACTGATCATGCTGATGATGGGAATAATGTTTCCGGCGCCGTCGTAAAAACGAAGACCCAGTGAACATCCTAAATTGCAGGGCGTGCCCGCGGTCCCTAAATCAAAATCATTGTTTGTACCGTCGATCATCAGTGCGGTGTAACTGCCCAGTGAACAATCGTTCATATAATCTGTCGAACCGGTCGGGTAACAGGTTGGTGTTATTCCTCCGTTATACCGCCCGAGTACCGTATCGTTGAGCAAATACAAAAAGTCTTCGAAACAATCACTCACATAATACGTGGTGATGGTATCCATCACGCAGCCATCCTGATAGGGCCATGGATCGGAAGCACAGGCCAGCGGATTAGCTTCCACCAGGCATGGGTTTGTTGGATCAAAACCATCGATCAGGTCAATCACATTGTCCAGTTCTCCACCGGCAACGGCTTCGTCACTGAGCAACCCCAGTGGATTGTGCATACCTGCAGAACGTGAACACCATGCATAGAGTGAATCTGCAATTTCATCCAGTTCGGGTTGTGAGAAGTTTGAGATGTTTATTCCGCAGCAGAGTGAAAGTGAATCCATCCAGAGTTGAACATTCTGTTCGCACAACGTGGTGTTGTCATTCAAAGTCTGGCTCCAACTTTGTGAGGCGGCAATGATGCTGTCCATGAGGCTTTCTACATCTGCGCCTGGATCACGCACGATGGCATAATCATCGGCATAGTAAGGACACGTTGCCACATTCTGATTGCGGATGTAATTGGTTTTGATCTGCAAATACAATCCACGGAAGAGCTGCCAGCGGTTGACATCGTTGAACGGAAAGTTTACATCGTAAACTCCGTTTGATGCATCGGCTGTAAACGACCAGATGTTTCCGAAAGTGGCATCATTGTTCAGCGATGCATCGGGCAATGTGGTGTACGGATCATTTTCTGTTCCGGTGATGCTTGTGAACACATCTGTTGCCGTCCAGGGAGAAGTATGGCCCGGATCCCAATTGGTACCGAACGGTGTTGAACCCATGCCCTGCGGATTGAGATAACCCGTTGCTGCGGCTTCACTCCAGGTTTCAATCGTCGCCATCTCAAAATCATAGGCCGCACTGGCCTGCAGTGTTACACAATTTTCGTAATGACAATACTCCCTGTGAAACGGTGCCAGGTCATCTGCCCATTGTGACTGGAAGTATGCGGGGTCTTCCACGTCATCTTCCAGGTCGGGCTGTGGACTGGCCACACTTCCGTCTGCATCATGAAATACAAGACCGGTATTGGCAATGGCATAACGGATTCGTTCCCAGAAGTAAGCTGACGCAGAACTGCTTCCTGCAGGATCAGCCTCATCATAAAACACACCACCGGGACTTACCTGCTGGCGGATGCCTTGCAGAATAGCTTCGCATTGGTAGGTTGCAAACGTATCGGCGATCTGGGAAATGTATTCACCGCAGTTTTCGGCGATACAATCGGCCACAAGACCTGCGAATGTTTCTCCCTCCGGATCAAGCAATGGATTGGCTTCTGCAATTGCGCTTGTGCAGTGCTGCTGACAGGTAATGTCGCAGAGCGTGGTATCTACCTCATCCTGGTACATTTCCAACAGATTGTCATAATATCCTTCTCCAAGTTCGGTTTCCAAAGCCGTCATCATTTCCGCATGGAGACCGGTCGTATCGAGCGTGAGAATTTTGATCACGGTATATTCTCCCAGCTGGCAGAAGTTAGCCGTGAAATCGATCGGCGCAATCGTGGGCGCATACGAATCTCCATCGCAATCGGCGGCAGCAGGATTTTCAATGTCTTCGTCAATCTCAGTTACCGGCAGCGAATTGTATGTCATCGTTACAAATGACCCGTCAGGTGCATAAATTTTAATGTTCACATGATACTTACAGTCTGCACACCAGTCTACCGGAACTTCCGATTCGGAAGGACCGGGAACGGCAGAGTTGAACACGTTGGAATATATTGCGCCGGTCATGTCGTAGCTGAACGCATACACATTGGTTGTACAACCGGGCGATGCTTCGTAGGTGTTCAGCAAGCGCGTGATGTTTGTGCTCACGTGATTTTGCTGATCGATCACGTTGTTGTCGTTGAGCGAAACAGTCAGCAACTGCGGATCATAGCTATCCAGCGCCAACAGGTTTTCAGGAACTGCACCGGTCAATGCAGTAGCCACAACACGTCCTTCCTGGTCCATGTAGGCTACGCTTGCCTGGTTGTTGGGATCAACCACCATGGTCTTTTTATAATGCGCAGCTATGCCTACGTTCGTGCCGAACATGCGGTGCAGTTCTGTAGATGTTGCGCTGGCGTAATAATATTCTGTTTCGTGACCGCTGCCCATGGTGTGATCAGGACCAACACCCGCTTGTTTAGCTATTCGTCCTGTTCCATCGCGCATGTACAGGGCCTGCACATACGGAAAACCTCCGTCGGTAGAAACACCAGCAGTGGTTATCCCACCTGCATCGGGTACATAACTTTGAAAAGGTGCATTGGCAAAATCACCCGAGAGGCCAACGCTGCTATAGTATTCACCGGCACCGGATGTATTGCCGACCTGTTCACTGGTCCCTTCATCAAAATTGTCTTTGTCGAACAATGCTGAAGATGCAGCGTCCAAAGTAAAATTGCTTCTGTACCCAAGTGACTTACTGTACACCGGTGCAGGAAGTATCGCTACGACAGGCCTTCCTTCGTAGTCGTACTTGGTTTCTCCGACAAGAACGGTTTCATCGCTCGTGACATCTACGGCTGCCTGCCGTGCTCGGAGTGATCCGTCGTAATAGGTCATCACCTGCTTGCGTTTGCCTTCTTCGGCAAAGGCAATGGTGTATTGCCAGTTCATGTCTTCTTCAAAATCGGTACTGATCGTGTAACTCAGCGCTGATGCAATCGCTGTCGGACGATAGCTCCATTCTCCGGGTTGTACGTGTGTAAAATTGGTGCCGGCATCGATGTATCTGCCTACAGCCCTTACACGGAAGTACAATGTTCCGGATGGATACGTCAGGGGTACTTCGTAATGCTGGTTCGTTGTTGTAATCCGTGTCGGTTCCTTGTATTCAAAAGGATCTTCGTCTGCACTGAATGGATAATATGTGGTGTGATTGTCTTCATCATCGATGTACACCCATTCTACGTCGTACTCTTCTGCTCCTTCGAGATAATCCCAGGTCAATAATCCATAGGGCGATCCGCCCGGGTTCACTCCTGAGCCCGGTGCGTCAAAACGAACATTGGTTTCCGTTGTCGTGTTCGAATACAAATCCCTGTACTTCTCGGTATGTACGATCAGCTCCAGGCGGATGTCCGACGGAAGCAGTCCCGATGAATGCGGTGTTGCTACTGAGCTCAGCGATGTACTGCCGGTGTATGCCACTACGCTGGTGACTTCCAGGGTTACTTTGGCGCTGGTGATGTTGTGTACTTTGATGTGTTCGTAAACACTGGTGCCGGCGTTCGCTGTGGCTTCGGGACGGAATGCAACCATCACTGAGCCGGTGTCAAAGCTGCCCGGACTGCCAAAGGGATATACCTTATAAAATACCCGGTAGTACCACCACGTTGCTCCACTGCCTCCCGATGCAACGTCGGTACGTTCGCGCTGCCAGTTCAGGCGCACGCGCACTTCACGCATCACTTCGTAATCGCCCGAGGGGGTTTCATACGCCGCCGAGGGGTCGCTGCAGCTGAACTTCAGCGCAGGACTCGATCTGATCTGGGCCTTATCGCGATAAGCGCTGTGTTCTGTTATACCGCAATAGCCGCTCAGCGATAACACTACAGCGAAAAGGAAAGAAAGGGCGAGTCGTAGCATGGTGTATTATTTTTCAGTAGCAGTGCTTGTCTTTGGATCAACATAAATCACATTGTAATTGGAGCATTCGCTCCCGGCCGTAACGGCATCACCGCGACCAAAAACCACAAATCGTTTTTCAGAAAATTCAGAAGCGGAAAATACAGGTGCGGTATTCGTTACATAGTCCACGCGCACCTTATTTCCATTGGGGACCAGTTGTTCGTTGTAATAGTATACCAGCGAACTGATGTATCCCGTTTTGACATCCAGGTGAATTTCAGTCCGGCGGATAATCGATTTGTTGGTATAAATCGTGTACACTTTTGCGTTGCCGGTAATTCCTCCGTACACAATGGAATCGTTCTTCTTTAAAAGTGTATCAATCTGTTCTGTCGGATCGCTGTTCTTCCGCATGGCCTTCTCTGACTTTTTATCGCGCTCTGTACAGATCACACGCTTGTCGTCGTCGTACACCATCACCAGGTATTTATCGTTGAGCAGCATGCGGGTGTTATCGAGTTTTGAATAGAAACTGTTTCCGTCTTTTTTCAATTCCGCCTTATACACCTGCGAGGGCTCCTGCGACGCATAGAACGGATACACATTGACTTCCACGTTCAGTTGTAGTTTTGGCAATTCAAACACCTTGAGTGCGGCTTGAATATCTGCGGTATAATTTTGTGCGGGTAGCCCGGTTGTGATGGCCGATACGACCATCACAACCATTATCAATAATGTTTTCATTAATGTTGTTTATGTGAACGTGATTCCTGGATCGTAGCTACACCTTTCGCGGTTTCCTGTTTCACCAGGAACAGGCTGCCTTCCTCGTCGTAGTGATAGAACGTTGCGTAATTGTTGTCGTCGAGTTTGGCCGACAACCGGAATGTGAACGGATCATAGACATAACTGACCATGTTTCCATCAGCCGGAAAAATGCGGATGTCGTCGAACCAGGTATTCACATTGCTGCTGGCTACACTTCCCGCCTGGAAACCGATATTGATCGTCACGTAATTCTCTCCGGGTTCCGTATTGGCAGGTGCGGTAAATCGGGCTTCAATGCGCTGCCATCCTTCAATCACTTCGCCCGTAGGTTCAAAGACCGAAGTTGGAGAGCCAATTGCGGAAGTGCCGTCCATTTTGAGGTAGGTCAATGTAAATCCGGCGCTGTTTGCACTTGAAGATTCCTTGTAGGTGTGCTGCGGAGTTGCCCGTGCTACCCACATACTGATCACGTAATCTTTACCTTCTTCGAACAGGCTGCCGGACAATGGAAGTTCGCGGTTCGATTGTCCATCGTGAATCAGAAGACTCTTCCCGCCTGTGTGCGCACGAACCGTGGATGAACCATTTGTTCCGGAACCGTTAAGCGTCGCTGGGTTATCTGCATCGTCGACACTCTGATAATACACTTCGAAGTAGCGGGCATTGGCTGCCACAGCAACAGCCAGCGTGTTCTGGTATCCAAATTTCGCACAGGAGAAGTTTCCGAGAATATTCCGGTTTTCAGTTTCATTGCCATCCATGTCGAAATGCGTGATGGTGTTGTTCGGAATCCATTGCACCGGTGTTGGTGTCCACACGGTAGCATTCCAGCGGAAGAGGTAGTACCGTTTGTTGGTTCCATCGCCATCGAATACTCCGTCGCCTGCGAGCTGAGTTCCCGCCGTATGACCGGAATTCCTGTAACGCTCATCGCTGTAATAGTAATCCTGCCATGGACGCCAGATTCCTTTTTTGCCAATGGCGTAGAGGTTTGTGGCCGCCGATGAAGACTGGCAGGAACCGATTGCCGCATCGTAATCCCAGAAGTCGCGGAAACGCACGGCAGAAGCATTGAGTACGCTGTCGATGTAAGTAACAACAGGTGTTACTGAAATATTCAGGCATTCCAAAGTTATCGGATCGGGGTCAGGATCGTCTCCTCCATGATTCGCATGTATCGTAGCACCCGAACCTATCGTGAAACTGGTTATCGGTAAATAGCTTTCCCCCTCAGGGGTTAATTCGAAGCATCCACAATCAACCTGGTTGCAATCGCCATCTGGTGTAATGTAACTGAAAACCAAGCTGAATCCACCTTCGCATTCTTGAATGGTAATGGATGAGATGACGGAAGACAATGTTGGAAACAAATGATCTCCGTCAGAATTAAAATACATGCTGCCTGAGAGGTCGTACGTTTTATACACCAACCGCCCGTTACAATCCAGTGTGTAGTTGAGGAATTCAGCAATCTCCGATACCAAAGAAATATTGGTGTAAGAAGAACCGGATAAGGATTCCAGCCCCCGGTTGGTATTATCTGTTGGGTTACTCAATGCAACGATTGAGCCGGCGTTGACACCAAGGAGATTTCTGCGGCCGGAGCGGACTACGCGCATAATTACTTTGTTCCCCGATGAAACCGCTTCAGGTGTATGGAACAACAGACTTCGGACACTAGCGCCCGTAGAGCTGCAATGCTCGCGGCGTTCAATAAGCGTCGCTCGATTTTTCGGTTCTGCTGGTTGAAATATACCATCCCCATCATCATCGTAGGTCAGAATGAACTCATCACCTTCAGAAAGGATGTTGAAAATTTCGTCAAACATAAGAGGAACCGTACTGGTGTTCCAGGTCATGGGTTGTGTTGCATCAATCTGGAAATTATTCCAGGTACTATTTACCGTTCCAACTTTCGCAATAAATGTGAAGTCGATATTTTTATATGCACCACCCATATTATCATACTCCCAATGCGCAGGGATATCGTAGCGATAAATCGGGTCTTCATAATTGTTGGTTACCGTAACGAGCAACGGCCTTCCGGTCTGGGCATCAAATACTTTATTCTCTGTTACCACCACAGATTGCGCATCTGTAGCAACCACCTTTGTAAGGATTCCCGCTTTCTGAATAATCTTATTAGTCACGGTCGTTCTAAGGTCATTGGTATTGGATGAAAAACTTGGCCAGGGAAATGGCACCGAAAATCCAGGGAATTCAATATTGAAACATATACCCCCTCTTGTGCTGAAATTCCTGTTTTTGCGCTGATCAGTAAAGAAATCATACTCAACGCCAACGATAGCCTCCTGAACATCCGTTTCATACTTCCCGGAAGAAGTTACCCGGTCTCCGTAAATTACATCAACGTTATTGTCCAGACCAAGCGCCGGAATTCCTTCTGGTGTTTGAATATTTTTTGTACTATAAAAATATTCAATTTTTGATTCTGGTTTCGGCAACAAATTACCTGCTGCATCCAATCCATAACTGGTGACGGATTTTAATTTTCCGTGCATATCATTGAGGATAATCGAGTAGCCTTGTGTGGCAGTCATATTATTGGTCTGTATATTTCCAATGAATGGAATGGGGATGTATAACCTGAATGGTTTCTTATCAATAGAGGTTTCATCAGTTATCACCGGAAAGTCCTTTGCGGTATAGAACTCTGTTATAATTGCTCCTGTGCCGCGTGCATTTTCAGTCAATGTATTATCAAGAATGGCCTTCGTAGTAAGTGACTTTACGGTCACTTTGCTATAGCCAACAACCGGGGCAGGATAGTTTGATTCATTCAATGGATACTCGAAGAATAAATCATTATCCGTGAAAATAGGAATCTCTTCGGGATAGTGCTTTGCGTGGCGAAGAGCGATTTCGTCCCCTCCAATTTGCGGTTCATAAGAGGCAACACCAGAACTAATGATTGCTCCAGATTCATTTATGGTAGTGTAGTCATACACTTGCCCATACTGCCCATTTCCTTCCCCTGTTCCTGCATTCCATTCGTCACTGATGCTGAGCTGTTTGACACGACAACCGCCCCCAAATTTCTTTTGATCCGGAGAGCAAAGACGTATTACGCAATAATCAAGGTCCGCAACCACCCTACCATAATCCTGAGCCACACAATAATCTCTGAATCCACGGAACAACTGCTCAATGTCTGTAATAAAACTCAGTAGGCTTCTGGCTGCATTAGCCTTATCAATATTAGAAGGATTGCCTTGCGCTAAATTGCCAACAGAATGAAGAAGATCTGGCTGAGTTGTCCGCAAATGCTGCCATGCAGCAACCGACAATGGATGATAGTCATTCGTATTCGTACCCTGCACATTAGTCAGGTCAACAGTTACGAATCCACGCGTATAATAATTACCTGATCCAATCGCCGTTGTATGATGATCAAATCCATAATCCTTATCTTCGGACACATCATTATCCAAACCACCAGTTGAGACCAATAAATTACAATAGCCACTAATAAATTCCATCGGCGATTCGGCTTCCGTTCTCACATGGGTGAGCAGTTTATAATACAACTGATAGTAACCGTCTTCCTGCTGCAATCCCTTAATATAGTTGTTGAAAATTTCATCGGAGCTTGAACCAACCAGAATCGGCTCTTCCAATCGGAAATATATCCGGCGTTTCTTTTTATCCGCAGGATCATTTGCTTTATCCCATCCTTCTGCATAAAAATTTTCAGGATCGGCATCGTCTCCAAATCTCGTTATATTGAACATCTGTGTAGCATTCCGATGTTGAACGTAAGCATAATCATCAGCCTCATAATCCACGGTAATTTTTCCTCCGGTGGGAAGTGTAATTTCCCGTAAATTCCAAACTGACTGCTCATCATCCTTTAAATCCTGGTAAACAGCAATATTCGTTGGTGTTTGAACAACTGTTGTATCAAATTGGGTTACATAAGGGAAATACTTCTTATTGAACAAGTCGGCATCCGACTTGTAGTTAGCCCATCGATCATAACTAGCCGTATTATAACCAGGATTACTTGAGGTTATCCCTTGATCATAATCAAACTCATATGGTGAAAGAGATCCACGCGAATTGTTCTGGTATTCAAACCAGACCTTTGTCAGCGTTAATTTCCCTCCAGCACTACCCGGCGTATTTAAAGTGCCATCACACAGATCGTAGGTGTACTGAAATTTAACCACTTTGATAGGCCTGGCCTCATCGTCATTTGCACCAGATACATCAACCAATTTAGCGTAATCACTTTTCGCATAAACTTCAATAGCATCCAGTTTGTAATAGGGATCAGACCCTGGGGAACTCGCATATTTTCCATTAGCGGAAAGTCCGTCATTACGTTCACTGATCTTAAAAACAGCTATATGAGTTTTGGTTTCCACTGTAGCAACATGATACATTTCACGCTCACCGTATTGAATGTATCCCTTATCATCCTTTGCTGTAGAGAAAAGACCAGGTTCATACATTGCATCTTCATATGGTGCTCTCCATTGATAGGAAGCGCCGTTTACCGATGGATCGGAACTACCATCACCATAAACTTTGACATAATTAAATTTGACCCAATATCCATAATCGTCCTCCGTAATGCCATCGCCTGTCAGATCTACGTAATCAGTACCAAGTATTCCGGTCAGCAAATGGGAGTAAGAATAAGGTCCGAGATTTGTTTCGCTAAAAAATTCTTCGGTTCCATTTAACAATTGTCCCTTATAGTCCGGCTCACTTCCATTTGTTGTAGTGGAAGTTCCAGCCGGTGGAAGATTATTCACAAATGGCTGGTCAGGTGCAGTATAAGCTATTTCGTGGTGACTAAGATTATATACAGGTAATCCGTAAACATATCTGTTACCATCAGCGTTGTATGCTGTAACTCCTCCTGTGTGATTTGAAATATCAACCCCATTATTCCGAGAAGCATGCGACAAACTCTGAGTAGGCGTCATTGGATAATATCCACTCGCCGGAATACTTGTATAATAATTAATCGCGTACTCGGGTAATATCGCGTCTCCGACATTATTGCATAATGCCTCGTTGGTTATCGGATATATCGTTGTATTTCGGGAAATACGCTCTCTATAGTTTCTGTTGGGTTCTACAGTAGCTCCTAAAATCACCCCAGAGCTTAATTCCAATTGCTCATCCTGCGGAATATACTTCTTTGACACAAGTGTGCCGCCTTCTTCTAAAACTGCACGTGCTGCATATTCGTCGCCGATGTAATTCATTTCTGTAGGATCAAAAGATGTTTTTTCCCCAAGCGATTTATAATAAATTGGTTCTGGAGCTACGGACCCCTCGGCATATCCATTATCCCATTGCGTTACTTTTCGGAATTTGTAGTAGTCACTCCATTCATTATCCTCGTCCCATGGTGAGGTGTGCGAAGAATAGTAGCTAAGCTCAGCGTCATAACCAAGGTGCCCACCCGCTCCCGTCTCAATGCTAAGTGAGCCTCCTACACCCCAGGAGAAGACCGGAGCATCAAACATTCGTCCGACTTGCGGAGAGTAGGGTCTGAATGAACCTCCAATACCCTGCCCTTGAATGCCATAATAATCATAAGTAAGGTTAGGAGTTGCGAGATTAGGACTAGCATTGTTCAATGGCCCATCATTCTCCCTGTTTGCGTCATACAGATGGTGAGGGTCAAGTTTGCTTCCTACATTTTCATAATCAAATTCAGCGTCTCCTAAATAATTGTATCCATAAGCCTGAATTTCCACTGTATTGTTTTTATGATCCAACTGTTGTGTACTGAAAAAACCTTTTGTTGACGCATTGGGAAATAATAGTGGTGCACCCAAGGGACCAGCTTTGAAACTAAAACTGAGATCAAGACCAGTAGTCGCGTTTGCAGTAACAGGAGAATAGGCTTGCTGCGCGAAGGAATACGTTGAACCTCCTCCACGCCAAGAGCTTGCACTGTACGCGCTACGAGTATTCTCAAATGCACTGCCCGTACCCTCCTTTTCCATCTGCTTACTAAAACTCATTCCTCCGAACATGCTGAAATTCATTCCAGCTCTGCTGGAAAAGGACGCACCTACACCAAATATCTTCATACGGTTACCTGCCCGTTCCGAATGTGACATATGTGCGCTTACGCCAACACCTTCTTGTGAATCGATAGTCAAGTTCAAACCGTAGTAATTCTTGGAAACCTGACTGCTCTTTATTGGATCACAAATCGTATAACCCGGACTTAAAGAGTATCCGAGTCCCTTGTAATTGTTGTAATAAATCGAAAACATCGCATTAAATCCAGCACTGGTTTTATCGAAATCCGCACCAGCTGTTTCCTGATTTAATCCATAGCCAACGCCGTACGTATAATGATCTTCCATATCCAATCGCTTAGTAATTATCTGGCCATTAAAATCGTCAGGTAACCCCCGCATATTCCTCACAATCGCCCCCGGATTCAAATTCCATCCCAATCCCACCCAACTCGCTTCCTGGTCCATGCCAATTCCGGAATGATACGAAAGGTTGAAAGGATAACCTCCATTTGGTCCCGGTAGTTCAAACAACGGAATGTTGTAATTGAAATCGCCAGTGAATAGATCAACCATATCTGTTGTGCCCACCGGTTCGAAACTCTGCACTTCGGGTTGCGATGGACCGTTCGTTAATGCATGCGCCGCAATGGGGAATGCATAATCCGCAATGAGATTCAGTGCCAGGTAGGCGGCAATGATCCTGTAGATTTTCTTTTTTCGGGTAGACTGGATAAAGGCCATGTGATCAGAATTGAATGGATGGAATATTCTTAATGTTTTCTGCTGTAAATTCAAATTGCAATATGCCGGTGCCGAAGAGCTGATCTTCGATGACAAATGTTTTGTTTTGCTCGTGTTCTTTATCCGGCTCGTCGAAGGCAAACAGAATCTCTGCTTCGGGAGAAATTCCATAATGCGGTGTAAACTGGTGCATCCTGCAGGGCAACTTGTCCTTTCCACTCAGGAGATAAACGTCCTTGTCAACACCGAATGCGAGATAATTCGTTCGTGAGAAATATTCGTTCTCATCATACAGGTTATACTTCAGAATATCCTGATTACTATTTGCTAACCGGTAGACCACTTTGTAATACTGCATATCGCCCTTCGATTCAACAACTGATTTCCATTCTGCTTCCGAAGGTGATGCACCGGTCTCTCTCAAAGCCATGGCCTCCTTCGGCAGGTAATACACCGAAAAAGTAATGTCGTCGATCGTTTTGGAATTAATCAGACCGCTCGATTCACTTTCCGTCCAGCTGATGTATTCGCCGGAAGGCAAAACATCCGGCTTCTCCGAACATGAGTACATCAGCGCAATCATCAGCATATAGGTTACTGTATTTTTCATTTGCTCCCTTTGAACTTTTCATTAGCGTATAACTTCAGGTCCTCCGTGACATTCACGACCTCGTCGCCATACATAATTCCACCATCACCGTTCGCTCCGAAAACAATGGAGTAGCCCTTCTCCTTGCCGTAGTCCTGTGCATACTGGTTCAACTGTTTCCAAATCTGCTCCTCGTACTGACCAACCATGCGTTCATTATCCTCAGCGAACATGTTCTGCTTCACGTATAGATCCTGCTGCATGTTCCTGATCTGGCTCGCTTCCAAGGTATCGGCGGCTCCATTCATCTGGTAGGCCTGCAAACGCATTTCAATTCTCAGGCCCAGGCTATCCAGGATATTTTTTCGCTGTTGCTGCACCGAGATCATCCGAGCTTCAAGCTGCTTTTTCATTTCGAAGTCGTTGTACACCTCTGCATTGATAACATACACATTCTGAGTCCGGGTCATGGAAATAAAAAGTATACAACTCACGCAAATCAACAGGGAGAGCGCAACAGGAATAATGGTTTCTTTTTTCATCGTCATGGTTTTTATTCTTCGCCCGATCCGCCACCGTCGCAGTTAGGTGAAATTGTTGTTACGTGTTTGAATCTCAAAAGCCATTTTTCATTTTTTTCATTGGTCACTTCCAGTATGAACGTGCCTGCACCTAAGCTTCCATTGGTGTTGGTAGCACAATCAAAAAGATTGATAAAAAATCGATTGTCACCATAATCAGAAGTCCTGACAATTGCGTAGGCTCCGGTACTGGATGCTACAACCCGGCGCTGTTCATCGTAGATTGTGAATGAAAGGTCATCGTCGGTATCGTTATATTCTTCATCATACATGAAATACAATGCACCATTTTTTACCAGGTAATAACCACCATCCAGTTTTCTGTGCAGTACAGCATAATCCCGCGTCCAGGCTTTATTCGCAATCGTTAATAAAGCTGAACCGGAAACATAAGTAGGCGACGCAAAAGATTGTACCGTTCCTGTTGCACCCGATACAGTAACACCGGCATTTCCAAGATCCAACCACTGAGTATTATCCCAATTCCCAACGCGCAAGGTGTTATAATCCGTAACGTTCCCGCTGTTGCGATTCCAACCCAACGTAACCACGATATTGGAAGAGCCAACCTGGCGGTCAAGTCTCCAGTATTCGTCACTGCTGATGTTTACCAATGAATCTACGATCGTACTCCCTGCGGTTTGTACAACTGCGTAATACTGTGCCTCAAACCGGTCACTTGCACTTCCGGGTGCGGTAATCGCCAGAGGGTGATGCGCAATACTATCATGCAACGTTGTATCTCCCAGTGGAAAACTAAACGCGTCATTACCTGTCTTCCGTACAGGGCCATGTACGTATGCGCTATCGTCATTGGTAACTGTACACGTTGCATTGTCCGCAAAAGCGAGATAATTGCTTGAAGTAGTAATGATCCTTCCTTTAGCCAAAATCATTCCGGTATTAATCAAAACTGGATTGAGCAACCGTAAGGACTTCAAAGGTGTACCAGGAACCGGCGGAATGTTCCGGTTCACTTCCACACTGGCAAAATTGATCGTGCCGGCAACTCCGAGTATCCTGTTATGATTCAGGCCATCGAAGATCACGGTGCTTGTCCCATAGGTCCACGTACCCTGGCTGTTCCAGTCACCACCCACATTAATTCTATTTGAGCCTGCCGAACAGGTTGCGCCGGATGCAATCGTAAAATCATTATCCACATCCAGGTTACCTGTAAGCGTACGTGTACCGCTGTTGATCGCAACATTATAAAAAGGCATCGTGACAGAACCCGAAGCTTCTCCATCTACATTGAAACTGCCGTAGAACGCAACGGTTGATGTCGCCATTGGTGTACCGGGGATTACGGTACCTCCCACGTAAACCCAATTTCCGGTTACGGAAATGATACTTACCAGTGTGAGATTACCTAATGTTTTATCAATCGTGATGTTTGGTAGTTTACCTGCTCCGGCAGTCCCGCTTCCGGTTAGCGTCTGATTCCCATCCCCGTTGATAATAATGGAAGTTGTTCCTGTAGTCGACGTTCCAGTGTTTGTTGTAGTGATATTGCCCTTGGCGTGAATAGTGCCACCGGTCATTGTAAGCGTATTCGTTCCGTTGAATGTTAAGGTCCCGTTGACAGTGAGCGTACCCGAAAGCGTATAGGTTATCGCTGCGTCGCCATAAAATGTGACACTGTATAGCTCGTGTGTACCACTGATGTTTGCACCGGCCACCCTGAACTGTACGAGACTCGTACCGTAATTAATTGTTCCTGCTGTATAAGTCCAATCTCCGGCACAGAAAATACAAGCCACCAGCGACAAGGTTCCACTTGTTTTATTGATGGTGATGTTCGGGAGCCTGCCGTCACCCGAGCCTGGCGTACCGGTGAATGTCTGATTGCCCGTCCCGTTGATCAGGATCGTACCCGTTCCACCACCCGTTGAATGTGTGTACGTGGTAAGATCAATATTACCTTCTACCGCAATCGTTCCTGTATTGATGGTAAGTGAATTTGCATTGACAACTGTGAATGTTCCGCCAACGGTTAACGTTGTTCCCGAAGCAATCGTCCACGTACTTCCGGTGGTTTTCGTTACGTTAGCCAGTTTGTGTGAACCACTCACCGTGTGCGAGCCGATAAAATAAACTGTGCTTGTACCAGGCTTGATGGGTCCTGCTGTCCAGGTCCAGTTGCCTTCTGCGGAGATCGTACTCACGAGAATCAGTGTATCAGAAGTCTTGTTGATCACCACGTGCGGCACACGGGCATTTCCAGCAGTAGCGTTCCCGGTGAAAGTCTGATTCCCGGATGTGCCGTTGATAGTGAGTGTAGCATTCCCTCCTCCAAAAGCGGACGTATTTGAAAAAGTAATACTGCCCTTAGCGTGAATGTCTCCGGTATTCAGTTCAATACCATTGGTACCACTCACCAGAAGCGCGCCATTCACAGTTAATGTTGTGCCTCCACTGATAGTCATGGCGGCCACAATCGCGGCAGAAGCCGTTCCTGTAAACGTAACATTGTTTAAAGTGTGGCTACCCGCTATGGTTTTAGTTCCGATAAAAACCACTGTACTGCTTCCCACACTCAATGTACCTGCGGTGTGCGTCCAGTTTCCGGAAACCGTAATGTTGTCCTGAAAAGAAAGTGTTCCGCTTCCTTTATTGATCACCACATTAGGTAAACGTCCGTTGCTGGCTGCAGTTGCACCATCGAGTAATTGACTGCCGGTTCCGTTGAGCGTAATCGTTGCTGTTCCACCTCCACCGTTCGCTGTACTGGTGATCACCAGGTCGCCACGTGCATCGATGGATCCAGTGTTCAGTGTCGCAGTAACTGTTCCTGAAATAGTTGTAGTATTGGTAACCGTAAGTGTTGTGCCGCCCGCAATGGTGTATATTGCCGCTGTTGCAGGTGCGAACTCCAGTTCGTACATCGTGATGGATCCGGTGATGGTACTGGTCGCGGTGAATTTCATTTTTCCGCTGTTGTGTGTAAAACTTCCACCGGTCAATGTGAAATTGGAATTCGTTGCAAATATTCCGCTGGTGCTCGTAAACGCACAGCCAGAAATCGTCACAACGCCGGTGCTGGTTATCGTTCCGGAGCCGCCAGTGAATGTTCCTCCTGCCAACACAGCTCCTCCAATTCCAATAGTGAGATTGTTAGCGCCCTGTGTAAATGTGCCACAACCGGATTCCATTTCCAGTCGTTTGATGCTTGCCGTAATGTCCAGGTCGCATTGACTCACATGAGTGGAAGTGAAATAAGCGGTGTCATTTGTGCCCGGTACACTTGCCCCACCGGCGCCACCGTTGGTCATGGACCAATTGGCCATGTCATCCCAGTTGTCCGTAATGGTGGCAATCCAGTATCGTTTTCCGTTGTACGCATAAGCACCTGCAGAAAACACAAGGAGAGCAACCAGCGAAAGGAAAAATAATTTCTTCATTATCATTTGCTTTTAATCAGTTGGATGGGGTGAACGTATAGCGGTATCCGCGGTTGGGCACAAAGTTGAGACATGCGGTTTCCGGACTCTGGTCATTCACTTCACGGGATTCAGGTGAAGCGGGATTGCCACAGATGAATAATCCACGATCGGCCGTGTCCATGTTCATGTTTAAAAAACCAATACGGAATTTGAGAGTCGTATCTGTAACAGTGGAGGTATACGAAGTATCCAACTGCGTGCTCTCATTGATTTCTGTAACCCAGATGTCTTCGGTGCGCAATGCTCCCGGTCCGATTCGAAACTCTACATTTCCATTTTCACGCAGCCACACCTGCCAGCTTTGCGTTTCAAACGCTGAACCGGCAAGCCCACTGTTCTTATACTGAATTTTCAATATGCGATTACCCGCTGTTCCACTGAGCTCATAACCAACAATGGCATGATTGCCTTCGGAGTCAACACAATCCCCCACCCCACTGAACGCAGTAAGCGCATAATTCCGGTCTTCATCAAACACGATATACCCATTCGTCTCAATCGTCAGCGAATCAAAATTCCGTCCGAGGTAATTGAACGTAAACCCGATCGGAATTTTGTACGAGAAACTCCATGCGCTGTTGCCGGTGTTCAATATCGTTTGCGCGCTGAGTTCATTCCACGCAACAGAATCGGTGGAGACCGTGTAATCGAAATCCTGGCTGCGCAGGTTTGCGGCGGAAAGTAAAATGAAAATGAACAGGACGATTTTTCTCATGGTGATAATTCTTTGGTGTTTCAGGTTCCGGGTTTCGGGTTACCGTGAACGGTAACTCCGAACCGGTTAACACTAAACCCGAAACGCAAGTGCAAGTAACCGCAAAAGAAAAGCGAAGTCAATAGATACTTAATAAGCGCGCCGCGTGAGTTCATGAGCGCGTCAAAAAAGCTGATGAGCGCGCTGCGGTATTTTTTCCAACATGCGATGTTGTGATTTTTTGGCATTAAGATTGCCGATCTCACGAACAAATTTGTTTTTACTTCGCCTGTCAAAAACAATAAACGTGCTGACAAAAAACCGGGAACGCAGATCATGGAGGGCGGAAATTTTTGCTTCGGGAACCCGCGCCTTCAGCGTACGTGATGTCTTTTCATTTACACAATTCGAAGATTCTCCGATGGACGAAGATCAATCGATCGAAGACTTAATCAGGAGATTTGAACACAACCTTAAGAGATACCTGCGTAATAGAGGAGAAACCAACAAACGCCTGCGCAGTCGAATACAACAACCAATTTTTAACTCCAAAGAAACGCAAGAGTTTGAAGTGAGTCAGGTTGGATTTGTTTTTTGTGTTCACCCCGATAATCGCATTCAGATCCAGGGCAACACGCATTATAGATTAACATCCCGCGGTCGAGAACTTTAGGCTGTTTATTGGCAGGTGAGCCTCAAGTTGCAATAATCTCGCTATAAAAACCATGGCCGAGAACTTGCTTTCATTAT
>Ga0193752_1001549_pt1 | contig 18940 bp, 15 predicted proteins | sample H1c1metaG_FD_144924 | JGI IMG/M metagenome (GOLD analysis project Ga0193752, IMG submission 144924) | Soil microbial communities from a riparian zone of the East river system, Colorado, United States - H1c1 | ecosystem: Environmental > Terrestrial > Soil > Riparian zone | place: USA: East River...
GAATTCGTTGCCCTCATCGGACGCGTCGAGACCACCCAGGCTGGCATCGACATTCCAGCGCGCAAGGCCGGCGCGCGCGTAGAAGTCGACCACCTGGAATTCCTTGAGTAACAGCACCGACGCCGTAATCGCATTCGAGTCGATCGAGGCACCGCCTTCGGACTCACTGCCAAGATCGATGTAGTTCGCCTCGACTGCCAGCCAGTCGAGCGGGCGGAACCCGGCGATGACCTTGAAACTGTTGTCGTCGAATTTGAAATCGTCGACGTCGTCGGGATCGAACTTGGTTTGGGTTACACCGGCGCCGAGGTAAAAGCCGTTGTCTGCGGCCGACACCTGCGGGGCAAGAGTTACCAAGGAAACCGTGCCGAGCACAGCCAGCGCGGCGAACTTCATGTTCATGAGAGACCTCTCCTCGTTTGGGTTGCAGGATTAGAGCCCGGAAACCCTTAACCGTTCCTGAACTCAAGGCGCCATTGTGACTTCCGGCACGCAGGCTTACACAAACCGTCGCCAGTCGCCGACAGCAAACAAGGAATGTTAGAGCCGAACTAGTGTGCCTCGTCCCAATTGGCGCCCGTGCCGACATCCACACGCAGCGGTACGCGCAGATTCGCCGCGGCTGTCATGTGCTGCCGCACGGCCGCAGAGACCTCCGCCACCTTGCCGCTCTCCACTTCGAGCACCAGTTCGTCATGCACCTGCATGATGAGCCGCGCGCCGCTTGCGCCCGCCGCGCACCACGCATCCACCGTGAGCATGGCGCGCTTGATGATGTCCGCAGCCGTACCCTGCATGGGAGCATTGATCGCGGCGCGCTCGGCGGCCTGCTGGAACTGCTTGTTGCGCGCATTGATGTCAGGTAGATAGAGCCGGCGGCCGAACACGGTTTCGACGTAGCCCTGCGCTTTGGCCTGGGCGCGCGTCTCTTCCATGTAGCGCTTCACCCCCGGAAAGCGCGCGAAATACAGATCGATGTATTCCTGCGCCGCACCGCGCGGTATGCCGAGCTGCTTGGCCAGGCCGAATGCGCTCATGCCGTAGATGAGGCCGAAGTTGACGGCCTTGGCGGAGCGGCGCTGATCGGAGCTGACCTCGGCCAGCGGCGTGCCGAACACCTCGGACGCGGTCGCCTGGTGGATGTCCTGGTCGCTCGCGAACGCGCGCAACAAGCCCTCATCACCCGACAGGTGCGCCATGATGCGCAGCTCGATCTGCGAGTAGTCCGCCGCCAGCAGCACGTGCCCCGCGGGGGCGATGAATGCCTGCCGGATGCGCCGCCCCTCGAGTGTGCGGATCGGAATGTTCTGCAGGTTCGGGTCCTGCGAAGACAGGCGTCCGGTTGCGGCCACCGCCTGGTGATAACAGGTGTGGACGCGACCCGTCTTCGTGTTGATCTGCTCGGGTAGTTTGTCCGTGTAGGTGGACTTGAGCTTGGAGAGATTGCGGTGCTCGAGGATGAGCTTCGGCAGCGTGTAGGATTCGGCGAGTTCCTCGAGCACGTCTTCCGCGGTTGAAGGCTGCCCCGTCGGTGTCTTGCGCATCACTGGCAGCTGCATCTTCTCGAACAGGATGGTGCCGAGCTGCTTGGGCGAATCGAGATTGAACGGTGCCCCCGCTTCCTTGTGCGCTTGCGCGAGCAGCTCCATGAGCCGCTTCGCAAGTTCGTTGCCCTGCGCGCGCAGCATCTGCCGGTCGAGCAGGACGCCGTGTTCTTCCATGCGCCCGAGCACGGACACCAATGGTTGTTCGCAGTCTTCGTACAGCGACTTCAGCGCGGGCACGGTCGAAATCTGCGGCCACAGCACTTCGTGCAGGCGCAGCGTGACGTCGGAATCTTCCGAGGAATACTCCGCCGCCTTGTCCACCGGCACCTGGCTGAACGGGATTTGCTTCGCGCCCTTGCCGGCGACGTCCTCGTAATGAATGGTGCGGATGCCGAGATAGCGTTCGGCGACCGAATCCATGTCGTGGCGAGTAGCCGTGCTGTTCCAGATGTACGACTCGAGCATCTGGAAGAAGCGCATGCCCCGCAACCGGATGCCGTGGTTGGACAATACGTGCGCGTCGTACTTCAAGTGGTGACCGACCTTCGCGTGCTCCTCCGACTCCAGCAGCGGCTTGAGCTTCGCGAGACTGGCATCGCGATCGAGCTGATCGGGCGCGCCGGCGTAGTCGTGCCGCAACGGCAGATAGGCGGCGATGCCGGGCGCAATCGCGAATGACACGCCGACGATCTCGGCGTGCATGTACTCGAGGCTGGTTGTCTCGGTGTCGAACGCAAACAACTTCGCGGCGCTGAGCTTCGCGAGCCACTCGTCCAGCTGCGCCTCGGTGGTGATGGTTTCGTAGTTGCGCGGGGCCGCCGCGATGATCTGGGCGCCGTCGTTGAGGCCAGCTGCCGCCGGTGCACCGGCGATGATGGGCGCGCCGGTGGCGGCGGGCGCATCTGGCGCGCTGGCTGTTTCACCCGTGGCCGCGCCGTCGAGCTGCTTGAGCAGCGAGCGCAGTTCGAGCTTGCCGTACAACGCGCGCAGCGCGTCGGTGTCGGGCGGCTGCCGCTTGAGCTGCTCCAGCGATACGGGCAACGTGACGTCAGTGCGGATGGTCGCGAGCTTGCGCGCGAGTTCCAGGGTGGTGAGGCCGGCGCGCAGATTTTCGCCCACCTTGCCCTCCACATGGGCGGCGTCCGCAACCAGCGCATCGAGCGTCGAATACTTGCCCAACCACTTGGCGGCGGTTTTCGGGCCGACCTTGTCGATACCCGGAATGTTGTCCGAGCTGTCCCCCACCAGCGCCAGGTAGTCGATGATCTGCTCGGGGAACACGTCGAACTTCGTCTTTACCCCGGCGCGGTCCAGCACGGTGTTGCTCATGGTGTTGATCAGCGTGATCTGCGGCGACACCAGTTGCGCCATGTCCTTGTCGCCGGTCGAGATGAGCACGCTCAGATTTTGCTTTGCGGCCGTGCAGGCCAGTGTGCCGATGACGTCATCCGCCTCGACGCCTTTCTCACGCAGGATGGGCAGGCCCATGCCCCTGACCGCTTCGAACAGCGGCTCGATCTGTGAGCGCAGATCGTCGGGCATCGGCGGGCGGTGCGCCTTGTATTCGGCGAACAGGTCATCGCGAAAAGTCTTGCCCGGGGCATCGAATACCACGGCGATGCGTTCGGGGTCGTAATCCTTGAGGAACTTCGACAGCATGTTCAGCACGCCGAAGACCGCGCCGGTCGGCTCGCCGCGCGAGTTGGTGAATGGCGGCAACGCGTGAAATGCGCGATACAGGTACGAGGAGCCGTCGACGAGGACGAGATCGGGTCGCTGGTTCATGGAACTCAACGCGGCGGAACGGCCGCGCCTTTCTCATTGCTGGCCGGATCCTTCTTTTCCTCGTCGTCCTTGGCCTGATCGCTCTCGGGTACCGTGACTTCAGGTGCGGGAGTCGCGCCTGCCGGTGGCGTGTCGATCGTCTGCGGCGAACTCCCGGCGCTGGTGCTTTCCGGCGGCGGCTGCGCGGGGCGGGTCACGACTTCGCTGGCCTTGTCAGGTAGATAGAGCGGGCCCTTTTGACCGCAGCCGCCGAGCGCGCATGCCAGCAGCGCGAATATCGCCAGCGACGGTCTGCGCATCATTTCCACGAATTCGGATCCTCGGATTTGGCCCGCCATTCCACCACGGCCATGGTCAGACGCGAGATACACACCAGTCGTTCCGCAGGGTCGCGGATTTCGATGCTCCAGACCTGGCTGCGGGCGCCGATGTGGAAGGGCCGGGCGGTGCCGACGACGATGCCATCCGACACGGGCCGCAAATGATTGGCGTTGATCTCCTGCCCGAGGCAGCGGAATTTCGCACGGTCGACCACGAAGTTCGCGGCCACGCTGCCGAGGGTCTCGGCGAGCACCAGCGAGGCGCCGCCGTGCAGGAATCCCATGGGCTGCCGCGTGCGCGGCTCCACCGGCATCGTGCCGCGCAGATAGTCGGGACCGAATTCAGTCATTTCGATGCCGAGATGCGGCGCCAGCAGGCCGACCTGGCTCGCTTTCGCGTCCTCGATGCTCGGATTGGCGAACCAGATTGCCATCTTGACCTCTCGCGCAGCCTAACTAGTGTGCCGGCGCACGGATGCGCTATTTGCGGTATTTCTCGCCCACGCGGCGGTACGCTTCGCGGAACGGGATGCCTTCACGGACGACCAGCGCATTCGCTTCTTCGGCGGCGTGGATTGCGGGGTCGAGTTTGATCTGCTCGGGGCGGAAACGCACGCCGTCGATCGCCGCCGCCATGATGGCGGCGGTCGCAAGCGCGAGATCGATGCCGCGGAACAGCGGCGGCTTGATCAGCTGCAGGTCGCGTTGATAACCCGACGGCAGCTTGGCGCAGATGCCGAGCACTTCGGCCAGGCACGACTGGGCCACCGCAGACCGGCCGCGCACCAGTTCGAACACGTCCGGGTTGCGCTTCTGCGGCATGATCGACGAGCCGGTGGTGAACGAGTCCGGCAGCGTCACGAACGCGAATTCCTGCGTGTAGAACAACAGCAGGTCCGCCGCCAGCCTGCCCAGGTCCTGCATCAGCAGCGCACATTCGAACAGGATTTGTGCTTCGGCCTTGCCGCGCGCCAATTGCACGGCCGTCACCGGCGAATGGACCTCGGCGAAGCCGAGCGTGGCGCGCGTCAACTCGCGATCGAGTGGCAGACCCGGCGTGCCGTAGCCGGCCGCCGAGCCCAGCGGGCTTTTCGAAGCCCTGCGCGCCGCGGCGTGCAGCCCCGTGACGTCGTCGCGCAGCTCGGCGGCGAACCCGTGAGCCCACAATGCCACGCTGCTCGGCATGGCCCGCTGCATGTGCGTGTATCCCGGCAACTCGATGGTGCCGTCGCGTTTCGCCAGAACGTCGAGCGCGGTCGCGGCGCCTTCAGCGGCGCTCGCCAGTTCCTTGCCCGCATCGAGTAGATAGAGCCGCAGCGCGGCCAGCACCTGGTCGTTGCGCGACCGGCCGAGATGCACGCGGCCGCCGGCAGCGCCGATGCGCGCGGTCAGGTGCTTCTCGAGCGCGGTCTGGCCGTCCTCGTCCGCGAGCTCTATTTTCCACTGACCCCGCGCATGCTCTTCCGCCAACGCGGCAAGTCCCGCGCGAATGGCGGCCAGATCCGCAGCGCCGAGCAGGTTCGCCGCGTGGAGCGTCTCGGCGTGGGCGATCGAAGCGCGCGCGTCGTATTGGACCAGGCGCGCATCGAGTGCGAAGTCATCGCCCGCGGTGTACGCCAACACGCGTTCGTCGAGCGGCGCACCTTTGTCCCAGAGCCGGCTCATTGCCGTTACTTGCCGACCAGCTGTTCGGCCGGTGACAACGCGTTGATGTCGGCGACGATCAGCGTACCGGCACCTTCGTTGGTGAACACTTCGGCGAGAATGCCTTCCGGCGACTTGTACGACATCACGTGCACCCGGCGCACGCCGCCGCGCAGCGCGTCTTCGATGGCCTTGGCCTTCGGCAGCATGCCGTCGACGATGCGCTTCTCTTCGCGCAGGCGCTTCAGGCCATTCAGGTCGGTGTACGAAATGATGGAGCTGGGATCGTCCACGCGCTCGAGAATCCCCGGCGCGCCCGTGCACAACATCAGCTTCTCGGCCGAGAGCGCGGCGCCGATCGCCGCCGCCACCGTATCCGCATTGATATTGAGCAGCACGCCGTTTTCGTCGGCCGACAGCGGGCTGATGACAGGCATGAGGCCGTTGTCGAGCAGCTTCATGATCACCGTGGTGTCGATGCCGTCGATGTCGCCGACGAAGCCGTAGTCCACGGTTTCACCGCTCTCCGGTAGTTTGACCGGCGGGCGCTTGTGCGCGCGGATCAGGCCCGCGTCCACGCCGCTGATGCCCACCGCGTCGATGTTCATCTCGCGGCACAGCGCCAGCAGCTTGGTGTTGATGAGACCGTTCAACACCATGGACGTGGCATCGATGGCCTTCTGATCCGTGACCCGGCGGCCCTGCACCATGCGCGTGGGCACGCCCAGCGCTTCGGTGATCTCGGTGAGCTGCGGGCCGCCGCCGTGCACGAATACGACGCGCACGCCGAAGTAGTGCAGGATCGCGATCTGCTCGATCAGGCCGCGCACCGCGGCCGCATCGGCGAACACTCCGCCGCCGGCTTTCACGACAAAGGTCTTGCCCTTGTACATGCGGATGTAGGGAGCCGCGCTGCGCAGGCTGCGGATGGCGGCGGCGGGGTCGGGGCGATGCATGATCATTGGCTGTTTCTCAGGAAGGTAGTTAGTGTTGCGGCGTCGCGAGCAGGCGGTGCAGCACCGCGGTCTGCACGACCATCCGGTTGTAGGCCTCGCGCTGCACGACGCTGCGGCGGCCATCGAGCACCTCGTCGGCGACCGCGACATTACGCCGCACCGGCAGGCAGTGCATGAGTTTGCAGTCGACCGCGGCGCGCGAGAACCAGGTGTCGCGCACGCACCAGTCGGCGAGACTGGCGCGTTGGCGCGCGTCGCTCTCGGCGTCGCCGTAGTTCGAGGTGGAGCCCCACTCCTTGGCGTACACGACGTGCGCACCGCTGAGCGCGTCGTCGCGATCGGCGGTCTCGCGCAAGGATCCACCGGCGCCGGCGGCGGCGGCGGCCGCCTTTTGCATGATCGGCGCGGGCAGGGCGAATCCTTCCGGCCGCAGCACCACGACTTCCATGCCGCGCAATGCGGCCATGTGCACGGTCGCGGCTGGCACGGCGAGCGGCAGCGCGCGCGGATGATTTACCCACGAAAGCACGAATTTCGCGCGCTTCGGCACGGTGAGGTCGTCGAGCGTCTTCCAGTCCGCCAGCGCCTGGCAGGGATGGTTGGCCGCCGACTCCATATTGATGACCGGCTTGCTCACCAACCCAACCATCTCTTTAAAGGAGGTCTCGGCCAGATCGGCCGCGAGATCGACGCCGCCCGCAAAGGCCCGGATCCCGAGAGCGTCACAATAGTGGGCCAATACTGGCACTCCTTCACGTATATGCTCCGCGGGTGCGCCATTCATCACCGCCCCGCGGCGGGTTTCGAGCTGCCAAGTGCCTTGGCCCGCAGAGATGACGAAGGAGTTTCCGCCCAACCGCGCCATCGACGCCTGCATGGACGCGAGCGTGCGCAATGAAGGATTGAAAAACAGCAGGCCGAGAATCTTGCCTGCCAATGCCTGCGGTTCGGGTCGGGTCGCGAGGCGGTCGGCAAGCGCGAGCAGCTCGACTACTTGCTCGCGCGACAGGTCCGCCAGGTCGAGAAAATTGTTCATGGGTCTAGATATCAACGAGCGCGGCGCGCAGCAGGTCGATGTGCTCCTCTTTGAGAATGAAAGCCGGCAGCAGCCGCAGGATCGACGGATCGCCGGCGGTGCCCGCGAGAATGTCGCGCGCGAGCAGCGCCTTCTGGATGTCCTTCGCGGGTTTGTTCATCTTGAGACCTGCCAGAAAGCCCAGTCCCTGGAATCCGGTCACGGGGCCGACCTTGCAGGTCTTGTGAAGGTAGGCAGACACGCGCTGCACGTTGGCGAGCAGGCCTTCCTTTTCGATCGCGTCGATGGTCGCCTCGGCCACGGCGCAGGCCATCGGGCCGCCGCCGAAGGTGGTGCCCAGATTCTCGAGCTTGAGTGAGGCCGTAACCTGTGGCGTCAGCAGCAGCGCCGACACGGGAAATCCATTGCCGAGCGCTTTGGCGGTGGTGAGCATGTCCGGCATCACGCCGTAGTGGTTAGCCGCGAACGGCTGACCCGAGCGCCCGACGCCGCACTGCACCTCGTCGAAGATGAGCAGGGCGCCGGTCGCGTCGCAGCGCTGGCGCAATGCGGCGAGGAACTCCTGGCCCATGTCGAACGCGCCGCCGACGCCCTGCACGGGCTCCACGATGACGGCGGCGGTGTTCTCGGTGACGTGATTGGCGATGTCCGCCACATCACGGCGCTTGATCCAGCTCACGTCGAACGGCGCGCGTGGCAGGAAGAACCACTTCTGCGGCGCATTCCACGTGGTCGACGCGCAGGCGGCGGTACGGCCGTGAAAACTCTGCTCGACCGCCGCGACATGCGTGCGGCCCGGGCGCATCTTGAACGCGAGCTTGAAGGCGTTCTCGTTGGCCTCGGCCCCGGAGTTGATCCAGAACACGCTGTCGAACGGCAGTCGCGAGAATTTCAGCAGGCGCTGCGCGGCGCGCGCGCGCACCTCCATCGGCACGGCATTCGTCTGGAAATTCATCTGCGCGGCCTGATCCGCCAACGCTTTTGTCCAGCCCTTGTGGCCGTAACCCAGCGACGCCACGGCGTGGCCGCCATACAGATCGAGCACCTTGCGGCCGTCACGGGTGTGCAGCCAGACACCATCGGCGCCGACGACTTCGATGGGGTACTGCGCGTACACCGGCGCGAGGCCGTCGGCCGGTGCATGGTAATCGGCGGGAATCTGCTTGATCTCTGCGTTCATGGCGTACTCAGGTCCACTCTCTATCAGGTCCAACCCGGGGCCGGCGCGGTGAGCCCGGCTGTTTCCGGCAGATCGAAGAGGCGGTTCATCCACTGCACGGCGCCGCCGGCCGCGCCCTTGTTGAGGTTGTCGAGCACGCTCATCACCGCGACCGTGCGGCCATTGGCCGCGGCCGACAGGTGCGCGAAGTTGCTGGCGACGATGTCTTTTACGCGTGGCGCTGTATCCAGCACGCGCACGAACGGCGCGCCCGCGTAGAACTCGCGCAGCATGCCGAGCACCGCGGCCGCATCGCGCGGCGACTTGAGCCGCGCCTGCACCGTCGCGTGAATGCCGCGTGCGAACGGACCGGAATGCGGCACGAACGCATAGTCGGCTTCGATGCCGGTCGCAGTTCGGGCGAGCGCGGCGATTTCCGGCGTATGCCGATGGCCGAGCGCGCCGTAGGAGTACAGGTCGCTGTGACGCGTCGGGTGGTGCGTGCCTTCGACGGGCTTGCGTCCGGAGCCCGTGCTGCCGGTGACGCCACTCACAAACAAGGTGGGCTCGATCCAGCCCGACGCGAGCAGCGGCACGCTGGCCAACAAGATGGACGTCGAGAAGCAGCCCGGGTGACCGACGTGCGGCGTCGGCGCGGATTTCAGATGTTCCGGCACGGCACAGGTGAACTGCGCCAGGCGCTGCGGCGCGCCGTGCGGATGCTTGTACACCGCTTCGTAGGCCGCCGCCGTGGCGAAGCGGAAGTCCGCGGAAATATCCACAAAGCGCGGCTTCGTGCCGGCGGCTTCGGCACCCTTGAGCAGGGAATCGATCAGCGCGGCGGCAGCGCCATGCGGCGCCGCGCAGAACACGGCCGTAGTCGGCTCGCGCACGATCAGCGCGCCGATGTCCGACGGTGACTTGAAGGCCGTATCGCCGAGCGCGCCCGCCAGGTGTGGAAAGGATTTGCCTGCCAGTTCGCCGGGCGAACTGTCCGACAGCACGCCCGCGAGCGCGAAATTCGGATGGCCGAGGATCAGGCGCAGCAGTTCGCCCGAAACGTAACCGGTGCCACCGAGCACGATGGCCGGGATCCGCGTGGGTGTGTTCATGCGGCCGAACTACTCGTTGGCGACGCGCTCGAGCGCGCGCGCCTGCGTGAGCCCGACGGAATTGATGATCGAGTCGCCGAGCGCCGCGCCGGCCGCCAGTGCGTTGAAGGCGGGAACCTTCAACTGGTCGCGGATGATGGCGACGCCAACCTCGTTGTCGGTGGCAGGACCGGTGACCGCGATGGGTTCGATGTGGAAGCGCTTGCGCAGGATGTCGACGCCGCCGTAGGCCGCGACCGGATCGTTGGCCGAGAGCACTACGCCCGTCAGTGCTTTGCGGATGTCCTCGCATTCGAGGATGGAGTCCACGCCGTAGGTGCCTAACAAGCCGTCGCCCAGCTCGAACACGATGACGTCGGGCTTCTTCTCCGAAAGCTCCGTCAACATGGTGCGCGTGAGCGCCGGACCCACCTTGCGCGTGGTCGAGACGATGCCGAAGTCGGTGAAGATGAGCGTGTTGCGCGCGCCGGCGTCTTCGAACGCCATGATGTCGCGGCGCAGGGAGACGCCCGTGGCCTTGAAGGCGTCCACCACGAGGCCGCGGTGACGCATGCGCGAAATGATGGCCGCGGCGGCCGCGGTCTTGCCGGCTTCCATGCAGGTGCCCGCGAGCGCGACCACCGGCACTCCATTCGTAATGAGCGGAGCCGCGTAGTCGAGCTGGCGAAATCCGACGCGCGCCGGTATGCCGATTCGCTCGCCGAGATACGGGAAATGCAGCACGCCGCCGATCACGCGGCAGTCGAAGGGCTTGCCCTTGTCCGGGTTCACCGAGTCGACGATGCCCAACACGCCACCGATATTCAGCATCTGGATGACGTCGCCGGTCTTCACGCTCTCGGGCACGTGGCCTGAATAGCCGAACAGCGCCTTGCGATGGCCAAGTGCCCCCACGACGATGTCGCCCTTGCCGACCTTGGCCATGCGGCCGCTGGTGAGCTCGAGCGTGTTGTAGGTCGACTTGTTGGTCAGGATCTCGACGACCACGACCACGCCTTCCTCGGAGGGAATGTTCTCAGTGGAAACGCGGACCTCGTTGCCGAGGCCGCAGGCTTGTGTGACCGAAGCGATCTTGTCGACGACTACAGTACGCATCACTTTCCTCCCGCACGCGCATGGAACATGCCCGTGAGCGAAACGATCTTGGAGAATCCCAGCGCGTCCTGCGGCGTCCATTCGCCCGCCGCTTCGCCGTACACGCCCTTCGAGACACTCATCAACGAGAATTGCGATTCGACGCCCTCGACGAACAAACTACCGGGGCGGAACAACACGTGCACCTTGCCGGTGACCCGCTCCTGCGATGACAAGAACAGCGCCTCGATGTCGCGGCACACCGGATCGAGCAGCTGGCCCTCGTGCACCCAGTCGCCGTACGGACCGGCGAGGGATTCCTTGATGCGCTGCTGGCGCGGGGTGAGCACGAGCTTCTCGAGCTCGCGGTGCGCGGTGAGCAGCGTTTCGGCGGCCGGCGCTTCGAACGCCACGCGGCCCTTGGTGCCGATGATGGTGTCGCCCAGGTGGATGCCGCGGCCGATGCCGTATGGCGCACCGAGTGTTTCCAGCTGTTCGACCACCTCGACTGCGGACATCGCCTTGCCGTCGATGCCGGTAGGCCGGCCCTTCTCGAAGTGGATGGTGTGCTTGGCGGGCGGGCGCGGATTCGTGAAAGCGTCCTTCGACAACACCCAGGCGGCATCCGGAATGCTGCCCTCGGATGTCAGCGTTTCCTTGCCGCCGATCGTCACGCCCCACAGGCCGCGATTGATGGAATAGGCCGCCCCGAACGGCGGTACCGGCAGACCGCGCCCCGTCAGATAGTCCAGCTCTTCCTGGCGCTTGAACGCCTTGTCGCGCACGGGCGCGATCACTTCGAGCTCGGGCGCGAGCGTGCGCAGCGCGACTTCGAAGCGCACCTGGTCGTTGCCGGCGGCGGTGCAGCCGTGCGCGATGGAGTTGGTGCCCAACTTCCGCGCCATCAGCGCGATGGTCTGCGCCTGCATGACGCGCTCGGCGCCCACGCACAGCGGATAGAGCTGGCCGCGGCGCACGTTGCCCATGATCAGGAAGCGCAGCACCTGCTCGAAATAGTCGGCGCGCGCGTCGACCTGGTGGTGCTCGACGGCGCCGAGCGCAAGTGCGCGCTCACGCAGCGTGTTCGCACCGGCGGCGTCGATGCCGCCGGTATCGACCGTGACCGTGATGACGGGCCGGTCGTGGTTGTCCTTGAGCCAGGGCACGAGAAAAGAGGTGTCCAAGCCGCCGGAATAGGCGAGCACGATGGGAGATTTATTCGCCGCAGGCATTTTTATTCAGACTCCAAAAGCACGGCGCAACTGCGCGAGCACGGCCCCTTGAGCGCGCGCGTCGGCTGTGGCAATGAAAATCGTGTCGTCACCGGACACCGTGCCGGCGACTTCATCCCAGCCGGCCTTGTCGATCGCCGCGGCGACGCTGCCGGCAGAGCCGATCGTGGTCTTCACGACGGTGATCGAGGTGCCGGCCGTGCGCACTTCGCGCACGAAGGAGGCCACAGCCGAAAATTTGTCCTGGGTGCGGGACGACAGTTCCGCCTTGTCGGGTAGCACGTAGCCATCGCTGGCCTTGAGTACGCCGAGTTCGCGCAGGTCGCGGCTGATGGACGACTGCGTGACCGCATGACCTTCGCGCTTCAACAGGCGCACGAGTTCCTGCTGGCGGCGCACCGGAGAGCTGCGCAGCAGGCGAACGATGGCGGTGCGACGCGCCTCGCGGTGATGGTCGGCCAGCATGGAAATGAATCCATCCGTGAATAAAGAGCGGGCATGGTGCATAAAAATGCACGGAACGTCAACAGCATTTTCCGGCGGCCGTGACACCCGCCACTCTTCTATATGTGCGGTGTTGCGGACGAGTTACGCGTCAGGCCGGATCGGGTTGGTGGCGGCATCGCCAACGACGGTCATCCACTGACGGATCGACCACTTCGTAACCAGCCCGCCCTGCACGTACGGGTCTTCGGCCACGAACTTCTCGACGACTTCCTTCGACGCCGCCGAAAACAGCAGCACGCCCATGTCGACCGGGTCCGTGAGCGCGCCGCCCAACACCAGTTCGCCGCGTTGCTGCGCGGCCCAGGCGAGCTTGATGTGCGCGCCGCGGAACTGCGCGCGACGTTCGAGGATGTCAGGGACAAATGTATAAAAGAGCAGAAAATGCATCGCAGCCTCTGGGCAGCAAGGGCCCCGCATGATATTTCAGGCGTCATGTCCCACGGGCGAATTCCTCACTCGACGCGCAGCCCGACCAGCTCTTCACGCTCATGCATGCATTGCAGCCAAAGCAGCGTGAACTCTTCCGCCAGAGAATAGAGGCCGAGGTACAGGCAGCCGAGGAGAAGAGAATCAGGTTGAAGGCGGCAAGAGAAGAGAAAGCGGCCCGAAAAAAGGCACCCGGGGAAAGCGCGGCCAAGAAATGAACCAGTGATGACGCGCACGGTCGCCGTTCTTGCGCTGTTGTTGATCTGCGCACCCCATGCCCGCGCCGGGCAGTCCTGGCGCGATGGCGACATCATTTTTCCACACCTCGCGCTCGGCCCAGAGCGTGGCGATCCAGCGCGCGACACATTCGCGCTACAGCCACGTCGGCATCATCTTCATTCGCGAGGGCCAGCCGCATGTTTTCGAAGCCATCGCCACGGTGCGCTATACGCCACTTGCGAAATGGACGGCACGCGGCGCGGATTCGCGCTACGTGGTCAAACGGTTGAAGCGTGGGCTGACGCACGCACAGGCGGCCAGGCTGCGCGCATCCGCGCAGCGTTTCGCGGGCAAGCCCTACGACCTGTACTTCGAGTGGTCAGATGCCCGCATCTACTGCTCGGAGCTCATCTGGAAGATGTACTCGCAGACCCTTGGAATCGAGCTCGGCGAGCTGCAGAAGCTGCGTGAATTCGATCTCGCGGACCCGGCGGTCAAGGCGAAGATGCGGGAGCGATACGGCACACGCGTGCCGCTCGAGGAGCCGGTAATCTCGCCCGCCGCGATATACGATTCACCTCTCCTCAAGACCATCAGCGACTGACGCATGAATCGATCCCGATTGCTCTCCCTGTTCCTCTCCAGTGCGTTTGCGCTGCTCGCCGTGCAGGCGGCTCCCGCGGCCGACAAACCGAAGAAGGTGAAATACGTCCCTCCCGAGGGTTTCGCCGGCCACAAGTGGGGCGAGTTGCGCAGCAGCTTCGATCGCCTGCCGAACGAACCGATCGGCGTCGGCGCCGCGTGGATGCGCGCGCTGGAAACGCAGAAGGACTTCACCTGTGTCCCGGTCGTCGCCGGCCCCCAGATCACAGGCGCGATCGGCGGCTGCGATTTCCAGGCGACGCTGCTGCGCCTGCGCACGAATTTCGAGGGCGGAGGCTACTACGTGCTCTCCGAATTCACGATCGACGGTCAGGGGTTTCGCTTCGGCGAGGAATCCGATGCTGTGGTGCTGCACCCCGTGATCTACCAGTTCTGCGCGAACTGGGACCAGAGCATCAGGAAGAAGGTCGCGCCTCCCAACTTCGATTCGCTCAACAAGTTCTGCGGCGTGAAATTCATGTTCCAGAGCGAGACGCGCGAGCAGTTGCGCAAGCTGCCGGATGACTACCTCAGCAACTACGACCGCATGGTGGAGAAGCTGCTGGCGAAATTCGGCCGGCCGGAAGGGTTCCTGCGGCGCGGCCGGGTGCTGATCGAAACTCTCGATGGCGATTCCGAAGATCCCGCGGACCGCAAGTTCAGCATCTGGCGCTGGTGTCCGGCGAAGGGCACCGGCCTGCATACCGACTGCACGGCGAGCGTCGTACTGTCGCTCGACCCGTCGACCGGCGTGGGCACGGTGCTGTACTCCACGCCGCTGCTGTGGGAATTCGCCTATGCGCGGGAGAACTACGGCTACAAGGGCGACCGGTTGTACCGGATGCTGCACGCCCGCAACTAACTACCGCGGGCGGCGTTTCAGCGCGCGTGGCGGAACGTCAGGTTGTAGCGATACGCGCCGGTGAGCGGATGTGTGCCGGCCTTGATGGGTCGCACGGCGTGATACACGAGGCGCGCGGGGCCGCCCCAGACCAGTACGTCGCCGTCGCTCAATGCCAGGGTTCTGCCCTTGCCACCGCGCGCGAGGCCGTAAAAAGCAAAGCTCGCCGGCAGACCCAACGACACCGACACGATGGGTTGGGCGAAATTCTGTTCGTCGGCATCGCGGTGCGCGGTCAGGCGGCTGCCGTGCGAGTAACGATTGACGAGGCAGGCGTCGGGCACGAACTCCGGGAACCCGCCGCGGCGCGCGGCGTCCAGCGCCAGCGCCACGAATACCGCCGGCATTGCGGGCCAATCCTGGTCGGTGAGCGGATCGCGCGAGCTGTATCGATAGCCGCTGCGATCGCTGGTCCAGCCGACGGGGCCGCAGTTGGTCATCGCCACCGACATCGTTTGTCCGCCGGGCGTCACGAGATGACGAAACGGCGCGGCCGCCGCCACCCGTTCGATCAGCGGCATCAATTCGACCGAACGCGCCAATCCGCGCAACAGTGTGATGCCGGGCTCGAGCGTCAGTGCCTCGCCCGCGCCGACCTGCGCGAAGAGTTCGAAGTTGCTCACTTCTCGATGGTGAAGACCAGGTCGGCGGCGCGCTCCTTGCCGGCCTCGGTCTTGATGGTCCAGCGATCGTTGATCGTGTAACGCATCTTGATGGTGTTGATGGATTCGGTGAGTGAAACGCCGTAACTCACGAACAGCCGCGGCGAGAGATATTTGCCGAGCACGAGGGAGGTGTCGTTGGACATGTCGGATTCGACTCTGATATCGGGGATGCCGAGTTTGCTGCCGAACTGCGCTGCCAGCAGCGCCGCCGCCTGCCCGGCGACTTCCTGGCCCGCCGCGCCGGTGCCGGCGCGATCCGACCGCTGCGCGGATTCGAGCGAACTGCCGGCGAGAATCAGTGAGACGATCTGCGATTGCGGGATCGAGGGCTCCGAGAAGAACGTGAGTCGCGGCTCGCGCAACGTGCCGCGCACGTTCACACCCGCCTTGACGTCGGGCAGCACTTTCACGGCGCGGATGTCGACCGCCGGATCGGCCAACAGCCCGCCGTTGAAGATGAGCCGGCCGCGCTCGATGTCGAGCTTGCGCGCCAGTGCGGTGTACTGGCCGTCCTTGACCTGCAGTTCGCCGGTGGCGCGGGTCGGCTGATCGGGCAGCGTGCGCTCGCTGATGCTGCCGGTGACGTGGCCCGACAGCCCATAGGTTTCGATCGTCACCTTGTCGCCGAGCGTCATGGTGATCTCGCTGGTGACGCGGAAGGGATCCTGCTCGATTTCCTCGGTGGGCCCGACCAGTTTTTCGTCCGCCGAGGCCAACACGGCATTGGTGAGATCGGCCGGACGGATGCGCGCCAACGGTACTTTGACTTCGCCCTTCACCTGGATCTCGCGCCCGGCGATGCGGAAGTCGAGATCGGGTGACGCATCGATCCGCGCTTCCGGGACATCGACGACGCGCAGGTTCTCTCCTGAGAGCTTGAGGTCGCCGTACGGCAGGCTATCCCGCCACGCAAGCTTTCCCGAACTCGACAGACTGCCGGCGCCCGCTTTGGCGGTCGACGTGAACTCGAGATTGTTGGAGACGATGCGCGCCTCCATCTCGAGCTCGCGCAGCGCCAGGTTGAGTTGATACAGGTCGAGCTCGGCGCGCGATAGTTTGATGACGCCGCTGGCGCTCGGCGCGCCCAGCGTGCCGCTGAAATCCAGGTTCGCGTCGAAGTGTCCGCTGGCGCGATCGATGTCCGGAACATACAGGGTGATGAAACCGAGCTCACCGGTTGCCATCTGCAGCTGGCCGCGCATGGGCCAGTTCATCATGTCGCCGGAGTTGCGCTCGGCACGCATGCGTCCCGCGATGAGTCCGCGCGTCGCGGCGTCGAGGCGCAGCTCGGCGTTCATGTGATCGGGTTCTGCCTTGAGCGTCACGAAGCCAGAGCCGAAGGTGATGACATCGGTGCGCCCGCTGGCGAGCTTGTGGCGGATCGCGGCGTCGACCAGATCGACACGTGCGTCGCCGACGAAAGCTGCACCGCCGTTCGCGCTCAGGTTGGCCGTCGCGTTGAGCGTGCCCTGGTACTCGACCTTCGGTGTGAGGCCGGCGGTGAGCGTACCGATGGGCAGGCTGTGCGCCTCGGCACGCGCGCTCCACCCGCTTTCATTCCATTCTCCGCCGCCGCACAGCCGCGCGATCTTGCCGTGCAGGCACAGGGAATTCAGTTTGCCGGCCGCGGCGCTCGCCATCACAGCGACCGGCTGGTCGAGCTGCAGATTGAGGTTTTCGGTGTCGTCGATGAAGAGGTCCAGGATCGTGCCATTCCACGCGCCATCCGCGAAACCACCCTGGCCGGACAGATGCAGGGCGGTCTTGCCGGCGAGTGCATCTACCTTGAGTTTGTGATCGGCCGTGACGCCATCGAGAGTGGCGTTGAACTGCGTGAGGGCGCGCTGATCGACCACCAGCCGCGAGATGGCAATGTCCGCGTGCGAAGCGCGTTGGCCACGCCAGTCGAGGTCGATGTTGGCGGTAAGTTTGTCGACGCTCACGTCCTCGTGCTCGATGCCGCTGCCCTGCGCGTTTAGTTTGATGATCGGCGCGTCGGACGTCCCGCCGATCCGTCCGCTCGCGTGCAGCTCGCCGCGCGCGCCCTCTGCCAGCAAGGCCAGGTTGTCGGCATCCAGGCTGAAGTCGAGATTGAGCGCACGCTTTGCGCCGAGATCGCCATCGAGCGCGAGACTGGTGGTGCCGGCGCGAAAGCGCAGCTTCTCGAACGTCCAGTCCTCGCCATGGCGCAGTACGCGGCCGCTGCCGCTCGTGGGGTTGCCGCGCAATCGTCCGGTCAGGTCGCTGAACGCCACGTCGAGATCGCCGTCTGCGCTGAACGGCGCGCCGCGCGCCTTGAGATCGAAGTCGAGCGCGCCCGTAAAGCCCGGCCGCAACTCGGCGGGGTTGAATCCCTTGACGCTGCCGGCCAGCGCCCAGCTCTCGTCGGGCGTCCAGCGCGCTTCTCCGGCGAGCACCGAGTGTCCGCCGAAGGCGCCGAGATCGAGCTGGTCGATCTGCAGATGATCCTTGTGCAACGCGCCGCGCAGGTTCAATGCCATTGGATCGAGTTGCGGAATGTAAACGTCGCCGCTCGCGGCAATCGCATAGGGCCACAGCCCTTCGAGGCGATACTTGCCCTCCGGGCTCGAGAAAATCTGCGGCGTCTGGGCGGTGAAGCGCGCGGCCAGAGGCCAGCGCAATCCGCGCCAGTCGCCGTACAGCAGTAGTTTGGGGCCGTTTACCGCCGTCTCGATCGTGCCCTGGCCGGTGGCGGTACTGCCGGTGGCGCGGTGCCTGACCTCGTAGTGCGTGGCATTGACCACGCGGTCGTCATAGTTGCCTTCGAACAGGATGTCGAACGGGCCGGCGCCAAGTCCGGGAACCATCAGGGGACCCTTCGCATGGAATGCATTCATCTCGCCGCCCACGTCGAGCGGGCCCGTGATGATGCCGAGCGCACCGCCGGCGCCGAACGCGCGCAGGTCGAAGTTGTGCACGTCTGCCTTGCCGATCCAGTGGAAGTTGCTGGCGAGCTCGAGCAGTTCGCCGCGCATGTCGGCGCGGAACGGCTCCTGCAGTTTCGCGGTCAACGGTAGTTTGTCGAGGCTGCCGTCGAAGTTGGCGTCGGCACGCCACTCGGGCTGGCCCTCGATGATCATCCGGGTGGTCGCTTCACCGCGCAGCAACATGGGGTCCGCGGCACGCAGCTCGCCGATGGCGCGCGCCTGGAGGAGCCCAAAGATGATGTTGCCTTCGAAGACGCGGATCGATTTGCTGGCGACGATGCCCGCACCACTGGCGTCGCTGAACTCCACGCGCCGGCCATTCGGGGCAATGATCACGAGGCTCCTGGTATTCGCCTGTTCGGCACTGATGCTCAGGAATCGCGGCAGGAACTTGGGTGGAGTGTCGGGCGGCGGAGTCAGCCGGCGTTTGACTTCGATGAGCACGAGATCTGCGCTGGCAGCGCGCACGGCGATGCGTCCGACGAGCAGCGGCCAGATATTCACGCGCGCCTGGCCGCGTTCCACGCGCACGTGCGCGCGCTCTTGATCGACATCGACCCGGTCGGCGCCGAAGCCGCCGGCAATGGTGCCGTGCACGTGTTCGATTTTGAAGGTGGCCTTGCCCATCTTCTCGGGCAATTGCGCCACGGCGAAGCGCAGACCCGCCTCGCTGTACAGCACCCATCCGAGAAACGACAACAGGACGAGAAGCAACAACCCGAGGATCAGGGCTGCGATCTTGAGCCGGCGCTTCATCACAACTTGGG
>Ga0193752_1001551_pt1 | contig 18936 bp, 15 predicted proteins | sample H1c1metaG_FD_144924 | JGI IMG/M metagenome (GOLD analysis project Ga0193752, IMG submission 144924) | Soil microbial communities from a riparian zone of the East river system, Colorado, United States - H1c1 | ecosystem: Environmental > Terrestrial > Soil > Riparian zone | place: USA: East River...
CGAAATCTTCCGGCTCCGCCAGCGCGAGACTTTTGGGGGTCATGGTCACGGCATTGTTGATCAGCACATCAATTCTCTGACGGGACGCAAAAAACTGCCGGACGGCGGCGAAATCCATCATGTCGAACGCAGCACACTCGACCGAGATTCCGGCACTGCCAAGCTCGTTCGCGAACGCGCCAAGGCGATTTACGTTCCGGCCGTTGAGGATCACAGTCGCACCGGCATGGCCAAGGGCCCATGCCATTTCGCGGCCGAGATGACCGGCCGCGCCGGAAATAAACGCGAACCGTCCGTCGAGGCGGAAGAGATCGGTGGTGTTCATCGGGGAGGCCAGCAGGCGGGATCGAGCAGTTGCTCGGGCACACGCGGGCGGCCGGCCTCGATGGCGGCGCAGTCCGCGAACGCGAGAGGCGGACGCGTGCTCAGAAGGAGATTGGCCTCGAGCTGCTCCTCCGTCTCCATGCCGATGACGACGCCATCGATCCAGTCCTGAGCACGCACATAAGCGAGACAGAGGTCTGCGACGCTTTGGCGTCCGAATCGCCGGACCGTGTCGTTGAGCCAGACGATCAGCGCGCGCGCATCGGCGCCTTCGACGCGAGGCCACACGAGAGGATCACCCGCGGCCAGCACGCCTTGAAGGAGAGCACTGCGCACGTGAACGGTCACGGACCTCTTGCTGCGGATCGCTTCGATCGCGCCGGTTTCAGCCCAGCGCCAATCCAGAACGTTGAAAGGAAGCTGGAGGTGGCGGACGTTGCCATAGGCAAGCGCTACAAGCGCCTCCGCCGGAGATTGGACAGACACACCGAGCGCGCCGACTGTGCCTCTCGCAAGGTGGTGCTCGAGGCGTTTCCATACAGCGCCGTCAAATGCAGTGAGTTGGAGGGCGCGATGAAGCAGCAGGCAATCGAGACGGTCGCGCTGCAACGCTGCGAGCGACATTGCAATGCTGGCATCGACCGCCGCGGTGATCGTTTCCCGCGACGCATCGGCGGCAAGGCCGCTCAGGGGCGAGAGCTTCGTGACCGTCGGAATGCGGAGCCCCTTCAGCGCTTCGCCGAGCCGATCCTCTGAATCGCCATAGGCGCGCGCGGTGTCGAACCCGGCAACGCCCGCGTCGACCGCGCGCCGGACAAGCCGCAGCGCCGTCTGGCGATCAGGCTTACCCGTTCGATTGGCGGCGCCGTAGGCAAGGCCGAGTTGTACCGAGCCGACGATGAGATCGGCCGGGCGACCGGACCGCATGGTCTCCCCTTTTTGCATGAACATTCGTGATCCACAGTCCACCATCATGGTAAATCGACGGTTACCACGTCCCGGCCCACTCTGGGCTCTGGCCAAGAGGCGGCGGTACCCGGATAATCGGACCCACGCGATGATGACCCGGGTCGTTTTACTTTTTGTTGCCGTGCTCCTTGCCGCCTGCGCCGGCGCAAGAATGCCGAGCTACGAGCAGCAACTCGCGACCATGAAGTCCAGATTGCTGGTTCTTGTCGAGGAGGAGCGAGACCGGGCGGGCGCCAAGTCCCTGCGCCTCGATCCTCAACTTGTCGCCGCAGCCCAGGCCCATTCCGACGATATGGCGCGCAAACGCTCGTTCGACGCCATGAATCCGGACGGCAATCTGGCGGTGAATATCCTCTTGAGGGACCCCCGATTCGGCGGCTTCGTCGCCGAGAACAGCGCTGCCCAGTATTTTACGCCGGCGGCGGGGCTGGATCCCGAAGCCATGGCTCGGGGCTTCCTTCAGATCTGGCTGGCGAGCCCGGGCCACCGCCACAATGTCGTTTACAGCCAATTCGACCGCGCCGGGATCGGGATCGCGGTGAACGGCAACGCGGTCTATGCGGCTGCCGTCTTTGCCACCGACCTTGGGCTGTCGGCGCCACGATAGGGCATGAGCGCCAGGTCAGACATCCAGACCTATCGCGAGTTCTGGCCCTATTATTTGAACGAGCACAGCCGTCCCGAGACGCGCGCCCTTCACATTGCAGGGACAGGTCTCGCGACCGCGCTGCTGCTGGCGAGCCTAGCAACGGCGAACCTTTGGCTCGCCTGTGCAGCGGTTGTTGCCGGCTATGGACCGGCGTGGTTTGCACATTTTTTAGTCGAGGAAAATCGGCCGGCCACGTTCCGCTATCCGGTGTGGTCGCTGCTTTCCGATTTTCGCATGGCGGGGACATGGCTTGCCGGCAACCTCCACCGTGAACTGAAACGCGCAAAACAACGCAATCCGGTAACCCTGCGTTAACCTCGTAATTCGAGACTGTGGTTGCCTCGGTCCAGACTCGGATTGACGAGGTTTCTTTACACAATATCTCGGGGTAGCTACTTTGGCTTGGGGGAACCACACTGCAAACGGCAACATGAAGCAAACTCTGCACTGGAACGTGTCGGGGATACCGCCCGAGGCACGCGATGTGGCTCGCGCCGCCGCAACCAAAGAAGGTCTGACGGTTGGCGATTGGATCACGAAACGCATTCTGGCCGAAACCGGCTCCAGCGGCGCAGCGGCGCAGCCCAGCGATCACAGAAGCGCACAATCCGAACCGAGGCCTGACGCCAAACCGATGGGGCCTCGTTTGGTTCGGCTCGAAAGCGAACCTGACTCCATATCGAGGCGGTTTGAAGAGTCGCTGCGCATCCTGACCAAGCGCATAGAACTCAGCGAATGGACACAAAACGAAGCCCAGAGCGTGTTGAACACGGTTGCCGGCGAAATCCAGACCGCCAGCCGCGATCAGGGCGAAGCGTTCAAGCGTTTCGCCGAACGTATCGAGCTCGCAGAGAAAAATTCTGACACTGCCCCGCTGCGCGATGCCGTTCGTGGATTGCATCAAGGCGTCGCGCTGCTGACCGAGCAGATCGGCAAGACGGCGGCGGAGTCCGCCAGTCAGGTTGCGATCCTCGCAAGCAGCGTCGAAGCGATGGCGCTCAAGATTGCATCCGTGCGCGACGAATCGGTTCGTCTGGAGCAGGTCATCGAGGAGCGCCTGAACGCTCTTTCCGAGCGCGTCAAACAGATGGACGAGGCAGTCCAAGCCACGCCGCGCTCTCAGCAGGCACTGGAGACCCGAATCGATGAAGCGGACGTCAGGATGCGCGAGGGCCTCTCGCAGCACGCCGCCGCTGTCGAGCGCGACCTCGGCACGATCGTCGCCCGCCTCGAGGATGTCGAACAGGCACGCGGCCAAGGTCTTGTCCAGGAAACGATCGCCACCTTGAATCGGCGGTTCGAGACCTCCGAAAGACGAAGCAAAGAAGTTCTGGCCACGCTCCAAGCGGGCCTGTCGGCCGCGACAGACCGTATCTCCACCCTGGAGACGCCCGCCATCCGCGAGTGTCAGCCGGCATTGCGAGCGATCGAGCCAAGCGAAATCAACATTGCCGCGCCGATCGACCTTCGGAATCCGCCGGCGGCGGAGGCCGAGCCTCCTACCGACTATCTGGCTCAGACGCGCCGCGCCGCGCAGGCTGCGGCGGATCCGACGACTGCGAGCGTATGGCAGCCCCTCGGCCCATCAGGACGGACCCGCGAGCGCAGCCGAATCGCCCGTACGCTGACGCAAGGCTTCTTCCTTATCTTGGTGATGTGCACAGGCTTTCTGCTGATGCAGTATTTCGGCCCTCAACCGGATGCCGAATCGATTCGCGGTGTTGCCGGCGCGTCCACCGCTCCTGAACTGCGTGATCTCGAGACCAAAGCCAATCAGGGGGTTGCGGCGGCTGAGCTGCTGCTGGGCCTGAAATATGCGGAAGGCGATGGCGTCGAGGCGAACGACACGGAAGCCGCCCGGTGGCTGGAGAGCGCTGCGCAGAAGGGCGTGGCCATCGCCCAGTACCGTTTGGGTACGCTCTATGAAAAGGGGCTCGGCGTGACCGCCGATCCCAACGGGAACGGCAGAGAGACCAATTTTGCCGAAGCGGCGCGCTGGTTCAGGGCCGCCGCCGAACGCGGCCTTGCGGACTCGCAATTCAATCTGGCCGTCCTGCACGAGCGCGGGCTCGGCGTGGAGACATCATTGTCCGACGCCTACCGCTGGTACGCCATCGCGGCCGCCCAAGGGGACGGTGAATCCGGTACGCGGGTCGAGGCGCTGCTTTCGCAGATTCCCGCCGCTGAGCGCGCTGCCGCCGACAAGGCTGTCGAGACCTTCCAGGCGGTGCCGGCCGATGCAGGAGCCAATGAAGCGCCGCAGCTTTCGCAGGTGCTGAACTAAACAACGGAAACTCCTGGTCGGAATTCAGAATCCAGAAAATGGAAAATAGGCTTATTCTAGCTTCCGTGTTCTGAGTTCGATTTCCGGTCGCCATGGAACTCTACCTACCCGTCGCCGAGATGTCCGTGAACTGGGCCGTCATCCTCGTGATGGGCGCGGCGGTCGGTTTCCTGTCCGGCCTGTTCGGCGTGGGCGGGGGGTTCCTCATGACGCCACTTCTGGTCTTTTACGGTATCCCTCCTGGGATCGCGGTCGCGACGCAGGCCAGCCACATCACCGCATCGTCCCTCTCCGGCGCGCTGGCGCAATGGCGCCGGCAAGCCCTGGACATCAAGATGGGAGCCATCCTGCTCGCGGGAGGCCTCACGGGCTCCGTGCTCGGCGTCTACGTATTCCAGCTCCTGCAAGAGCAGGGTCAGATCGAGCTGGCCGTAAACGGGAGCTATGTCGTGCTGCTGGGTTCCATCGGCGGGCTGATGCTGAACGAGAGCATTCGTGCCATCCGCGCCGCGCGCTCGGGCAACAGCCGGCCCCCGGTCAAGGCGCACCAGCACAGCTGGATCCATGGCCTGCCGTTAAAGATGCGCTTCCGCCGTTCGCGGCTCTATATAAGCATCATTCCTCCGATCATCCTCGGCATCCTCGTCGGCATGCTGACCGCCATCATGGGGGTTGGGGGCGGGTTCATCATGATCCCGGCGATGATCTATCTGCTCAAGATGCCGACCAACGTTGTCATCGGAACGTCGCAATTCCAGATCCTGTTCGTGACGGCGGCCGCCACGATCCTGCATGCCGCGACCGATCAGACCGTGGATATCGTGCTGGCGTTTCTTCTGGTTGCCGGCGGCGTCGTGGGCGTGCAGATGGGCGTGCGCGTGGGCTCGCAGATGCGCGGCGAGCAATTGCGGGCGCTTCTGGCGTTGTTCGTCATCCTCGTCGCGCTGAGGTTGCTCTTCGGCCTCGTGCGGACGCCGGAGGACCTCTATTCCATCGTGGCAGGCACACCATGATGCGCATGCGCTCCTGGGCATTGCTTGCGGCAATGCTGTTTACAGCGTCTCCGGCGAGCCCGGCAGACCTCGTCTCCGGGCTTTCCACGGACCTGATCCAGATCACCTCGAACTTTACGGGGGCGGACATCGTGCTCTTCGGCGCGATCGAGCCCTCGGAAGAATTGGGTCCTACCGGAGATCAGAATCTGGTGGTCGTTATCCGCGGCCCCGCGTTGGACATGACCGTGCGGCGCAAATCGCGCGTGTTTGGAATCTGGGTCAACAGCGAGCAGGTCGCGTTCACGGGCTTACCCGGCTACTATTTTCTCGCCAGCACGCGGCCCCTCGACGATATCGCTTCGGTGCCGACGCAGGAGCGATTCCGCCTGGGCACGGCCAATCTCCAATATGCGACCAGCGCCGCCATCGATCCGCAAGAGGCGGACGCGTTCCGCGCGGCCGCGATCCGCGACCGCAAGCGCGAGGGCCTCTATTGGGAGAGCCCCACGGGCATCGAGTTCCTGTCGCGCACATTGTTTCGCGCGCGCATTCCGGTGCCGGCATCAGTGCCGCCGGGGCTGTACAACGCCGAGGTCTATTTGTTTCAGGGCGGAACGGTGGTGAGCGCGCAGTCCTCGCCCTTGTTCATCGACAAGACGGGGTTCGAGCGGCGCGTCTACGATTTCGCCTATCAGCGGTCGCTGGCCTACGGCATCGCGGCGGTGCTGATGGCGATCGTGCTCGGTTGGATCGCATCAGTGGCGTTCCGTCAGCGGACGTAGGCTATTCCGCTGATGTGGAGTGTTCGGTTGGAGGATGAGCCCCCGATGAACCCGAAAAAACCACTCTCAGAGCCGATTACCAAACGGGTTCACGGTCTGATAGAGGCAACAGGATTGACCGGACACTTCGCGCATGAGTCTACAATCGCGCAGTTTTCGGCAATTCTGTCGCGACCTTTCGAATTGGCTCCCTCCTGTTTCGCTTCTTGCGTGACCCGGGTGAGGAGTTCGTTAGTGTTGCCTCATCGTCAACTCCCGACTCGTTCTACATGTCCGAAGACCTAGACTCAGCCATGGGTTGGAAAACGATGGACGAGGTATTGTCCCGGAAGGAGCCAGAGCCAATAGAGGCGGTCTTCCAGCGTTTGAAGGCCAGCATGAACGCGCTTGAGGTTCTTGTCACGTTGCACCCGGACAGAATTGTTAGCGCTCAAATGGAACGAATGGGATTTGGTCCCGCTGCTCCTGGTGTGCACTGAAACCGCATCCGACCAAACAGCTTAAGCCTAATTGAACGCCTGAATGCCCGTCTGTGCGCGGCCGAGAACGAGGGCGTGGACGTCGTGGGTGCCTTCGTAGGTGTTCACCGATTCCAAATTCAGCACGTGGCGGATCACGCCGTATTCATCCGAGATGCCGTTGGCGCCGTGCATGTCGCGAGCCGTCCGCGCGATGTCGAGCGCCTTGCCGCAATTGTTGCGCTTCAAGAGCGAGATCGCCTCCGGCGGCGCCGTGCCTTCGTCGAACATCCGCCCCAAGCGCAACGCGCCGGACAGCCCCAGCGCGATTTCGGTCTGCATGTCGGCAAGCTTTTTCTGGATGAGCTGATTGGCGGCAAGCGGCCGGCCGAACTGGGTGCGTTCGAGCACGTAGCGCCGCGCCGCGTGCCAGCAGAATTCGGCGGCGCCCATCGCGCCCCAGACGATGCCGAAGCGCGCTTTGTTCAGACAGCCGAAGGGACCAGAGAGGCCCTTAGCCTTCGGCAGAAGGTTCGCTTCGGGAACGAAACAATCCTGGAGCACGATCTCGCCCGTCGGCGACGTGCGCAGGCTGAACTTGCCTTCGATCTTGGGCGTGGAGAATCCCTTCATCTCGCGCTCGACGATGAAGCCCCGGATCGCGCCGTCGTCGTCCTTCGCCCAAACGACAGCGAGATCGGCTGAGGGGGCATTGCTGATCCAGGTCTTGGCGCCAGTGAGACGGAAGCCGCCGGGCGCGGAGACGGCGCGTGTCTTCATCGACCCCGGGTCGGAGCCATGGTCGGGCTCGGTCAGACCGAAACATCCGAGCCATTCGCCGGTCGCGAGCTTGGGCAGATATTTTCGCCGCTGCTCCGGCGTGCCGTAGGCGTGGATCGGATGCATCACGAGCGAGCTTTGCACGCTGAGGAGCGAGCGATAGCCCGAATCGACACGTTCGAGCTCGCGGGCAATCAATCCATAGGCGACGTGTGAAAGACCGGCGCCGCCCTCGCCTTCGGGCAGGGTCGCCCCGAAGAAGCCGAGCTCGCCCATGGCGCGAACGACAGCCCGGTCGAAACGCTCATGGCGAAAATCGTCGCGCACACGCGGGACCAATTCCTCGTCGCAAAAGCGCCGCGCCTGGTCGCCCACCATGCGCTCCTCATCCGTGAGGAGAGAGTCCATGCGGAGCGGGTCGGCCCAATCGAATTGTGACTCTGCCATCGGCGTATCCTAATCGGGTTTGAGAAAGTCCACCGCAGTGTCTTTGAAAACGCGGTCGCCCACGGTCGAGTGATGATTGCGCTGCGTCACGATCACACCGGCCCCGTTGGGAAAAGCGTCGGCCAACGGTCCGGGCGCACCGGAGGTATCATCCACTTCGCCGCAAATCACGAGAACCGGCTGCGTGATCGCGCCAAGCTCGGACGGCTCGAAGATATGTCTTGATCGCCGGATGCAGGCGGCCAAGGCAACGAGATCATTCCCCGCCCGCTCGCCGAAGGTACGAAACGCGATCGCTTCCGGATCGACGATCGTCGCGGGGTCTGCCGCCAGCAGGCCTTGCGAGATGATTTCCGCCCGTTCCCGCGAAGCACGAAAGTATTTCTCGCCAACGCCGGCAAGGACCGCACCGCGCACGCGGTGCGGCGCATCGTGCATCAGGCGAATGGTGAGATAGCCGCCCATCGAGTAGCCGATGATGTCGGCCTTGGCGATGCCGAGCAGATCCATCACGGTCAGGATGTCCGCCGCCATGCGGCCTTCCTCGTAGGACGGCTGGCCGTGGGGCTTGCCCGACTGGCCGTGGCCCCGGCAGTCGATTGCGACCAGGCGCCGGCCGGCGCGTACCAGCGTCTGGTACCAGTTGGTGTTCCCCCAGGTGATGACGCGGCTGGCCCCAAACCCGTGAACCAGAACGACCGGCGGGCCCTCGCCTAGGGTTTCGTAAGCGATGGCGGTGCCGTCGGCAGAGGAAGCGAAGTCGGTCATGGCCGCCGTTCATTGCGGTTTTGCCGCGGAGAGGCAAGGGCAAGAGCGGAGGGACTTCAAGTAGGGGGCCAAGTCTGCGATTCTCGACTCATGGCCCGGGACGACGAGATCAGGAACTTCTCCTATGCGGCTCCGGACGACCCCCGCCTGAAGCGGCTGGTCATCCGGGCGGTCGAGACCATGACCGGCCAGCCCTATCTGAAGAGCCTCTACGACGAGCACAGGCTGAACCCCATTCCCGGCGAAAGCTTCTGGACGGCCGCGATGCGGAACCTCGAGCTCAAGATCGCCTACAACGAAGAGGCCTTGGCGAAACTGCCGAAGACGGGGCCGCTGGTGATCGTCGCAAACCACCCTTTCGGCGTGCTCGACGGGTTGATCATCTCCTACCTCACGTCGATGGTGCGCAACGACTTCCTGGTCCTGACCAACAGCGTGCTGTACCAGGCCGACGAGATCCGCGACCATCTCCTGCCCATCGATTTCGCCGAAACCAAAGAGGCGCTCACCACCAATCTGAAGTCGCGGGCGGCGGCCAAGGCGCATCTCCTGCGCGGCGGCGTCCTGGTCGTGTTCCCGGCGGGCGGCGCGTCGACGGCGCCCAAGCTGTGGAGCAAGCGGGCGGTGGATGCCGAGTGGAAGAACTTCGCCGCGCGGCTGATTTCGGCAGCCAAGGCCCCCGTGGTACCGGTCTACTTCGCCGGACAGAACAGCCGGCTGTTCCAGATCGCCAGCCACATCAGCCTGACGCTCAGGCTGTCGCTGTTCTTCAAGGAGGTCTATGACAAGATCGGAAGCGAGCTGCGGGTCCAAATCGGCAACGTGATTCCGTATTCCGAACTGGAGAACATGGACAGGACGATGCTGATGGAGCATCTCCGCCGCAAGACCTACGAACTTGGCACGTCGATACCCCATAAGCGGATCCGCGGGCGCCGCCCCGGCCGCGCGCGGCGCCGCGCCTCATGAACCAGCCGGATGTGAATGACAATGAGCCTCCGCGGGTCGCGCTGTTCGTGACCTGCCTCGCCGACATGTTCCGACCCCAGATCGGGTTCGCCGCAGCCAAGCTGCTCGAGCAGGCGGGCTGCAGGGTCGAGGTGCCCTTGCAGAGCTGTTGCGGGCAGCCGGCGTATAACGGCGGCGATTCAATGGCCGCGGCGGCAGTGGCGCGCAACGTCATCGCGACGTTCGAGCCCTATCAGTTCATCGTGGCGCCGTCGGGATCGTGTGCGGGCATGATCCGCATGCACTATGCGCGGCTGCTTCAGGACGAGGAGACATGGGCGAAGCGCGCCGCCGCGCTCGCGGCGAAGACGCACGAATTGTTCTCGTTCCTGGTGAATGTGCGCGGCGTCACCGCGGTTACGGCGGAGTGCCGCTCGGGCGTCGCCTACCACGATTCATGTTCCTCGCTGCGCGAAATGGGGGTGAAGGACGAGCCGCGGCGGCTGCTGTCGTCGGTGGACGGTCTGCGCCTGTGCGAACTCAAGGAGCCCCAGACGTGCTGCGGCTTCGGCGGGTTCTTCTCGGTGAAGTATCCCGATGTGTCCGCCCGCATGGCGGACGACAAGATCACCGATGCGATCGGCACGGGCGCGGAGATGCTGGTCGGCGCCGATCTCGGGTGTCTAATGCACTTGTCCGGTCGGATGGCGCGGTGCGGCGACAAGCTCGCCGTGCGCCATGCGGCCGAAGTGATGGCCGGCTTCGGCTCGGAGCCCGCGATCGGCGAGGATACCACGTGAGCGAAGTGCACCGATTTTCCCAAGCGGCCCGAGCGGCGCTGAGCGATACGCGCCTGCAAGGCGCGCTGACGCACCTCAAAGAGGGCTTCCAGGTCAAGCGCGCGCACGCGCTCGCGGGTCTTGCCGACGTCGAAGGGTTGCGCGAGGCCGCTCGCTCGATCCGTTCGCATGCGCTCTCGCATCTGGACGAGCTGCTGCTGCAATTCGAGGCCAAGGTCCAGGCGAACGGCGGACACGTGCACTGGGCGCGCGACGCGGCCGAAGCGCGCGACATCATCACGCGGATACTGAGCGAGCGGGGGGCGCGCGCCGTCACCAAGGGCAAGTCCATGGTGACCGAAGAGATCGAGCTGAACGCCCATCTCGAGCGCCACGGTATCGCGCCCGTCGAGACCGATCTCGGCGAATACATCATCCAGCTGCGCAAGGAGCGGCCGAGCCACATCGTGGCGCCCGCGTTTCATCTGCACCGGAGCCAGGTCGAGCAGAATTTCCGCGAGACGCACGGCCATCTGGACGCAAACCGGCCGCTCGACAGCCGTCCCGCGCTAGTCGCCGAGGCGCGCTCGGTGATGCGCACCCATTTTGAGGCGTCCGATGCCGGAATCACCGGCGCGAATTTCCTGGTGGCGGAAACCGGCACCGCAATCATCGTCACGAACGAAGGCAACGGCGATCTGACGCGCCTGTTGCCGAAGGCACACATCGTCGTGACCGGCATCGAGAAGGTCGTGCCGTCGCTCGCCGATGTGTCAATCCTGCTGCGGCTCCTGACGCGCTCGGCGACCGGGCAGGACATCACCTCCTATGTCAGCCTGATGAGCGGGCCGAAGCGCGAGCGCGACGCCGACGGCCCGGAGGCATTCCATGTCGTACTCGTGGATAACGGGCGCAGCGCGCTGCTCAACGGCCCTGCGCGCGAAATCCTGCAATGCATCCGTTGCGGGGCGTGCCTCAACCACTGCCCGGTCTACGGCGTCATCGGCGGTCACGCTTATGGCGCGGTCTATCCGGGGCCACTTGGGGCGGCGCTCGATCCGGGCCTCGATGGAATCGCCAAGACCTACGATCTGCCGAGCGCATCGAGCTTCTGCGGGCGCTGCGATTCGGTGTGCCCGGTGAAAATTCCGCTGACCCGGATCATGCGCTATTGGCGCAACGAAGCGTACGCGCATGGATTGCCGTCGGGCTGGTTCAATTTCGGTTTGAGCTGGTGGGGCGTTTTCGCACGCAAGCCGCGTCTCTACCGACTGGCCGCAAAGGTGGCGGCGCACGTCTTGCGGCTGGCCGCCGGACGAAGCGGACGGTTGAGCTCGTTTCCGATGTTGCGCGGCTGGTTCGCGGTCCGCGACCTGCCCAAGCCGGCGCGAAAAAGTTTCCAATCGCAATGGCGGAGAACACGGTGATGACTGCGCGCGAAGCCATCCTCGACGCGGTGCGCGCCGGACGCCGTACGGAGCCGGCACCGCCGCGCTATGCCCTGCCCGCCTGGATCGGCGATACGGTTTCGCAGTTTGCCGAGAGGGCGCGATCGACGGCAGCCGAGGTGCATGAAATCGCCGAGATCGATGACGCACCCGAGAAGATCTGGTCGATCCTGGCGGCGAGCAACGCGCCGCGGTCCGTGCACATCCCACGAAATTCCCCGGTCAACAATTTGCCCTGGCAGCGCGCGCCGGGACTGACAGTGAAAAGCGCGCGTCCGTGGGGTTCGGATTCGGCAGTGTCGTTCGCCGACTACGCGATCGCCGAAACCGGCACGCTGGTGTTTTTTTCCGCCGAGAGAAGCGCATCGTCGTGGCACTTTCTTCCGGGCTGGGAGTTCGTGCTCATCCGGCGACACCTGATCGTCCCCCGGTTCGAGAGCGTGATCGACTCTTTGGCGCGGCTGGATGGAATGCCGGCGACGGTCAACCTCGTGACCGGCCCTTCGCGCACCGCGGATATCGAGCAAACCATCGAGCGCGGCGCACACGGCCCACGCGAGCTGTGCATTCTGATTGCGGGCTAGCCCGTTTGCTTGCGCCGCACAGCGGAAGGGGGCTAGTAGCAGGGGTAGCCCGTATTCGCGTTCCATGACGATCGATCCTGCTCCCGACGAAACCGCCGCACCGTCCTGGCCGTCACGTTTTCCGCGGGTTTTCCGCCATCGCAATTACCGGCTGTTCTTCGCCGGACAGATGATCACGCTGATCGGGGGCTGGATTCAGGCCGTCGCGCTGAGCTGGCTGGTCTACCGCCTGACGCAATCGCCGTTTCTGCTGGGCCTGGTATCCTTCGTATCCCAGGCGCCGATCTTCTTCGTCACGCCCTTTGCGGGGATGATCGCGGACCGCGCCGACCGGCGAAAAGTGTTCATGATCACGCGCAGCCTGAGCATGGTGCAGGCAGCGATCCTGACCGTGATGATGCTGTCCGGCTACATCAATGTCCCGATCATCATTGTGCTGGCGCTGGTGCTGGGCATCATCACGGCGATCGAAGTGCCGACGCGGCAATCCTTCACCGTCGACATGGTCGGGCGCGAGGACCTGCGCCAGGCGATCGCGTTCAACGCGATGATGTTCAACTTCACGCGCACCGTCGGCCCGGCGGTGGGCGGCGTGATCGTGGCGACGATCGGCGAAGGCTTGTGCTTTCTTCTGAACACCGTCTCGTCAGGTGCGGTGGTCATCAGCCTGTTCCTGATGCGGCTGGTGCCACGCGAACCCCGCCCCCATACGCGGCCATGGGAGGATTTGAAGCAGGGCTTTTTCTACGTCACGCGCCATCCGCACATCCGGATGGTGCTGTTCCTCTCGACGGTCTGCTCGTGTTTCGGCACGTCCTATCTCGCGCTGATGCCGGCGTTTGCGCAGGACGTGCTCAATCAGGGCGCCGATGGGCTCGGCTACATCATTGCCGCCTTTGGTGCGGGCGCGGTGTCGGGCGCGGCCATGGTCTCGCGCATACACGAACGCCACCTCAAGCTGTTGCCCACGATCATGGCGGTTTTGCTGGGCATCAGCCTCATCCTGTTCGCCAATGCGCAATCCCTGCTGCTCGCGATCATCTTCGTGATACCGACGGGCTTCGCCTATCTCGCGATCGCGGTGTCGAGCAACACCCAGGTTCAGGCGATGTCCGAAGACGCGATGCTCGGCCGCGTGATGGCCTTCTACGCCATGGGCGCTCTTGGCAGTCCCCCTCTGGGCGCCCTGCTGTTGGGCGCCATAGCAGACCGGGTTGGCGTCCCGAATGCGTTCATGATGGCAGGCGGGATATGTCTGATCGCGGCCGGCATATCGTTTGGGAGCTTGAGGCGGCGAGGTATGATTGACGCGGCCGGCAAGTCCGCCGGGTGAACCCGCCTCCGGTTCTGGCGGATGGCGGGAATTTGCGCGAGATTGCGCCCGCGATTTGCGGCTTTCGAAGGTTGACCTGGGCGCGACGGAATGAGTGTGCAGTATGACGCCTCGCGAGCGGAGCGCGATCCCGTGAACGATGTCCGGCAGGCCATTCGCCTTCACCAGGAAGGCCGGCTCGAGGACGCCGACCGGCTCTACCGGCAGGCGCTAGCGAGGGATCCCGGCGACGCGAATGCGCTCCATCTGCTGGGCGTTCTCCAGGCGCAGCGCAAAGATTTCGCGGGCGCGGACGAACTCATCAGCCGCAGCATCGCGCTGGAGCCGGGGAATCCGATCGCGCATTACAACAGCGGCAACGTGCTGCGCGAGCTCAAGCGGCTGGACGACGCGCTGACGCGCTTCGACCAGGCGCTGGCGTTGATGCCGGGGCACGTGGAGGCGTGGACCAACCGCGGCACGGTGCTGCAGGAGCTCGGCCGTCCGGCCGAGGCGCTCGCGAGCTTCGACCGGGCCCTTGCACTTTCTCCCCTTCATATCCCGGCGCTTTTCAATCGCGCCAACGCCTTGCGTCAGTTGAAGCGGCACAATGAAGGGATCGCGAGCTATGATCGCGTGATCGCGCTGAAACCCGATCACGCCGAGGCCCACAACGGGCGGGGCGCCTTACTTCAGGAATTGCGGCGCTTTCCCGAGGCGCTGGCGGCCTACGACGTGGCCTATCGGCTCGATCCCGACCTGGACTACGTCCAGGGACGGCGACTGCACGTCAAAATGGCGATGTGTAACTGGTCGAATCTCGACACCGAGCGGGCGATGCTCGGTGCGCGGGCGGCGGAAACCGGCAAGGCATCGGAGCCGTTTGAATTCCTCTGCCTGTCGTCATCTGCCGAGGCGCAGCTTCGTTGCGCAGGCGCATTTGCCGACGATCGCTATCCCATCAGGGGCGCCTGGCACGGCGCGCGCCGCACACATCGCAAACTCCGCATCGGCTATGTCTCGGGAGAGCTTCGCGAGCAGGCGACCGCGTATCTGACGGCGGGCCTCTTCGAGTGTCACGACCGCGAACGGTTCGAGGTGTCCGCGATCGCGACCGGTCCGAACGATCTCAGCCCGATGCGCACCCGCCTGGAACAGGCGTTCGATCGCTTCCACGACGTCTCAACCGAAGCCGACAGAAGGATTGCTGATCTCATCCGGGCCGAGGAGATCGACATTCTCGTCAACCTCAACGGCTATTTCGGGTTGGAGCGGACCGCGATCTTCGCCCAGCGACCGAGCCCCATCCAGGTCAACTATCTCGGCTTTCCCGGCACCATGGGCGTGCCGTTCATGGACTATATCGTCGCCGACCGCATCGTGTTGCCTGAAGACCAGCAGAACTATTTCGCCGAGAAGGTGGCGTATCTTCCGTATACGTATCAGCCGAACGACAGGAAACGCAGCCAATCCGGCGCGGCGCTTTCGCGCAAGGCGTGCGGTCTCCCGGAAACCGGCATCGTGTTCTGCTGCTTCAACAACACGCACAAATTCACGCCGGAATTGTTCGACGTCTGGATGCGGCTTCTCGCAGCGACACCGGAGAGCGTGCTGTGGGTGCTGGAGACGAACCAAGCGGTCCCGGAGAACCTCAAGCGCGAGGCGCTGGAACGCGGCGTTGCGCCCGAACGCATCGTGTGCGCGCCCGTAGTGAAGCTCGCCGATCATTTGTCGCGCGTGCGCCTCGCCGACCTGTTTCTGGACACGCTCCCGCACAACGCGCACACGACGGCCAGCGACTCGCTATGGTGCGGCGTGCCCGTGATCACGTGCCTCGGGACGACCTTTGCCGGCCGCGCGGCCGCCAGTCTGCTCAACGCTGTGTCGCTGGGAGATCTGGTGACCCAAACGCTCGATGAGTACGAAGCCCTGGCGTTGCGTCTCGCGAACGATCCGGAGCGGCTTCAAGCGCTCAAGGCGCGCCTTGGGGCCAATCGCGATAGCGCCGCCCTGTTCGATACGCCGGGCTACACGCGACTGCTGGAAGCCGCCTATTCCGCGATGTGGGAACGGCATCTTCGCGGCGAGGCGCCGACAAGCTTCGCGGTCGAGGCCCCGCCATGAGTGGAGGCGCCAGAGGCACCGGTCCCCACGGGAGCCCTGCGCCACCAGCGCAGGCCATTCAGGCACTCCGGCAAGCGTGGGGGCTGCATCAGCAGGGACAGCTCGCGCAAGCCGAGGTGTTGTACCGCGACGTGCTCAAGATGCAGCCCGACAATTCCGACGCACTGCATTTTCTCGGCGTCCTCGAGTCGCAGCGCGGGCGCCGCGAGGCGGGTTTGGCGCTGATCGACCGGGCCGTCGCGGTCAATCCCCGCAATACCGCGGCATTCTACAATCGCGGCGGCATCCTGCGCGACATGGCCCGCTTCGAAGAGGCGCTTCAGAGTTACGACCGCGCTATCGCTCTCAAGGCCGATCACTTCGGCGCGCTCAACAATCGCGGCGCAGTGCTGCATGACCTGAGGCGCTATAGCGACGCGGTTGCGAGCTACGATCGCGCCATCGCCCTCAAGCCCGACGATGCCGATGTCTATTGTAACCGCGGCAATACGCTGGCCGAGCTTGGGCGGTTCGAGGACGCTCTCCAAGGATTCGACCGAGCTCTGACGATATCCCCCGACAGCACGGCGGCGCATTTCGGACGCGGCAACGCCCTTGCCAATCTCGCCCGGCTCGAGGACTCGCTGGGGAGTTACGAGCGGGCGCTGTCGATTACGCCGCACGACGCGGGCATCCTGAACAACCGCGGCAACGTTCTGACGCGGATGAGCCGCCACGAGGATGCGGTGGACAGTTTCAATCGCGCCCTCATCGCGGACCCGCGATACGCCGAGGCGTTCAAGAATCGCGGTGACGCCCTCATCCACTTGAAGCGCCCCGCCGAGGCTTTGGCGAGCTACGATCAGGCGCTCGGTGCACGCCCCGCTTTTGCCGAGGCGCTGTACGGACGCGCGCATGCGCTCAGCGAACTGAAGCGCGATGAGGAGGCGATTGCCGCCTATCGGCATCTGCTGCGTGCCTATCCTGACCATCCCTACGGCCCAGGAATGCTGCTCCATGCGACCCGCACGGCCTGCGATTGGCAGGATCACGACGCCTTTGTCTCCGAAATCGTGCGGGGCGTGCGCGAAGGCCGGCAGGTCGCGACGCCGCTGGCATTTCTTGCGGTCTCTGAGTCCGAAGAGGACAACGCGCAGTGCTCGCGCATTCTCATGCACGACAAGTTCAAACCGGGGTCTGCTCCGCTGTGGCGCGGCGAGCGGTATCGGCATGACCGCATCCGGCTGGTCTATCTCTCTGCCGATTTCGGTGCTCACGCCGTGGCGACACAGATTGCCGGCGTGTTCGAGCGGCACGACCGGGCCCGCTTCGAAACAATCGCGATGTCATACGGCAGCAACGACGGAAGCGCGGTGCGTGCCCGTCTCGAACGTGCCTTTGAGCGATTCCTCGACATCCAAGGCAAAAGCGACGCCCAGGTCGCGGCGCAGATTCGTGCGATGGAAGCGGACATCGTCGTCGATCTCACGGGGCTGACGGGTCGCAGCCGGCCGGGCATCCTTGCGCTCAGGCCGTGCGGGCTCCAGGTTCAGTATTTGGGATTTGCGGGGTCGCTGGGCGCGGACTATGTCGACTACGTTCTCGCGGACAGGATCGTCATCCCGGAGCGCAACAAGCATCACTATGCGGAGATGGTGGTTTATTTGCCCGATTCCTACATGCCGACGGATTCCGCACGTTCGCTCGCGGCAAAACCGAGCCGCGCCGAGGCCTGCCTTCCCGAACGCGGGTTCGTGTTCTGCGCCTTCAACAACACCTACAAGTTCTCGCCGGAGGTTTTCGACCTCTGGATGCGCTTGGTTCTCGCCGTCGACAGCGTGCTCTGGCTGCCGGCGGTCAACGATGCTGCGCGCCGCAATCTCATCCGCGAGGCTGACGCGCGCGGGGTCGCGGCTCAACGACTTGTCTTTGCGCCGTATGTGGCCTCCGGAGCCGATCATCTCGCCCGGCTTTCCGTGGCCGATCTCTTTCTCGACACCCGTCCCTATAACGCGCATTCGTCGGCGAGCGACGCGCTGTGGGCGGGCGTTCCCGTGGTGACGTACCGCAGTGACACGTTTGCCGGCCGCGTCTCTGCAAGCCTGCTTCAGGCCTGCGGCCTCGACGAACTGATCGCGGATTCGGCTGCCTCTTACGAAGCGATCGCGTTGCGCCTGGCGCAAAACGACTCCGCACACGCGGAACTTAAGGCAAAGCTCCGGAGCAACCTTCGCGCCGCTCCTCTTTTCGATACAGCCGGGTTCACGCGACATCTCGAAGCGGCCTATTCGACCATGTGCGAGAACCATCAGAACGGGCGGGCGCCGCACGCCTTCAGCGTACCGCGGCTGCCGGCATGAACGACGCCCTCCTCCAGAGCGCTGTGCGCTTCCAAGAATCGGGGCAGGTCGCGGAAGCTGCGCGTGTTCTCAGCGAGATCATCCGCGCCAACCCGGCGCATTTCGAGGCGCTGTACCGGCTTGGCGTCATCTACCTCCAGAGCGGGCGTGCCGGCGATGCAGAGCACCTCTTTGCAGCGGCCATACGCCTCCACTCGCAGGTCCCGGAAGCATATTACGTTCATGGCTGCGCGTTGCAGAGCCTGCAGCGGCACGAAGACGCGTTGAGATCGTTCGCGCGCGCGCTGGCGCTCAAGCCCGATTATCTCGAAGTGCGAAACAATCGCGGCGTGTCGCTTCTCACGCTCGGACGCTACGAAGAAGCACTGGCCTGCTTCGACAAGATCCTCGTCACGAGACCCGGGCTTGCGCCGGCGGAAAGCAACCGCGCAGCGGCGTTGTCGGGCTTGGGGCGGCACAAGGAAGCGTTCGCGGCGAGCGAGCGGGCGACAAACGAAAATCCCGCCGTTGCGCTCCCCTGGTACAACAAGGGTGTCGCGCTTGCGGGACTCGAGCGGTTCAGGGACGCGCTTCCCGCCTTCGACCGAGCTCTTGCTCTGAACCCGCACTATGTCGATGCCTTGACCTTCCGTGGCATCGCGCTCGCAATGCTCGACCGCCACGCTGAGGCAGTCGCATCGTACGATGCCGGCCTTGCTCTCGCGCCAGGACATATCGATCTCTTGTATAACCGCGCAACATCGCTTCTCGCCCTGAAGCGCTTCGCGGAGGCCATGTCCGACTGCGAGTCCGTGCTCACCATGGACCCGCATTTCAAGTATACGCGCGGGGCCCTGATCCATTGCCGCCTGCAGCTCGGCGACTGGCGCGACCTCACGGTGCATACGGAAAGAGTGCTCGCCGATTTGCGCGCCGGACGTCAGGCGTTGCGTCCGCTGCACTGTGC
>Ga0193752_1001552_pt1 | contig 18933 bp, 14 predicted proteins | sample H1c1metaG_FD_144924 | JGI IMG/M metagenome (GOLD analysis project Ga0193752, IMG submission 144924) | Soil microbial communities from a riparian zone of the East river system, Colorado, United States - H1c1 | ecosystem: Environmental > Terrestrial > Soil > Riparian zone | place: USA: East River...
CGAAAGCCATAAAGAAAAAGATTCACCAAATCGAACACCACCGCAGCCACCTGGCCTCGGCTTTTTTTGCCTCCCCTTTTCCTGAAGCAGCCCTGCTCTCCATCGACGGTTCCGGCGACTTCTCAACCACAATGACAGGGAAAGGATCGGGTAACTCTTTTGAAGTCCTCGGTTCATTGGATTTCCCTCACTCCGCAGGATTGTTCTATTCATCTCTCACCCAGTTCCTTGGCTTCCCTCACTATGGCGATGAATATAAGGTCATGGGACTGGCCCCATACGGCACACCGCTGTTTGTGGACAAGCTCAAGGACATCCTTCAATTCACTGACAATGGATTTTTTAAACTCAACCTCAAGTATTTTAACGTCGCCAAACAGAATATCATTTCATACGGCGATGACCATATACCGGTAGTGTCAGAACTTTTCTCTGAAAAATTGGTTTCTGTTTTCGGTCCTGCCCGTAAATCGGGCGATGAACTTACCCAGTTCCATAAAGACCTCGCTGCTTCCGTTCAAAGGCTGACTGAAGAATTAGTCTATCACCTGCTCTCTTCCCTTCACAACAAAACTGGACTGGACCAGGTTTGCATTGCCGGCGGTGTTGCGCAAAACTCGGTAGCCAATGGCAAACTGTCAAGAAACACCAAATTCAAAAAAATTTTCATCCCATCGGCAGGTCATGATGCCGGCATTGCTATGGGTGCCGCTCTCTATCACTATCACCAGGTGCTGAATAAAGAAAGAACCGCATTCATGCCCACGGCTTTTACAGGTAGTCAATTCTCAAACGAAGAAATCGAATGCTTCCTGCACGACAAGGGCATACAATGTCGAAAATATGCCGACAAGGAATTGTTTGACATCGTTGCCGACCAAATAATCGATTCAGGAGTAGTAGGTTGGTTTAATGGCAGAGCAGAATTCGGCCCCAGGGCACTGGGTGGCCGTTCCATCATTGCCGACCCCCGTCGTACGGATGCCAAGGACCTGCTCAATCATAAAGTCAAACGAAGGGAAAGTTTTCGTCCCTTCGCGCCATCCATATTAAAGGAATATGTTTCAGAGTACTTTGAAGTGACAGACGATGTGCCTTTCATGGAGAAAGTATTCCCGATACGCCCGGAAAAACGGAGCCTGATCCCCGCCGTTACTCATGTCGATGGCACGGGCAGGCTGCAGACTGTGGACAGGGAAGTTTCCCCCCGATATTACGGGCTTATTGAAAATTTCAGGCAGAAAACCGGCATACCAATTCTGCTGAATACGTCGTTTAATGAGAATGAACCAATAGTAAACACCCCCGAAGAAGCCCTGGACTGTTTCCTGCGAACAAAAATGGACATGCTGGTGCTTCAGAATTGTGTTATTACAAGGCAGTCCTAATCTATGAAATTCTCCATCATCACAGCCACGTACAACAGCGCCGCAACGGTGGGAGATACCCTCAGAAGCATACGCGACCAGGACTACCCCAATATAGAACACATCATCGTCGACGGTCAATCAAAGGATGATACGCTTGCCATCGTGGCCCAATTTCCCCATGTGGCAAAACAAGTTTCGGAAAAAGATAATGGCATCTACGACGCCATGAACAAGGGCATCAGCCTGGCCACCGGTGATGTGATCGGCATCCTCAACTCCGACGATGTTTATTTCGATGAAAAAGTGATCAATGAAGTCATGGCCGTCTTCGCAAATAATAAAGTTGAAGCCGTATTTGGCGACCTGCAATACGTAAAACAGGACAACCTGAATAAAGTTACCCGCTACTGGAAAGCCGGCATGTTTTCAAGAGCAAAATTCTATTTTGGCTGGATGCCACCACATCCCAGTTTTTTTGTACGCAGCGAAGTGTATAAGAGAATAGGTGGGTTCAATCTCTCCCTGCGTTCATCCGCCGACTACGAATTCATGCTGCGCGCACTCATGATTCACAAAATCCCCGTTTCATATCTACCCAAGGTGCTGGTGAAAATGAGAGTAGGAGGCATGAGCAATATCACACTACAACACAGGATCAGCGCAAACAAGGAAGACTGGCAGGCCTGGAAGCTAAATGGTATCAAGCCCCATTTTTTCACCATTCCTTTCAAACCCATCAGGAAAATATTTCAATTTATCCGCAGGTAACCAACATAACATGAAACAACAAGATAAGATATATGTTGCCGGCCACCTTGGACTTGTGGGTTCTTCCATCGTAAGAAAACTCACACAGGAAGGATTCAATAATCTTGTGTACAGAACCTCATCCGAACTGGATCTCCGCGAACAGCAAGCCGTCAACCAGTTTTTCGCCACCGAAAAACCGAAATACGTTTTTCTCGCGGCCGCAAAAGTAGGCGGTATCGTTTCGAATAACACCTATCGTGCCGAATTCCTCTACAACAATATGATGATCGAGGCCAACGTGATCCACGCCTCCTATGTTAATAAAGTGGAAAAATTATTTTTCCTTGGCTCCTCCTGTATCTATCCAAGGATGGCACCGCAACCCCTGAGAGAAGAATTCCTGCTGACGGGTGCGCTGGAACCTACCAATGAACCCTATGCCATCGCGAAAATCGCCGGTGTCAAACTTTGCGAGGCCTATCACGACCAGTATGGCTGTAATTTTATATCGGTGATGCCGACCAACCTCTATGGCCCCAATGACACCTATCATCCGGATAATTCTCATGTTCTTCCTGCACTGATCAGAAAATTCCACGATGCGAAGCTCAACAACCACAACAACGTAACCATTTGGGGCACCGGATTTGCTCGAAGAGAGTTTTTACATACGGAAGATTTTGCTGATGCCTGTTTCTACCTGATGCAGCATTATGACCAGAAAGAATTTGTGAACATCGGTTGCGGTGAAGACATTTCCATCATGGATCTTGCCATGCTGATTAAAAATATTGTCGGATTCAGCGGTGACCTGCTCTTCGATCACAGCAAACCAGATGGTACTCCGAGAAAATTAATGGATATTTCCCGCTTATCCGCCCTTGGTTGGAAACCAAAGATTAAATTAGAGCAAGGAATCACTTCCGTATATAAAGATTACGAAGCCAGATTTACCGAAAACAAACTGAACGCGTATTAATGATCTCTATCTTTAAAAAGAAAGCGCCCGAAAGGCCTGATCTCAGCACCCTGGTTAGCGACATGCATTCCCACCTCGTTCCCGGCATCGACGATGGTTCCCCAAACGTCGAAACATCCATTGAACTGATCAAAGGTCTCACCGAACTGGGATTCCAGAAATTCATCGCCACCCCGCACATCCTTTGGGATATGTACAAGAACGACAAGTCCACAATCGAACCGGCCTACCTCGAACTGGCGCAGGAAATGAAGAGCCAGAATATGAAGATCCCCTTCCGCTTCGCCGCCGAATACTTCCTCGACGACCACGTCGACGACATTATCGAAAACGAAGAGGACATGCTCACCATCCAGGACAACTGGGTGCTGGTGGAATTTTCCTTCATCAGCGCACCCCTGGACCTCAAAGACAAACTCTTCGCTCTGCAAATCGCCGGCTACAACCCAATCATCGCACATCCCGAACGATACAACTACTACTCTAAAGACCGTAAGATATACGACGAACTGAAAGAAGCGGGCTACCGCTTCCAGCTCAACCTCCTCTCCCTGACAGGCTATTATGGCAAAAGCACCCAGGAACTCGCCCAATACCTGGTGAAAAAAAATTATGTCGACCTGCTCGGCACCGACCTCCATCACATCCGCCACCTCCAGGCCCTCCAAGGCAATCCCCAGCTTACCGACATTATCAAGGGCCTCCAGGACAGCGGCCGACTGATGAACCACATGCTCTGAGTCAGTGACTGCCTTTGCTTGCAGGCAATATTTCTCCTCTCTTTATTTTTCTCCGAACATTTGGCTTTCCCGCTTGTAATACCTGAGGTATGACCGCGTTCACCATCAAAGACCTCGAAAATCTATCCGGCATCAAGGCCCATACGATCCGGATCTGGGAGCAACGCTATTCCTTCCTCAAACCCCAGCGTACCGACACCAACATCAGGCACTACCGCAATGAAGAGCTGAAGATCCTCCTGAACATTGCACTCCTCAACAAGTACGGATTCAAGATCTCGCACATCGACAAAATGACCCCCGAAGTCATGCGCGAAAAGCTCCTCAGTCTGTCCCACGCCGATGCCCAACAGGAAAGAGTCGTCAACGACCTGCTCCACTTCATGGTGGACATGGACATGACCGCCTTCACCAAAACACTCGATCAATATATCCGCAACAGCGGCATCGACAAGACCATCAACAACCTGGTCTTCCCCTTCCTCAAAAGAGTCGGCATACTCTGGGTCACTGACCACGTGAAAGTGGCACAGGAACACCTGGTGTCGAACATAATCCGCCAGAAACTGATCATGGGCATTGAAAATGCCGTCAGCTGCGCCCCCATCAACAGAACCATCCTTCTCTTCCTTCCCGAGGGTGAACACCATGAGATCGGATTGCTCTATGTTCACTACCTGCTCAAGTCAAGCGGAGCCAATGTGCTCTATGCCGGCACCGACCTGCCCGCCGAAGACCTCGAATTCCTCTGCAGAATAAAAAAACCTGACTTCGCCTACACCCACCTTACCAGCCTGCCCGCACGGTTCAACCTTGAAAAATACCTCGGCATCCTACACGCGCGGGTGCCCCCCACACCCATCGTCATGTCCGGAATGATCGCCCAGAACTACCACAAGAAATTACCAGCCGGCATTATCGTGAAAAGAAGTTTGGAAGAAGTGCTGGCACAGTTGATTGGCGCGTAGCGTAATGATTCTTAAGTTGGCTAACTAATTAGGGTCTGCTGATTAAGTGGTGAGCAAATTCTGTTTGGCAAATTTTTTCACCGTATAATCCCCGTCCATAATTTCCCATTGTAGTTGTTTCAAAGACCATTCTGAATAACCTAAATGCACAGCTTCGAAACCTTTGCTTAACTAATTATATATCTGTAAGTTTTATATCTTTGCGTCCGAAATCAATGACGATTTACCCCCGTATCAGCGATGATCCAAAAGACCACTTATCGATAAAGAATTCCTGATGAAAGACTTCGTTCTTATCGGTGCAGCGGGCTTTATTGCCCCAAGACATCTCCAAGCTATAAAAGAGACCGGAAACCGGCTGGTTGCAGCCCTCGATCAATTTGATTCTGTGGGTGTTCTCGACAGTTTTTCCCCCCAGGCCAGTTTCTTTGTTGAATTTGAAAGGTTTGACAGGCATATTGAGAAATTGAAAAGAAAGGGCAGTCACATCGACTATGTGTCCATTTGTTCACCCAGCTACCTGCATGACTCGCATATCCGCTTTGGCCTCAGGAATGGGGCTACTGTCATCTGCGAAAAACCCCTGGTGCTGAATCCCTGGAACGTCGAAGCCCTGAGCCAGGTACAGCAGGAGTCCGGAAAAGAGGTATTTAACATCTTACAGCTTCGCCTGCATCCGGACATTATCAAACTTAAAGAGATGGTTGACAAGGCAGACCCTTCCAAGGTCTTTGATGTCGATTTGAGTTATATCACCTCCCGGGGCAACTGGTATTATACCAGCTGGAAGGGCGACCTGAATAAATCAGGAGGCATAGCCACCAACATTGGTATTCATTTCTTCGACATGCTCCTGTGGATCTTTGGTCCCACAAAAGAGAACATCATCCATGTGCACGCTCATGATCGTGCCGCGGGATTTCTTCATCTCCAGAGGGCCCGGGTCAGGTGGTTCCTGAGTATCAGCGCTGACACCCTGCCCGATGAAATTCGGAAAAAGGGACAGCAAACATTCCGGTCGCTTACGTTGGAAGGCCACGAGATCGAGTTCAGCGATGGGTTCAAGGATCTGCATACCAAGAGTTACCAGCAAATCCTTGAAGGCAAGGGATTTAAACTGGAGACAGCATTGTCGTCCATTGAACTGGTTCATGCTATCCGGACCAAGGTGCCGGTCGGCCTTAAGGATGATTATCATCCTTTCGCCGCCAAACCCCTGACTTCACATCCCTTCGCATTATAAAACTCTATATGCAATTAGAAAATTCAAAAGTGCTTGTGATTGGTGGTGCGGGGTTTATCGGCAGTTTCGTTGTCCGTGAATTGCTGAAACACCCGGTTTCAGCGGCTTTTCTACCGTATCGAAGATCATTGTATGCGAAGACACGTTGAACCATACATGGAAACGATCATAGGCGATCCCAGGGAAAGTTGGCGAGTCCATATTCAGGCTTCAATTTGAGAACCGATAGCCACTCAATCTTCCCCTGATTCCTCTCCCATAAAAAAGGGGTCAAGGAAAAAAGTTATCTTCGTTTTCTCTCAATCATAGTTCTAGTACTCACAATTGAAAACTTCAACCGTTAAGTTGGTACAAAAGAAACCTAATCCGTCAACACAAATCCCTGTCATCACTTGCCTTCGGGGTATTGCTGCCTTACTGGTTTGCATATTCCACTTTAACTACGTTACAAATCAAACAATCCTGTCTATAACGGAATTGGGAAAGCTCGGAGTGCCGATTTTTTTTGTTATCTCTGGAGTCGTGATTCCATTGGCCATGATCAAGTCGAATTACCAATTCAGAGATTGGAAGACATTCTTTGCGAAAAGACTCGCTAGAATAGAACCCGCATACTTAGCCTCCCTCGCAATAGTTTTAATATTCTATTATTTAAGAAGGTATTTCCCAGGTTCGCCACAAGACTCAATGCCTTCGGGTAGGGATATATTGTTGCACTTTGGATACCTCATTCCATTCGTGGATAATGCCCACTGGTTCCTGGGCGTGTATTGGACGTTAGGTATTGAATTGCAATTCTATCTATCACTATCGCTTATAATGCCGTTTATTTTAAAAGGACAGCAGTGGTCGCGTTATTTTTTATACGCACTTTTTATCACCATGCCATTATTCAGTTTAAGTGATAATCGTTTTTTACTATTACATGGGCCCATTTTTTTGATTGGTATAAGTTACACGTTCTCAATAACTGGTGTTTCAAGATTACAAGAACACTGGATAGTTAGTTTGATAGCAATCTCGATGGCAGCCTTTACGCAGCCGGCAGGACACGTTATTGCCACTGTTTCGTCGATTTTGATCATTGCGAATTTTGCGAATTTTACGAATCGAATATTGGTTTTCTTTGGAACGATATCGTATTCTCTCTACCTGATCCATCAATGTGTTGGATCTGCACTCGTTAATTTTCTATCTCACAAGTTCAGACAGCCGTGGCAGATGCCATTAGTCATTACTTCAGGACTTTTGGTTTCTATATTGGCGGCCTATTGTCTTTACGTGTTAGTTGAGAAACCGTCCCATTCCTGGTCTAAACGAATAAAATATTCTAGCCAAAACAACTCAATGAGTCATAAGTTAACGCCGATCTAAATTTTAGTTTTAATCTGACTTATTGCTCTATGTTCACTACCTGCTCAAGACACGCGGAGCTAATGTGATCTATGCCTTGCCCTGCCTGCGGCCGGGTACGACAAATCGCAAAGAAACTATCACCTGCGCCTTTGCGTCTTGCCCGAAGGGCGGGCTTTGGTTTTCCTGTCTGCCGGCAGCCTACTATAGAACTTAAATTTTTACACTTGAAAATCAATTAATTAAAAATTCAAGTTCTATTTGGTGAAAACAGTGTCACTACGGCACCCTTATAACTTTGCGTGAAATCCTTTTGGTAATTCCATTCCCCATTTCGCCCCTTTTGTTTAATAATTCGGCGGCATCAAACTCAATTGCTCAACAACCTAAAATAATTCTGCGGGCATGAACTTTGTTTAAAGATTATTATCATAAATTAAACAAAGATCTGCATGAGCCAACCGGAATTTGATAACATCCTCCTCGATAATTCGGAATTTCTGAAACCCTTCGCCGTCACCCTAACCCGCGATACCGAAGTGGCCAGGGACCTCTTCCAGGAAACCCTTTACCGGGCCCTGGCGAACCGCGATAAATACCACAACGGCACCAATATCCGCGCATGGCTCTACACCATCATGCGCAATATCTTCATCAACAACTACCGCCGCCAACGTAAACAACGCGCCGTGGTCGACATCAGCCCCTATGAACTCGTCCTCGACTACCTTCCCGAAAATCAGCACCATGGCAATCCGACCTACTCCTCCCTGCAGGTAAAAGACATCAACAAAGCCATCTACGATCTCCCGGAACTATTCAGAAACCCCTTCCTGCTTTACTTCGAAGGATTCAGGTACCATGAGATCGCAGGCATGCTCAAAGAACCTCTGGGCACCATCAAAAGCCGTATCCACTTCGCCCGAAAAATCCTAAAAACCACAGTCGAAAGAAACTAACCTCATTGAATAAGGCATATATCATAGGCAGTGGTTTCGCTGGAATGGCCGCGGCATCCTTCCTGGCCAAAGCGGGCTGGAAGGTCACCGTACTCGAAAAAAACGATAGCCCCGGTGGCCGGGCCAGGCAACTCAAGGCAGATGGGTTTGCCTTCGACATGGGCCCAAGCTGGTACTGGATGCCCGACGTCTTCGAGAGATTCTTCGCGGCCTTTGGCAAAACAACTGCTGACTTCTATTCCCTCCAACGCCTTGATCCTTCCTACCGCGTATTTTGGCCAGACAGTTTCACCGACATCCCGGCCAACATCAACCAGCTCAAACAAGTTTTCGATTCCTGGGAACCTGGGGCCGGTAAGCAACTTGATAAATACCTCAAAGAAGCGGAATTCAAATACAAAACCGGTATGGGTAAATTGGTATTTAAACCCGGTGTTTCCGTGCTTGAATTTGCCGACATGGATTTTCTGAAAGGACTGTTGCGGATGGATGTCTTCTCCTCAATAAAAAACCACATTGGCCAGCATTTCAAGGACCCAAGGATCCGCCAGCTTATGGAATTTCCCGTACTCTTCCTCGGCGCGCTCCCTGAGCAAACACCCGCACTCTACAGTCTCATGAATTATGCGGACATCTGCGGTGGAACCTGGTACCCATCTGGCGGCATGTATGCTGTGGTGGAAGCTATGTACAGCCTGGCTCTCGAACTCGGGGTTCAGTTTCGCTTCAATGAAGCCGTGACTTCGCTTAAGGTAAAGGGAAAGAAGATTGATAAGATAATCACCACTGCTTCTTCCTTTCAGCCGGATCTGCTGATCGCGGCAGCCGACTACCACCATGTTGAACAGGAGTTGCTGCCCGCGGAAGCAAGGGAGTATTCCGCTGATTACTGGAACAGCCGTCAGATGGCGCCTTCCTGTCTGATATATTATGTGGGGATCAACAAAAAACTGAACCGGGTCCGTCACCACAACCTCTTCTTCGACACCTCATTTGCAAAACATGCGGACGAGATTTATTCAATTCATGCATGGCCCGATGAACCTTTGTTTTATCTATGCGTTAATTCAATGTCCGACCCCCAGGCCGCCCCGGAAGGTTGTGAAAATCTTTTCTTCCTTATCCCGGTCGCCTCGGGCCTGAAGGGTGATGACGAAATCCTTAAAACAAAATATTTCAACATGATCATCGACCGCCTCGAACGCCATACTGGTGAGTCGATCCGTGATCATATCATGTACAACCGATCTTACAGCAGCTCGGATTTTTTTATGGATTACAACTCATTCAAAGGCAATGCCTACGGCCTCGCCAACACACTAAAACAAACAGCCCTGCTCAAGCCTAAATGCCGGAGCAGTAAAATAAACAACTTATATTACACAGGACAGTTGACAGTTCCCGGCCCCGGGGTGCCACCCAGTCTGATCAGCGGCGAAATTGTTGCCCGGCTGATCGCAGCCAACCATCCAAACCCGATATCATGAACCTGCAAACATTTCATCTCCTCAGCCAGCATTGCAGCAAACTAACAACACAGAAGTACAGCACCTCATTCGCTTCAGCCATCCGGTTGCTTCACCCGGATCTGAGGGAACCTGTTTATAATATCTATGGCTTTGTGAGATTTGCGGACGAGATCGTAGACAGCTTCCATGATTTTGACAAAAAACAAATGCTCGACGAGTTCAAATCCGAAACGTTCAAATCGATAAAGAGAGGGATCAGCCTTAACCCGATACTCAATAGCTTCCAGCTCACCGTAAATCGATACCGGATCAACACGGATCTGATCCTGTCCTTTTTCAAAAGCATGGAGATGGACCTGCACAACAGAACCTATGATGAGCAGGAATATAATGAGTACATTTACGGCAGCGCGGAGGTAGTAGGTCTGATGTGCCTGCACGTTTTCTGCGATGGGAACAGCGAGCAGTTTGTCAAACTCCAGTCACCTGCGCGAGCGCTGGGAGCGGCTTTTCAGAAAGTGAACTTTTTGCGCGACATCAACGCCGATTTCCATGGCCTTTCAAGAACCTATTTCCCGGGGGTAGACTTCAGGAACTTTGATCACGAGATGAAACTCCGCATCGAAGAGGACATTGAAAAAGATTTCGACCAGGCCTTTGATGGGCTTTTGAACCTCCCCTGGAAAGCAAGATTTGGCGTGTATGTTGCCTACAAATATTATTGGTGCCTGTTCACCCGCATCCAGCAGGCGCAGGCCTCTAGAATACTAAAACAAAGGATCCGCATCCCTGATTACGTGAAAGCGATGATCGTGATGCGGGCAAAACTAAAGAACCAGCTAAATTTAATCTGAGGATTTTACATGTTGAATCAGGAGGTGATATTGGTAAATGCAGCAGACGAGCCCATTGGAACGATGGAGAAAATGGAGGCGCACCGCAGGGCCCTGCTCCACCGTGCCTTCAGTGTTTTCATTTTTACTCCAAGAGGACAGATGCTCTTGCAACAGAGAGCGGAAAACAAGTACCACAGCGCCGGACTCTGGACCAATGCCTGCTGCAGCCATCCCAGCCCCGGCGAAATTACCGAGAAGGCAGCCTCAAGACGACTGAAAGAAGAACTGGGATTCACCACGCCGCTGGAAAAAGTATTCGACTTCACTTATCGTTCGGAATATGAAAATGGATTGACGGAACACGAATTCGACCACGTGTACGTAGGGATCTATGATGGCAGAATTGACCTGAACCGTGCGGAAGTAAAGGACGTTTGCTTCCAGGACCTCAGCGAGATCGCCTCGTCTCTTGAGTCCTTCCCGAATAAATACAGTTCATGGTTCCACCTTGCCTTCCCGCTGATCCGCGACTGGGCGGCGGAGAAATTCGGAAAACGGAACGCTACTGCTGTTCAAAGAGATTAATTATGCATTGGCTTTTATATTCGGGTTTAATCGTGGCAACCTTCCTGGTAATGGAACTCATCACCTGGCTGACACACAAATTTGTAATGCATGGATTTCTCTGGTATCTCCATGAAGACCATCACCAAAAACAAGACAGCACCTTCGAAAAGAACGATGCCTTCTTCGTCATCTTCGCCGTACCCTGCTTCCTGATACTGCTCTACGGCACCATTGAAAAAATCTATTGGCTCCAGGCAGTGGGATTTGGGGTGATGGCCTATGGCTTCGCATATTTCATCGTTCACGACGTGATCATCCACCAGCGATTGAAATGGTTCACCCGCTCCAACAATTCTTATATTCGTGCGATACGCTGGGCGCATAAGATGCACCACAAACACCTCGACAGGCATGATGGTGAATCCTTCGGCATGCTCTGGGTGCATAAAAAATACCGAGCTAAAATAAATAAAAACAAGATCGCGCAACAGGCAAAATGGTCCGATACCACTACATCATAAGCGGGGCTGGCGCCGCAGGTCTCACCCTGCTGATGCGAATGATACATTCCCAACAGTTCAGTGATAAGTCAATCCTGCTGGTCAATGATCACCCCAAAATTAAAAACGACCGCACCTGGTGCTTTTGGGAAAAAGGACCGGGCTTCTTCGAGTCGATCGTATTCAGGCGCTGGCATCAGCTATGGTTCCACAGCCATACTCAATCGAAGTTGCACGAGATCACCCCATATACCTACAAACTGATCCGCGGCATCGACTTCTACAACTATTGCTTTGCCTCCATCAGGGCACAGCCCAACATCACCGTCCGTTATGGAGAGGTGCAGGAATGTTTCAGCTATGAAAATGAAACGGGTATTGTCATCAATGGAGAAAAGCTGTATGCTGATTATGTATTCAACAGCATCCTCTTCCAGAATGCATTGCTCTCTGGCAATCATCACTACCTGTTGCAACATTTCACAGGCTGGGTGATCTCTGTCCCTTCACCTGTTTTCGTTCCCGGGGAGGCGACGCTGATGGATTTCCGCACCTCTCAGCAGCATGGAACAACCTTCGTTTATGTGATGCCGTTATCTGCCTCTGAAGCGCTTGTTGAATACACAATATTATCGGAACAGCTGATCGATGAAACACTGTACACCAGGGGTCTGGAGACTTATTGCCGCGACATCCTGAAACTGAAGGAGTATTCGATAGTCGAAAAAGAATTTGGAAGTATTCCAATGACCACTTATCCTTTCCAGCATTCGCACAACAACCTCGTCAATCTCGGCACTGCCGGAGGTCAGACCAAGGCTTCGAGCGGGTATACCTTTCAGTTCGTCCAGGAACAGACCAAAAAAATTGTGATGGCCCTGCTGGATAGGGGCGAGCCTTTCGTGAAGCCCGAACGATCAAAAAAACGATTTGACTTTTATGATGCTGTCCTGCTGAACATCCTGGCAAAAAAGAAGATGAAGGGTGAAGACGTGTTCGACAGGCTGATGTCGAAGAACGACATGCATGCGGTGATGAAATTCCTGGAGAATAAAAGCAGTGTTTCGGAAGACCTGCGTTTGATCAGGCACCTGCCGAAGCGAGCATTTTTGAAAGCTGCTACGGAAGAGATCTTTAAGAAATAACAGGGGTTTCACGCGGAGACGCAAAGCAGCCTGCGGCTGACGCGAAGAAATACAAGTCTCCTTCGCGACTTTGCGTCCGGCCTTCGGGCCGGCCTTGCGCCTTTGCGTGAAATCCTTTTTCCACTAATCTTATGAGTGAAATCTCGCGTGCAAACTAAAAAGCCCCTTCACTGAATCGCAATGGGGCTTTTTAGTTTACAAAATGCCTTGATGGCGGCGCAATCTTACCTGTCTGCATCCATGTCAGAATCCCCCGACATCTTACCTTTTGAGGTGGATGGATTTTCATCTTCATCAGATGAAGTGTTGGCACGTTTGCCCGCATCGGTACCGGAATTTTTGCCCAAATTTGGATTGGCCCGGCTGCTTTCCTGACCAGTTTGGTCCATGTCACTGCCAGACTGTTGCTGACCAGGTTTGCCCTTGCTGCCAGTTCCGGGACCTTCCTGGCCCTGGTTGCCCATCCCGGCTTTCTGGTCCTGACCTGAGCTTCCCTGGTTTCCTGAGCGACCCTGATCGGATCCGCCCGGACGGTTACTTTGGTTGGTGTTGTCTGCCATGATTGTAGTTTTAATCATGTGAATAATATAATGACCATCAGAAATGATGAAAATCATGTGCCCGCGATACTTTAAGGGAAATAGCTCATTAATAACCAGCTATGTAGAATCAATTCATCAGAAGGGATAGCCAATACCCAGGTTGAAAATCAGGTTCTCTTTTCTCCAGGAACTCGACCCGAACTTGATGTCATTTATCACCCATCTTTCTGATTCGGGCAACCAGGGTTTGCGTATTGGGAACGCGACATCCAGGCGCAATACCAATATCGATATGTCAATCCGCAGACCCAGACCTGTGCCCGCAGCAAGCTCTTTCAAAAAACTACTGCTGAACTTAGCACCAGGCTTGTACGTATTTTCCCGGTACAACCAGATATTACCGGCGTCGACAAACATTGCTCCGTATACCGGCCCGGCAATGTTGAATCGCAATTCGGAGTTGATTTCCAGTTTGATGTCTCCAGACTGGTCGGGGAAAAAGCCATCGTCCCCAAATCCCTTGTAAATCCCCGGTCCCAGTGACCGGCTCCTGAATGCGCGGAGGCTGTTGTTCCCACCCACAAAAAACTGCTTAATAAAGGGAAGCTCTTTCGAGTTTCCATATGGGAAGCCAACACCGAGTATGATCCGGTTGGCCCAGCTGTTCTTTTGCGAAAGTTTGCGATAATACCTGAAGTCGAATTCTGTTTTCAGGTATTGCGAAAACGGGGCGCCGAACAACCTTGCCGTGTCCCCTCCTTTGATCACATTCCTCTTCACCAGTCCGGCGATATTGCCTGAGATATCAAGCAGACCGTTGAAATAAAATCCATTGTCGGAACCCCGCCTTTCGACGTCGGTGTACAGGTAATTGTAGGTTGCCCCCAGAATAAACTGGGTGTCGACGACCTTAGCCAGCGTGGGGTTGTCGATCACACTTGCCTTATACTGGTCCGTGATGTTCACGGGCTGCACATACTGAACGCTGATCGGGTAAAAAGTATGTTCCTTCTTGGCGGTTTCCTTCCAGATGTAACCATAACCAGCGCGCAAGGAATTCAGGGTGTACAGTTTTTGTTTAGTCAGCACCTCATAGCCCAACTGTATATTGGTACGCGGCACAAAACCTCCACGCGGATTCACATATACCAGCGGTACCACAAACCGGGGTATGGTCAGGTTGCCCTCAGCTCCCAGGCGATAAGTATTGTAGCCCTTGTATTGCCCGCTGTACTGCACTTCAAATCCTCCAGACACATTTACCGATAATATCTCGCCGCCCCGGAAGGCATTCCTGTTTGTAAAGCCCACCGTCAGTTCCGAGCCGGTGAGGTTGTTGGATTTTGTGGTTCCTCCCAGTTCAAGCCGCAGTGATTTCTTGGGCAGGGGGGTGAGATAGTAATATGCGTTCAGCAGGCTGTCGCTGTTTTTGACCGGTTCAAACCTGTTCTTCACAAATTTGAATATGCCCAGGTTGATCAGGCGATTGAGCGTTGCATTGTGTTCGGTACGGTTATAGAGGTCACCCGGACTGAACTGCATGGCCTGCTGGAACAATTTGGGCTTGTACATCTTTGATGAATCGATAACTACGTAGTCGCGGTATTTCTCGGCATACTTGCGGGTGGTGTCATCACCCGATTCCGTCAGGCTGAAAGTGGGGTATACAACTACCTCATTGATCCGGTAATGATTCCTGGCCCGCTTGGGTGTCTGTGGTTTGAGATTGACATAAAGGTCAACCTCGTGATTGCCGATCGTACTGTCCACATCAATCAAAATGTCGTCCGGACTGAAATAATAATATCCGCGTTGTTTTAACCGGGCGTCAATCCGGTCCCTTTCGCCCTTGATCATGTCCAGGTCGAATGGCTTACCCTTAACCAGGTAAGTTCTTCTCTTAAACTGGTTGATGGCCGCGATTATCTCTTCACTGGTGTCCTTTTGAAAGATGACCTGCTTGATCGTGTACTGGGGATTGGGGTTGACAGAATAAACCGCCGTTGCTCTTTTCGCCTTAATGACAGTGTCTCCAGATACGGTGGAACGGAAAAAACCCTTGTTTTCCAGGAAACTTTGGAGGATGAGGTTGTTCTTTTCCAGGTCGACATCGCTGGCCAGTACCGGGGGCTCACCCATGTTTTTGATCAGTCGTTTTACGGAGAACTTCTTCTTTGGTGTACCCCCGATATTCCAGAACCAGAGCTTTGGCCTTAATCCCAGTATGGTCTTGTTAGGGATGGGTCGGGTAAGGTCATTGAGTTCGGAATTGAGGGTCTTCTTTTTCTTCTTTGTCAGTTGAGTGGATTCAATTTTGATCTTGGCTCCGGTATACAAGGTCTCGTTGGCCGGCAGGTATTTGGTGTTGTTGCAGGAGACCACACCCGAACCGATGGCGGCAAGAAAGAGGAACAGAACAATTTTCTCCATACTCATTTTACTGGTTTTCCACACGAATAATCACAAACCCGCTTTCCTGGTGTCGACAGGAGCTGTTTCAGTCTTCTTTGATTTTGATTTCACATTTTTCTTCTTCTCAACAGGACTGTGAAACAATTCCCGCACACGATTGTAATCGAACGTGAGAATAAAGTTCAGGCCTGTCTCTATGATGTAGCCGTCGAGCAATCCTTCGTATTCATTTTTACGGTATGCGCGTAACATGTAACGGCCATCCTTACTGAGCATGTAATCCAGTGCAACATTGGGCGCGATATTACTCTGTTTCTGATTGCTGTTCTGTGGACCTTCCAGTTCAAAATTGCTGCCCACGGTCACCTTCAGCCTGTCGCTTAAGAGATCTTTCGACAGCGACACATTCAGGTCTGTCCTGTTTTCGCGGCTTCCCGTAGTGTAGTCGTCTGAAGATTCAAGATCAAAGTTCAGATCCACCCCATTGATGAGTTCGGCGGCCAGGTTGTTGAGTTGTTCGGTGAGGATCTTGCTCACACTCTGTCTTGCGGCCGATTCTGCACTGAAGGCATCTCCACTGCTGGCAAAAGGGTTCTCGGTAATGAAGCGGTTCAGCAGCAAGAGCGCGAAGACCTGTTTGTTCAGTTCCGATGGTTCGGCACGCAGTTGGGTGAGCCGACTGTTCACCATTTCAATAACCTGACCCGACACCACTACTTTCTGCTGTTCGGGCAACAGGAGGTCGAAATTGATCGTGGGTTTCATGAGCTCACCCGTCAGGATGAGGTTCACCTGGAATGGTAGTTTTTGCTTGTATAAGTTTTTATTTTGTCCGTTGGGCAACTGACTTTCCACCAGGGTCAGCGGTGCTGTGCTGGCATTATACAATGCGGTAAGGTTGACATTCGCCTTGGTTGGTTCACCCAGCCAGACGATCTTGCTGCCTTTCTGTATGTCAAAACGCCTTTTCAGGAGGTTCACCGAAATCTCATAAGCGCCTTCATCAATCTCGTAGGATCCGGCCAGTGTGGTTTTTCCACTGGGGTCAACACCACCGGTGAGTTGGGCTGCGCCCTTCATCCTCAGGAAGTCCCCGTTGCCTTCGTCCACGATCAGCGTCAGTTCAGCCTCTTTCTTGATTTCTATATTCACTGCTACGTCCATGCCCATCACGTCTGTTTTTGCCAGGGAATCCGCCAATGCTACATTGAAGGAAGTATCCATTCTCATTGAATCCATGTCAACGAATCGGATCACCCCGGCCCTTTCTTCCACGCCGGGTTCATCCTGAGGTAATACAACAGTGAGTTTGGTATTGTCCTTGACCACCAGGTCCCCGTCAATCTTCGGGCTCGTCGGTGAACCCGTTACGTGCAGGTCTGTGTCGAAATAGAATTGTCCCCAGAACAATTTCTTTTTCCCCTTGCTGCTGTTCAGCGCCTGGAAATTATCCGCTGTCACGTCGAGGTTGAGTTTGTAGTCGGTAAGATTGTCCGTTAGCACTTCGCCATCGATATTCAACTCATTCTTCGCAGAGTCACGGATGCTGAATGAATCGAAACTGATGCCTTTGTTGTTGATGGAGATCTTCTCCTTGTCGATGGTGAAGTAACTGCCGAGGATGGTTGGACTGAATCCCGTTTGATTAAACACAACTTGTCCTTCGACATTCGGTTTTTCAAACGTGCCATCTACATCCAAATTGCCGGTGATAAAACCGGTGGCCCTGGATATGGCGCCAGCGGAAAGGGCTTCAACTGATTTCATTTGCAGTTTACGGATCTGCATCGACAGGTCGATCAGGCTCTGGTTCGCGGGCTTCACTTCATAGTCACCGGTGATAGCGATGTCGTTGCCTTTACCTGTGAGGTTGATGTCGGCATTGAAAATATTCTTTTCGATGTTATTCACCTTCATCGAAAGATTGCCGAAGGTGTCCTTCCTGAACGACAGGTTGGCTACATTCAGGTCGCTGGTGAAAGTGGGTTGCTTTTGAATATTATTTACCAGCACCTTGCCATTGATGGTTCCATCGGCCAGTACGGAATCCTGCTTGGCAAAAGCGGTGATGGTGCCAATCCGGAAATTCCCGAAGCTGATCTGCATGGGCGCATTGGCCGAGTCTGAGGCGCTGTTGATCGCCAGTTGCTGGCCCTTATTGCTGATTGTGAAATTCCGGATATTGATGTCACTGCTGTCGACCCTGATCCTGTTTTCGGCTGCGATCACCCACTTGTCGTAGTTCAGGAGGAGGGAATCTGGATTCAGGGCCAGGGTGTAAACGCCTTTGCCCGGCTGCCGCAGCCAACCTCCAAGCCTGTATTTGTCGCGCGCTCCGTTGTCTTTGAGGTTCACCAAAAAATTGATGTCGTTGTGCGCGACGGTGGCATTAAGGGTGGTGTTAAATATATTAAGTGTGGATCCGCTGTTGAACCGCTGGAAGCCACCAGCGATGTGTATGGCGCTGTCGTTTCCGAGCGCTGCCCGTAGTCGGAAGCTATCCACCCTGTTACCCTGCATCATGACTAACGGGGCACTGATATTGGCTTCCCAGGGTTTGGCGGACGCAAAATGACCGCTGAGGTTAACCGGAGCAAGGCTGTCGATGGTTGGAACGATAACCTTGAGTAAGGGGCCACTGAGCACCTGAGCCCTGAACCTGAAATCGTAATCCGAAAGCGTGTCGGGTTTGGTGTTGCCGCCTAGCGCATAATAAGGCTCGATGGATTGCTGAAACACCGAACCCAGTTGGGCCAGGTCGTATTTACCCACGAGCGCCATCGAAAATGCTTCGGTGTTTATGCGGATGAATTTACCGCCGTCTTCATCGCCCGCCATCAGCGACATGGTGTCCAGTGGGAAGACCTGCGAGTTTACTTTCAGCATGGCCTTTGTCACCAATAAACTTCCTTTCAGGTCTGAAGGATCGGTGCTGGCGAATACTGCGGCGATCGTGCCTTTATAGATCATGGTATCCTTCGTGAAGTGCAGTGGCAGCAGGTGCAGACTTTCAATGCCCCCGCTCATTACGATGGTCGGGTATTTCCCTGCCAGGTTGGACCTTCCTTCAAGCTTGAGCCGCAGGTTCGGGTCCAGGCTG
>Ga0193752_1001553_pt1 | contig 18928 bp, 16 predicted proteins | sample H1c1metaG_FD_144924 | JGI IMG/M metagenome (GOLD analysis project Ga0193752, IMG submission 144924) | Soil microbial communities from a riparian zone of the East river system, Colorado, United States - H1c1 | ecosystem: Environmental > Terrestrial > Soil > Riparian zone | place: USA: East River...
CCCCTTCTCCACGGCCTGGCTTTCGCGCACATCGATCTGCGAGACGATACCCGAAACGTCCGTGGCGATTGTCAGCTTGCCGGCATGCACATAGGCATCGTCGGTCGTCACATAGCGGCCGCCGGCCAGATAGGCATAGAGGCCGCCCGCGAGCACCACGATCGGCCCCAGCATCAGCAGGATGCGCCGCAGGTGTCTCGGCCGCTTCTGTCTCTTGACCTTCTTGGCGGCGGTGAATTTTTCCAGCAGCTTTTCCGCCGCCTTCTCGTCGCTATCGGGTTCAGCAGGAATAGTCCTGGGAGCCTCCAGCTGCCGGATGTCGGGCTGGCGGTCGTCAGGCTTGGAAGAGTCGGACGCCGGGATCGTCACTTGCCCGTCCGTCTCGTTCGCGACTTCGCGCGCCGAAAGCTTTGCCCAGGTTGCCGCCTTGGGTTCGTCGCCAGACAGATTAGGACGCCGGAAAGACGCACTATTAGCCATTACTCAGTCTCCGTTCGCTCTTCTCGTTGAGGGCGCTGCTCGCCTTCACGAGGAGATTCGTCTTCAAAGTCGACAGGATATTGAAAAGTCGGTCACGGTCGTCCTGCGCCACACCTTCAAACGCCTCCGCCCGCGTGGTGGCCCCAATGGCGAAAATCTGCTCGAGCAGCGGATGGGCCTTGGGTTTGAGGTGAAGGAGCCGGATACGCCGATCCGTCGGATGCGACCGGCGCTCGACCAGATCCGCCTCCTCCAACCGATCGAGAATGCGTGTCAGCGTGATCGGCTCGACATCCAAGAGCTCGGCCAGCGTGCCTTGCTGGATACCTTCGTTGCGCGACAGAAACGCCACGACCTGCCATTGCGAACGGGTCAGCCCAAGACCACGCGCATTCTGCTCGAAGCGTTTCCGCATCAGGCGCGCTACGTCGTGAATCAAGAAACCAATATTACGCTCGGGTAATTCCATATCGAGCACTCCTATCGTAGCTTAATATGAGTTAGCTTATGATTAATGCAATAGTTATCGATCAAAGAGATAAATAACCACAATTTTGTTTAAATTGAGCCGGTTAGAGAATTGTCTTAACAATCCACCTTAACGTCAAGATGCCACGCCGAACCCCGCCCGCTCGATGGCGCGACTGATGGCGGCGATGTCGGCATCCGCCGGCAGGCGCATCACGCCGCTCTGCAAATCGACCGAAAGGGGTGCCGTGCCGGCGCCTGTCGCTGCGCGCGTGACGGCCTTCACGCAGCCCTGGCAATCCATGCCGGTGACCTTGAGGATGAGTTCCTGTGTCATGTGATATAGCTTCGCGCCCTCCGCCCCGCCGGGCAAGAGGCAAAACAACACGGGTGTTCAGTGAGCGGCGACATCGATGATTTCCGCGTTCTTTTGGCCAAGGTCGGCAATGGACAGACCCTGACCATTGGCGAGGCGGAGCGCGCCTTCGGCATCATGACCAGCGGCGACGCCACGCCGGCGCAGATGGGCGCCTTTCTGATGGGACTCAAGGTGCGCGGCGAGACAGCCAGCGAACTGGCCGGCGGCGCGCTGGCGCTGCGCGCCAAGGTCCTGCGTGTCCGGGCACCCGAGGGCACCATCGATATCGTCGGTACCGGCGGCGACCACCACGGCACCTTCAACGTCTCTTCCTGCTCGGCCTTCGTCGTGGCCGGCGCCGGCGTGCCCGTGGCCAAGCACGGCAACCGCGCCTTCACCTCCAAGTCGGGCGCGGCCGATGTGTTGTCGGCACTGGGCATCGGCCTGGAGTTGCCGATCGAGACGCTGGAACAGGCGCTGATCGAGGCCAAGGTGTGCTTCCTGATGGCGCCGCGCCACCACAGCGCCATGCGCAACGTAGCCGGTCCGCGGGTTGAGCTGGCACCGTCGCGCACCATCTTCAATCTGCTGGGGCCGATGTCCAATCCAGCGCTGGTCAAGCGCCAGCTCGTTGGCGTATTCGACCGTCGCTGGTTGCGGCCGGTGGCCGAGGCGCTGGGGCAACTCGGGCTGGACCGCGCGCTGGTCGTGAACGGGCAGGACGGCATGGACGAGATCACCACCACGGCCGCGACATGGGCCACCTCCCTGGAAAACGGCAAAGTGAGTGAGATCGAGATCATGCCGGAGCAGATTGGTCTCGAGCGCGCGACCCTTGCCGATCTCAAGGGCGGCGATGCCGCGCACAATGCCCTGGCGATCGAAAGCCTGCTCGGCGGCGCCCGCAGCGCCTTCCGCGACATCGTCGTGCTGAACAGCGCCGCGGCGTTGATGGTGGCCGGTGCCGCCAGGGACCTCAAGGAAGGCGCCGCTCTCGCCGCCGCGTCGATCGACGGCGGCAAGGCTGCCGCCGCCCTGGCCACTTTAAGGAGGCTGTGCGCCGCATGAGCGATGCCCTTGACCGTATCGTCGCCGACAAGCGCAAGCATGTCGCCGCACGCAAGCAGGTCCGTCCACTGGCCGATGTGGAGGCCGACGCCCGCGGCGCCGGTCCGCCGCGCGGCTTCGCGGCCGCCTTGCGCGCGGCCATCGCCGACAACCGCTACGGGCTGATCGCCGAAATCAAGAAGGCCTCGCCCAGCAAGGGCCTGATCCGGGCCGATTTCGATCCGCCCTCGCTCGCCCGCGCCTATGAGCGCGGTGGCGCCGCCTGTCTTTCGGTGCTGACCGACGAGCCGTATTTTCAAGGCAGTGACGAATTCCTGGTACAGGCGCGCGCCGCTGCCGCGCTGCCGGCGCTGCGCAAGGATTTCATGATCGATCCTTACCAGGTCGCCGAAGCCCGGGCGTTGGGCGCCGACTGCATCCTGCTAATCATGGCCTGCCTGACCGACAAGCTGGCTGCGCAACTCGCCGAACTCGCGCATCGCTGGGGCATGGACGTGCTAGTCGAGGTCCATGACGCGCCCGAACTCGATCGCGCGCTCCTCATCGAGAGCGACCTGATCGGCATCAATAACCGCAACCTGAAAACGTTGGCGGTCGATCTTGCCACCACCGAACAGCTCGCCCGACGCGTTCCCGACGACCGGCTGCTTGTGGCCGAGAGCGGCCTCGGCTCACCGGCAGACCTCGCCCGCATGGAGAAGGCCGGCGCCCGCGCCTTCCTGATCGGCGAGAGCTTCATGCGCCAGCCGGATGTCGAGGCGGCGGTCCGCGCCATGCTCACTCGGGAGGCGGCATGAGCGAGCTCAGCCATTTCGACAAGGCGGGCAATGCCCGCATGGTCGATGTCGGCGCCAAGGACGAGACCGAGCGCCGGGCAACCGCCCATGCCACAGTCACCATGGCGCCCGCCACCCTGCGCCTGATCGTCGACAAGAAGGCGGCCAAGGGCGACGTGCTGGCGGTGGCCCAGCTCGCCGGCATCATGGCGGCCAAGCGCACGCCCGACCTGATCCCGCTTTGCCATCCTCTGGCACTAAGCTCGGTCGATGTGCGGCTCTCGTGCGATGAGAAACGCAACGCCGTCGACATCGAGGCGACCTGCAAGCTGAAGGGCCGCACCGGCGTCGAGATGGAGGCAATGACCGCCGCGTCCGTCGCCGCCCTCACCGTCTACGACATGTGCAAGGCGGTCGATCGCGGCATGGTGATCTCGGAGGTGCGGTTGATTCACAAATCCGGCGGCAAGTCCGGCACCTTCGACGCCAAGGTTTCCTGATGCTCACTGTTGCCGAAGCCCATGCCCGTATCGCTGCCGCCTTCGAAGCGCTGCCTTCCGAGACGGTATCGATTGCTGACGCTGCCGGCCGCGTCCTGGCGGCAGCGCCGCAGGCCCGCCTCAGCCAGCCGCCCGTCGATCTTTCGGCGATGGATGGCTACGCCGTGCGCGTAGAGGATGTGCCCGCCGCACCCACGACGCTCACGCTGGTTGGTTCCGCGCCGGCCGGTGGCTCTTACGACAAGGCATTGCAGCCCGGCGAAACGGTGCGCATCTTTACCGGCGGGCCGTTGCCGATGGGTGCCGACAGCATCGTCATCCAGGAAGATACCAAAGCCGAAGGCAGCCGTATCACCATCCTCGAGGCGCCGCGGCCCGGCCGCCATGTGCGCAGGGCCGGCCTGGACTTCCATCACGGCGCGGTGCCGCTGACCAAGGGCCGGGTGCTCACGTCGCGCGACGTCGCCCTGGCGGCGGCGATGAACCTGCCCTGGCTTTCGGTTCATCGCCGGCCGCGCGTCGCCATTCTGTCCACGGGCGATGAGTTGGTGCTGCCGGGCGAGCCCGTCGGGCCGAACCAGATCGTATCCTCCTCCGGCATCGCCGTGGCCGCCCTCGTGCGCGGCTGGGGCGGCGAGCCGATCCTGTTCGACATCGCGGGCGACGACGCAAGCCTGATCGAAGCCAGTATCGCGGCCGGCGCCCAGCACGATCTTCTGGTTACCTTGGGCGGCGCGTCGGTCGGCGACCACGATCTGGTGCAGGGTGCGCTGAAGGCCCAAGGCTTCGCTCTCGATTTTTGGCGGATCGCGATGCGTCCGGGCAAGCCGCTGATGTTCGCCGCCCGTGACCGCGCCCGCGTGCTTGGTCTGCCCGGCAATCCAGTCTCGACTATGGTTTGCGCACTGCTGTTTCTGAAACCGGCGCTCGAGCGCATGCTCGGCCAGGCTGGCGACCTGATCGCCACCCGGCCGGCGCGGCTTGCTGCTGACGTGAAGGCGAACGACACGCGCCAGGACTATGTCCGCAGCAGGCTCCTTCGCGCGTCTGACGGCACCCTCACGGTCGAGCCAAATCCGGTGCAGGACAGTTCGATGCTATCCGTCCTCGCCGCCTCCGACGCTCTGCTGGTCCGCCCCGCACATGACCCTGCGCGCCAGGCGGGCGACATCGTCGAAATTATCGATCTCACACTGGTCCGCGGTGGGTTCTGATTGGGGACAACTTGACGTTTTACCGGAACTAAACTAGAACATGGGCCGGGTTTCCGGTTTTGTTCCAAATCTAGTGTGTGTTCGGGGGAGACGACGGTGCTGACCCGCAAACAAAATGAGCTGCTGCTGTTCATCAACAAGCGCCTGAATGACGGCGGCGTATCGCCTTCCTTCGACGAAATGAAAGAGGCGCTGCGACTCAAGTCCAAATCCGGCATTCACCGCTTGATCACCGGCCTTGAAGAACGCGGCTTTTTGCGCCGCCTTCCCCATCGTGCACGGGCATTGCAGGTCCTGAAGCTACCCGAGACGGCCGCCTTGCCGGCCCCCAACGTCACCCCTCTTCTCGCAGATACGCGTCGTGGCTTCGCCGAGCCGCGCGAAGGCTTTGTGCCCCAGGTCGTGCGTGGCGAGCGCGTGCCGCTGGCTGGCGCCATCCTGGCGGCCAACGAAGCCGAGGCCCTGTCGTTGCCGCTCTACGGCCGCATCGCGGCCGGCACGCCGATCGAAGCGTTGCGCGACAACAGCACGACCGTCGACGTACCGGTATCCCTACTCGGCCCGGGCGCCCATTACTGTCTTGAAGTGCAAGGCGATTCGATGCTCGATGCCGGTATCCAGGACGGCGACATCGCCATCATCCGCAGTGCCGACACGGCCGAGAATGGCGAGATCGTCGTTGCCCTGATCGACGATGCCGAAGCCACGCTGAAGCGTCTACGCAAGCGTGGCGCTTCGGTGGCGTTGGAGCCCGCCAATACCGCCTACGAAACCCGCATCTTCGGTCCTGACCGGGTCAAGATTCAGGGTCGGCTCGCCGGCCTCTACCGCCGCTATCACTGAGGATGAGGAGGCTCAGGCCTTCGCCTGATCAAGCACCCGGAACCAATTCTCACCGGTGATTTTCTTCACATTCTCGGGCGTGGTGATCCGATTGAGGGCAGCTACGGTGTCCTGATAGCCGCCGGCATTTCTCGGGACGCCACTCCGTCCGCCGGCCATATCGAGCCCGATGGCGACGTGGTCGGCGCCCACGAGTTTGATGACATAATCGACATGCTCGGCCCATTCGTCGGCGGTAGGCAGGAAGGCCTCGGCTTCGGGATCCTCCTTCCAGCCGCCGCGAGCCCGCCAGGCCTCGCCGAACTCCTTGTCGAAGCGCGCGATGTATTCGCCATGATCACCCGGCACGCGTGGAAAGCTCGGCTGGTATCCCAGCATGTTGGGCAGCGCCTTCACCGCAGCGGTAACCCGATCAGGGTGGTCCGCCATCCACTTGCGATAACGCTTGCCGATTACAGCTGCGCTGCAGTGGATACCGACCAGGCCACCTTTGGCGGCCAAGGCCTTCAGCATCTCGTCGGAGATGCCGACGCCCGACACGCTCCTGATCGACTCGTGGCTGGCGACGACCGGTGCACGGCTCGCCTCGATCAACTGGCGCTGGGTGGCCTCGGTACCGTGCGTGACATCGATCAAGATACCCAGCCTATTCATTTCGGCCACCAGCGCGCGGCCACGATCGTTGATGCCGTGATAGTGGTCGGGCTTCTGGCCGCCCTGCGCCTGGGCCAGCGCGCTGTCGGCGAATGCATTGAAGCCGCTTTGGCTGGCAAACTGGATTGTGCGCATGCCCAGTCGATAGAACGCCCCCAGAACGTCGAGATCGCCCTCGTGGTCCCAACCTGATTCGCTGCCGAGGAATACCGCCATTCGACCGCCGGCGATGATGCGACGCGCATCAGCCGTGCCAAGTGCGATGGCCATCTTGTCCGAGTGCTGCTCGGCAAAGATGGCCATCGCACTGATCAGCCGCAACGTCTGCTTCGGCGTGTAGTTGTAGTTCCAGTATCCATAGGTCCCGAGGTTGTCGATGATGCAGTTCACGCCGGCGGCACTGGCACGCGCATAGTCCCAGCCCGCCTCGTAGGTTTGCGGCTGCCACGGGTCGATGTGTTCCCAGTAGACGCGATTGGTGATGTGGACGTGGCCATCCATCAAGATCGACGGCGAGGGCGTTGCCTGCGCCCACGCGCGTGACGACGTGGCGAGCGCAGCCGCGCCTCCCAGCAGCGCGAGTGCATGGCGACGCGACAAGGCAATGCTCGATCTGGTCACGGCGCGAACCCTCCCGGCCCTTTGATGTAAGCCAACGATAGGCATCACTCTCCTCGCCGGCAACGCAGCGCTTTTGATGTGAGAAACCGCGATGCCTCTTACGACGGGAGGGCGAGCCGCGGTAAAGTCAGGCGCCCGGTGCCTTCACTGGCGTCGCTCGCCGGCTGGAACTGTTCGGCACCCAGGGACGATCGCCGCGACGGGCATTGGCGGTCTCGCGGCGCACGCCAGTGTCATCGAGCCACAAGGCCTGCGCGCCCTCGCGCCAGGCGTCGCGGCGATCGATCACCAGGCGCGGGCCATGACATGCACGTTGCGCATCGACCGTCGACAGCACGATGTCCGCGTTGGCACACGCTTCGGCCAGGCGTCGCTCGTCGCTCACCATCGCCACGCGCCACGGCCCTTTGCGCCACCGGCAAAGACCCGACTGGCAGCCCATGCCGGCCGCCTCCTCGTCGGCGCTGGCCAGCCAGCGGCGCGCGCCGTCCTGGCCGCTGCGCCGCGCCCATTGCTCGGTGACGAATTTGTCGACTCGCGCCGAGACGACCTGGACCATGCCATGTCCATCGCGCAGACCGAGTACGCGGCCGTCCTCGCTCATCAGCAGGTCGGGCGGCGGGCCCGGTCCGAGCAGCAGCCCTACGACGGCGACCGGGAGCCCCGCCAGTCGCCAACGGCGGCGCCATAGGCAAAGCCAGAGGCCGCCCAGAGTGAGCAGCCACAGGCTGACACCCGGCATCGACGGCACGAGGGTTGCCGCCTGCGGCCATTCGGCGACATGGCGGGCGATGGCGTTGAGGCCGGCCACGCCCCAGCCCATCGGCACCAACGCGAATTGCTCGAGACCCAGCGGCATCAGCAGCATCGCCAGCAAACCGAACGGCATGATCCAGAAACCGGTGAGCGGCACGCCCAGCAGATTGGCCACCACGCCCAGCAATGAAATGCGGTTGAAATGGTAGGCGGCAAAAGCGCCTGTCGCGATCGAGGCGATCAGGGTGGTGGCGAGGCTGGCGCCGATCGACGCGCCCAGCCGCCACACCCAACGCCGGCTCGAATTCTCGGCCCTGACCTGCAGCCGGGTGCGCCAATCGCGCGCGGCCTCCCAGCCGGCGATCAGCCCGATGACGGCCGCAAACGACATCTGGAACGAGGCGCCGGTCAGTGACTCGGGCGCCGCCAGCAATACCAGCAGGGCGGCCCAGGCAACCAACCGCAGCGACAGCGCCGCACGATCCAGCAGGATAGCAAGCAGCGCCAACCCCGCCATGGCACAGGAACGCTGTGCCGGCACCGGTGCGCCGGCGAGCGCGGTGTAGAACAGCGCCACCACGAGCGCGACCACGGCGGCGATCTTCTTGGCATCGACGCGCAACGCCAGCGGCGGGACAAGGGCGATGCCGTAGCGCACGAAGCCCATCACCAAAGCGATGACAAAAACGATGTGCAGGCCCGAGATCGACAGGATATGGGCGAGGCCCGAGTCGCGCATCGCCTGGGTGATGTCCTTGTCGACCGCGGTCTGCTCGCCTGTCAGCACGGCCGCCGCCACACCACCTTCCGGGCCGGGCAATGTCTTCATGATGCGCGCAGTGATGTCGGCGCGCAGCCCGTCAATTGTTCGCACCAGACCGTCGGGCCGGCCATGCTCGATGACCACCGCTGGCGCCAGCGCATAGCCGACCGCGCCGAGTTGCTGATACCAGGCGACACGCTGGAAATCGAAAGCGCCCGGCGTCGCGGGGCCGGCCGGCGGCGAAAGATTCGCCAGGACCAGCAACCGGTCGCCGACCGCGAGCGGCGGCGCACCCTTGCCCAGCGACACCCTGACCCGCGCCGGCATCGCCTCGACCGGCGGCACGCCAGAGCCGCGCAGCCGAACGGCCTCGAGCACGACGCGCACGCCGTCGGGCAGACGCTGAATGTCGGCGATCCGCCCCTCGGTGTTGATGCTGAACAATGGACGCGTGAGCGTGGGAGCCGCCAGCCAGGAAGTACGCCACGCCGCCAATCCCAGGCCGATCGAAGCTGCCGCTGCGCCGATCCACAGCGCCTGTGACAGACTGCCCGCCGGTGACAGGAAGACAGCGATCAATGCACCGCCGGCGAGCGCCGGCCCGATCCACAGCGCTGGCTCGCTCGGCAGCTCGAAATAGATGGCGATGCCCAACCCCAAAGCCACCGGCAGCCACAGCAGCCAGCGGCCGCGCTCGCCATCGAGCTGATCGAGGAGCCATGTGCGTGCGATCGACACCGGGCCCCTTCCGTTGTTTGACAGGCCTCCGAAGCTCGCCTACCTACGGCGCTCTTTTGGGCTGAAATGCGGCGAAGTCGCACCTTGTTCGCCCTTTCCCTCTTCTCTCCTAACCTTGTCGAAGTCATGACCGTCGTCACTCGATTTGCCCCCTCGCCGACCGGCTTCCTGCATATCGGCGGGGCGCGCACCGCGCTCTTCAATTGGCTGTTCGCACGTCACCATGGCGGCAAGTTCCTGCTGCGCATCGAGGACACCGACCGCGTCCGCTCCACTCAACCCGCCGTCGACGCCATTCTCGACGGGTTGTCGTGGCTTGGCTTGCAATGGGACGGCGACGTCACTTACCAGTTCCAGCGCGCAACCCGACATGCCGAGGTCGCGCGCGCGATGCTGGCCGCCGGCAAAGCCTACCATTGCTATGCTTCGCCGCAGGAGCTCGAGGAGATGCGCGCCGCGCAGAAAGCCGCGGGCAAGCCGATGCGCTACGACGGCCGCTGGCGCGACCGCGCCCCCAAGGAAGCGCCGGAGGGCATCGCCCCGGTGGTCCGGCTGCGTGCGCCGCAGACCGGGCAAACGATCATCAAGGACGCCGTTCAGGGCGAGGTCACGGTCGAAAACGCCCAGCTCGACGACATGATCCTGCTGCGCGCCGACGGCACACCGACCTACATGCTGGCCGTGGTGGTCGATGACAACGATGTCGGCGTCACGCATGTGATCCGCGGCGACGACCATCTCAACAACGCCTTCCGCCAGCTGCAGATCATCCGAGCCATGGGTTGGGTCGAGCCGGTCTATGCGCATATCCCGCTGATCCATGGTCCCGACGGCGCCAAGCTCAGCAAGCGGCACGGAGCGCTGGGCGTCGATGCCTATCGCGACATGGGCTTCCTGCCGGCGGCGCTGCGCAACTATCTGCTGCGGCTGGGCTGGGGGCATGGCGACGACGAGATCATCTCGACCGAGCAGGCCATCGAGTGGTTCGACCTGGCCAATGTCGGCCGCGCGCCTTCGCGCTTCGACGTCACCAAGCTCACCAACCTGAACGCTCACTATATGCGCGAGACGCCGGATGACGAACTCGTGCCGCTGGTGCAGCCCCTGGTCGAGGCCAGGATCGGCGGGGCCATCGATGTCTCCGGCCTGGAGCGCGTCAGGCGCGGCCTGTCGGGCGTCAAGCAGCGCTCGCGCACCCTGGTCGAGCTGGCCGACAACCTGGTCTTCTACGCACGGGCAGGCGCACCGTCGCCGGCCGACGACAAAGCGCGCGCCGTGCTGACGGCCGATGCGAAGTCGCTGCTCGGTCGACTCGCCATGGCGCTGGAGGCGGAGGCCGCGAACTGGAGCGAGAAGCAAGTAGAGGACGCGGTACGCCGTTTCGCCGATGCCGCCGGTGTCAAATTGGGCCAGGTCGCTCAACCGCTGCGCGTCGCCCTGACCGGCTCGACGGTGTCGCCCGGCATCTTCGAAGTGCTCGCAATTCTCGGACCCGCCGAGACGATATCGCGATTGAAGGCGGCTGGCGGGTAGAGCCCGCGCCTCGCATATGCCCTGTATTTCCGCATCCTGGCTACGGTGGCTGACGCTCTGCTTTGCGCGGCCGCCGACGGGCCTATGGCGCCCCGATAGCACGCCCCGCGAAATAGCCGAGTGAGGTCTGCGGCCCTGCAATTGCGCCCTCCGGAAGGGCTTGTTAGGGTGGTGACGAACCTGGCGCGACCCGTCCTAATGACGGTCGTCCATTGCCTGATCCGAGCTGAAAGAGTTCCCCATGAAACCGAATTTGACCGCGTCGCTCACCGACAACGAAACCGGCAAGACCTTCGAACTGCCGATCATCCATGGCTCGATCGGACCGCGATTGGTCGACGTTCGTAAGTTCTATGGCGACTCCGGCATGTTCACCTACGATCCGGGCTTCACGTCGACCGGTTCGTGCGCCTCCAAGATCACCTACATCGACGGTGAAGAAGGCATCCTGCTGCACCGTGGCTACAACATCGCCGAACTCGCCGAGCGGAGCGACTTCATGGAGGTGGCCTACCTGCTGCTGAAGGGCGAGCTGCCGAACAAGGCGCAGAAGGAAAAGTTCATCAAGGACATCACGAACCACACAATGGTTCACGAGCAGCTCAGCCAGTTCTATCGCGGGTTCCGTCGCGACGCCCATCCGATGGCGATCTGTTGTGGCGTTGTCGGCGCCCTTTCAGCCTTCTATCACGACTCGCTCGATATCCACGACCCGCACCAGCGCATGGTGGCCTCGTACCGCCTGGTCGCCAAGATGCCGACCATCGCCGCCATGGCTTACAAGTATTCGGTCGGCCAGCCCTTCGTTTATCCGCGCAATGACCTGTCCTACGCCGGCAACTTCCTGCGCATGATGTTCTCGGTTCCCGCCGAGGAGTATGAGATCAATCCGGTGATCGAAAAAGCGATGGACCGCATCCTTATGCTCCACGCCGATCATGAGCAGAACGCCTCGACCTCGACCGTACGCCTTGCCGGCTCTTCCGGCGCCAATCCCTTCGCCTGCATCGCCGCCGGCATTGCCTCGCTATGGGGCCCGAGCCACGGTGGCGCCAACGAAGCCGTGATCAACATGTTGCACGAGATCGGCAACAAGGCCAACATCTCGAGCTTCCTCGGACGCGTGAAGGACAAGAACGACCACCAGCGCCTGATGGGCTTCGGTCACCGCGTCTACAAGAACTACGATCCTCGTGCCAAGGTCATGCGGCAGGCCTGCCACGAGGTGTTGACCTCGCTTGGCGTCAGCCACGATCCTCTGCTCGAACTTGCCATGGAGATGGAACAAATCGCCCTCAAGGACGATTATTTCGTGTCGAAGAAGCTCTACCCGAACGTCGATTTCTACTCGGGCATCATCTTCCGGGCGATCGGCATCCCGACCTCCATGTTCACCGTGCTTTTCGCAGTGGCGCGCACTGTCGGTTGGGTGTCACAGTGGAACGAGATGATCGAGGATCCAGACCAGAAGATCGGCCGGCCGCGCCAGGTTTACACGGGACAGACGGAGCGCCCCTACAAGCCGCTGCACATGCGCAGCTAAAAACTGCGCCGGGAAGAAAGCGGAACGTATGGCAAGACCGCTACACGGCCCACCGAGGGCCACCGCTTGGACAACCGCACCACAGTCGCGGCCGATGCCGCGTGTGGTGCGGCTGGGCCGGCCGGCGAACGACAACGCTCGCCCGCGAATCCCGCTTGTCCGCGCCCTCGCTCTTGCTGTCCTGGCGTCGCTGCTGGCGTTCGTCGTCTGGCGACTGATCTGAACGATCAGCCCTTACGTTCGATAATTTCCACTTTGTAGCCGTCGGGGTCTTCTACGAAGGCGATCACCGTCGTGCCGAACTTCACGGGGCCAGGCGCACGAGTGACCTTGCCGCCCACCTTTGCGACGCCCTCGCAAAGCGCATAGACGTCCGGCACACCGACGGCGAGATGGCCGAAACCAGTGCCGACGTCGTAGGGCTTTTCCTGATCCCAGTTGTAGGTCAGCTCGACCGCGCAATGCTCGGCTTCCTCGCCATAGCCGACGAAGGCCAGCGTATATTTGCCGTCCGGCACCTCGCGCTTGCGCAGCAACTTCATGCCCAGCGGGCCGGTATAGAAGGCCAGCGACTTGTCGAGATCCCTGACGCGGATCATCGTATGGAGCATCCGATAGGCGGCGGCAGTCTGGCCGCCGGCAGTCTCGCTTACGCGCGTATCCATGTGCGTCCCCTTATTTGTCGCGGATCATCGCCGCGAAGGTCGCTTCGGCCACGACTTTGCCCTCGACGACCGCCTTGCCGAAGAACTTCCAGACGGTCTGTCGGCTCTGAACCTTCTCGACATGCAGTTCAAGACGGTCACCCGGTACCACCGGACGGCGGAATCGCACGCCATCGATTGACATGAAATAGACCAGCTTGCCTTCTGACTTCGGGCCGAAGGTGGCGACCACCAGAACGGCGGCGGTCTGCGCCATCGCTTCGACGATCAGAACGCCCGGCATGACGGGTTCGGCAGGAAAATGGCCCTGGAAAAACGGTTCGTTGATGCTGACGTTCTTGATCCCCACGGCGCTGTGGTCGAGTTGCATGTCGATGATCCGGTCAACCATGAGCATCGGATAGCGATGCGGGATCATCTCCAGGATACGCCGGATATCGACCGAGCTTGATGTCGCCACGCTGGTCTTGTCGGTCTGGGCGTTCATGCGCGCGGCGTCCCTGCTCAGAAGCGTGTGCCGAAGCTGAAGTGGATATTCTGGATTTTATCGTAGCTTTCGTAAACGATCGGAACGGCATAATCGATACGGATCGGCCCGAAAGGCGATATCCACTGAAGGCCGATGCCGGGGGAGACACGCATAAGCTGGCTATCCAGGATAGTCGCTCCGTTCGATACATATGCTCCTGGATTGCCCCACGCTGAGCCGACATCGATGAAGGCCTTGCCGATAAGGCCAAGCTCTTTCGGCAAGCCAAGCGGGAAACTGAGTTCGGTGCTGGCCGTATAGTAATACTGGCCGCCGAGCGAATCGGTCGTGATGGAGTCACGGGGGCCAACACCACCGACGGCAAAACCGCGCAGATTGTCGCCACCGACGAAGAAGAGGTTCGTCAGCCTGAGGGTGGAGTTGCCATACGGCAAGACCGCGCCGGCCGTGCCGCCGACGGAGATGACGACGTCTTCGAAGAGCTGACGGTAATAAACTGCGTCCACGGTCGCCCGGCCGTACAATTGCGTGCCGGGCGCCGAGGCAAAAGCCATGGTATTGCGGATCAGGAAGCCGCTGGTCGGCGACTGGCGCTGATCGCGCGTATCCCAGGCAGTGGTTGCCGAGATTTCCGACACCAGCGATTCACCAGCTTGCGACTGAATATAATACGAGGCGTAGGGCTGGACGTTATAGATGTTGGTGTCGCGCAGCGTATAGCGGAGCGTCTGCCGCGTATGGTCGGTAAGCGCGTAACCGGCACGCAACGCGAAGCCGATGCTGGAATCATCGTACTGAGCGATATTCTGACGATTGTTCGAGGTCCGGAAGATGTCGAAGCCAACCGCCAGCGGTCGATCCATGAAGTACGGCTCGGTGAAGCTAAGATCGATCAATTGGCTCAAGGTACCCAGCGACAGCCCGAGTCGCAGGTCCTGCCCCTTGCCAAGCAGATTGCGCTCACGAACCGAGATATCACCGAGAATGCCCGAAGTGCTCGAGTAGCCGGCACCAAAGGAAATCTCACCTGTGCTCTGCTCGACGACCTGAACGTCCAGATTGGTCTTGTCGGGCGCCGAACCAGGGCTTGCAGAAATGTCGATCTTCTCGAAGAAGCCGAGGTTGCGCAGGCGCTCGCGGCTGCGACGCACCTTGGCCGTATTGAAGGCGTCGCCTTCGGCCAAGCGGAATTCTCGACGGATCACACGGTCAAGCGTGCGGGTGTTTCCCGCAATGTTGATGCGCTCGATATAGACTCGCGGACCTTCCTGAATATCGAACGTCAGATCGATGGTCAGGGTATCCTTGTTGCGCCGGACATTGGGGCGCACATCGACAAAAGCATACCCCAGCGTGCCAACCGCGTCGGCAAGCGCCGTAACGGACTTTTCGACCTCGTCGGCGTCGTACCATTCGCCTTCACCCACCGTGAGGAGACCGCGCAGCGTGTCGGTGTCCAAGCCCTGGAAGCGCGACGTCACCTCGACCTTGCCGAACTTGTAGCGCTCGCCCTCGTTGATCGTGAAGGTGATGAAGAAGCCGTCGCGATCGGGCGACAGTTCGCCTACCGCCGAAACGACTCGGAAATCGGCATAACCCTCGGAGAGGTAGAACTTGCGCAGCAATTCGCGATCGAGGTTCAGGCGGTCGGGATCGAACCGGTCGTCCGACGACAGGAAACGATACCAGGCGCTCTCGCTGGTGCGGATCTGGCCCCGCAGGGTGCCATCGCTGAAATGCTCGTTGCCGACGAAGCTGATCCGCTTGATGCCCGTCACGTCGCCTTCATTGATCTCGAACACGAGATCGACGCGGCCCTGCTCAAGCGTGATGATCTTCGGCTCGACCACGGCGTTGTAACGGCCACTGCGGCGATAGATCGTAAGGATGCGTTCGACGTCGGCCTGGACGCGCGCCTGAGTGAACACCTGGCGCGGCTTGGACTGGACTTCATCCCGCAATTTGTCGTCATCGATCTTCTTGTTACCCTCGAAGGCAACGCGATTGATGATCGGGTTTTCCGTCAGTTTCACTACCAGCGTGCTGCCCTGCATGTCGATCGACACATCGGAGAACAGGCCTGTGGCAAACAGCGCCTTGAGCGAACGGTCGGCTGCAGCGGGATCGTAGGGCTGCCCCTCCTTGAGCTGCAGATAGGAGCGCACGGTCTCCGTTTCGGCGCGGACATTGCCCTGAATCTGAACGGCGGTAATCGTCGCCCCTGCCCCCGCAGAGCTGACGGCTCCGCCCGGCGACGGTCGCGATGGCGGCGCACCGCGCTGTTGCGCGCCAGCAGGCATGCTCAAGGCCACAAAGGCTGCAATGGCCAATAAGGCCCAACGAAATGTCAAACTCACCCCCGGCGCCTTCCAAACTTGCCGTTGGCCCCGCTTAAGAACGGCGCTTCATGGACCGGCATTTCATAGACCGGGATCAAGGACTTAGCCACCCCTTTTGTCCCCAGCCGCCACCTCCTGCCAAACGGGCCCAGTCACCGCAGCAGAAGCCGGATGTCGTTGAAACTGACAAACAGGACCATGCAGATAACCAGCGCAAAACCGAGCCTCAGGCCGTATTCCTGGACCCTGAGGCTGAGCGGTTTGCCGCGCACGGCTTCGATCGCGTACATCGCCAATTGGCCGCCATCCAGCATCGGCACAGGCAGCAGATTGAACAGTCCAAGGCCCACGGACAGCACGATCACGAGATTGAGAATGCCGGCCCAACCGGCGTGCGAGGCATCGCCCGCCGCCTTGGCGATGCGGATCGGGCCGCCCAGGTCGTCGACCGGCCGCGCCGCCGTCACGATCTGGCCCATTGACGTGTAGATCATCGTCGTCATGGTCCAGATATGATGCAGGCCGGCGCCCATGGCGCCGAAGATGCCATGGCTGCGAATTTCGGTAACGGCGGTGGGCCGGACACGCAGGCGGCCGACAGTCAATTCCTTGCCGGTGCAGTCGGCTACGACGTCGCTCTCCGGCACGATCGTGGTGTCGTATTGCCGCCCGCCGCGCTCATACTTGACCGCCACCGGCTGGCCGGCGCGGCCGCCGATTAGATCCCGAATGCGGGAAAAATCCCCGACCGGCTTGCCATCGATTTCAAGCAGCAGATCGCCAACCTTGAGGCCGGCGATCTCAGCCGGACTGTTGGCCGTGAAACCGCCTACCACCGGTCGGATCAGTTGATCGAGGCCAAGCTCCCCGGTGCGGATGGTATTGTTGTAACGGTCGGTGCGCTGGCAGTATTGCGGCACGATTTCAGCCCGAAGGAGATCCTCCCCGCGGCGAAATTCGACCGGCATGGGCTTCGCCAGGTAGAGGAATTCGGACTCCTGAATATCCTCGAAGCGGCTGATCTTCTTGTCTCCCAGCCGCACGACCTCGTCGCCCGACCGCAAGCCCGCACGCGCCGCCGGACCATCGGCCGCAACGGCCACAGTGGCCGGCGAATAGGGCTCGCCGGCGAAGAAGAACACGCCTGTCAGCAGGAGAAAGGCAAACACCAGATTGGCCGCCGGACCGCCCACCACGACGGCGGCACGAGCATGCAAAGGCTGTGCGAAGAAAGCACGCCGGCGGTCTTCGGGTGGCAGAGGAACATCGGACGGCACAGCGCTGGTCGCGTCGTTGTCGCCGAGAAATTTCACATAGCCGCCCAGCGGCACCGCGGAAACCCGCCAACGCGTGCCATTGCGGTCGGTCCAACCGAACAGCTCAGGCCCGAAGCCGATCGAAAAGACCTCTGCCTGAATTCCAAACCGCCTTGCCACCCAGTAGTGACCGTATTCGTGAACGAACACGAGAAGGCTGAGCACCAGGATGAAATAAGGAAGGTAGGTCGTGAAAAGACTGATAAAGCCTTGCATGCGATCAATACACCATCGATCTCATAGTTGATCAATTCGCCAGAGCGTAATGCTTGCTGGCCCGCTCAGCCTGCTCACGAGCCTCCCGGTCGGCTGCCTGTACCTGCTGGAGCGACTCCACTGGGGTCGAGATCGAAGCCGTTCCGGACACCACGTCCTCGACCACCCGGGCAATATCGAGAAAACCGATTCGACGAGCCAAAAAGGCCGCCACGGCCGCTTCGTTGGCCCCGTTCAGCACGGTTGGGGCCAATCCACCGGTCGCCAGCGCAGCGCGGGCCAATCGAAGAGCGGGAAAACGATCTGCATCGGGTTGTTCGAAGGTTAGCGCCGACAAAGTGGCGAAATTCAGCCGTGCTGCCGGACTTTCGATTCGACCGGGCCAGCCCAGGGCATAGGCGATGGGAATGCGCATGTCTGGCGTACCAAGCTGCGCCAGCACCGAACCGTCGCGATAGGCCACCATGGAGTGAATGACCGACTGGGGGTGCACCACGATATCGATTTTCGCTTCGGGAAGGCCAAACAGCAGGGTGGCTTCGATCAGCTCCAGGCCCTTGTTCATCATGGTGGCTGAATCGACGGAGATTTTCGCGCCCATGTCCCAGTTTGGATGGGCTACGGCCTGCGCCGGCGTCACTTCGACCATGTCGGCAAGCGGCCAGCTACGGAACGGCCCGCCCGAGGCCGTCAGGATCAGCCGGTCGACAGAATCGCGAAGTCGTGGGTCGAAGAGCTGGAAGATGGCATTGTGCTCGGAGTCGACCGGCAGCAGCATTCCGCCTGCCTCCGCAATCGCTCCCAGCAGCAATTCTCCGGCGCAGATCAGCGCTTCCTTGTTGGCCAGCGCGACAATGGCGCCGCGGCGTGCGGCGACCAGGGTCGGTGCCAAACCGGCATAACCCACGATCGCCGCCATGACCCACGGCGCCGGCCTGGACGCCGCTTCGCTCACCGCCTCCGGGCCGGCTGCAACCTCGATGGAGGTGCCGGTTAGAGCGTCGCGCAGGGCGCGGTAGCACCCGGGGTCGGCCACCACGGCGAACTTGGCCCTCAGGCGACGCGCCTGTTCGGCCAACAACTCGACCGAGCGCCCAGCGACCAGCGCCTCGACACGATAGCTTTCAGGATCGCGCGCGATCAAATCGACCGTGCTTTGGCCCACCGAGCCGGTCGAGCCGAGAATTGTCACGCCACGCGGCGCGGCGTGGGAGGGCTGCGGCCATTTCTCGGGGTTCGTCGTCCCTAGCCCCATGGCCAGCTCCTGTCGATCAGCAGCCGTGCCAGCGCCACTGCCACCAGCACGGCGATGAAACCGTCGAGCCGGTCGAGCAGGCCGCCATGGCCCGGAATCAGACGGCCGCTATCCTTCACGCTCGCGCGTCGCTTGGTGTACGACTCCAGGAGGTCGCCGATCTGGCCGACGACGGCGAGAAGGGCGCCAACGACTGCCAGCACCAGCGGCCGCCCCTCCCCGATCAGCGCGCCGAAACCCGCGCTTGCCACTGCCGCCGCCACCATCGCACCGATAAAGCCCGACCAAGTCTTGCCGGGGCTGATGCGTGGCGCGAGCTTGGCTCCGCCGAT
>Ga0193752_1001554_pt1 | contig 18926 bp, 19 predicted proteins | sample H1c1metaG_FD_144924 | JGI IMG/M metagenome (GOLD analysis project Ga0193752, IMG submission 144924) | Soil microbial communities from a riparian zone of the East river system, Colorado, United States - H1c1 | ecosystem: Environmental > Terrestrial > Soil > Riparian zone | place: USA: East River...
TTGGCCCCATCCACGTACTGCGCGCTGCTGTAAAACATGCCGCCATTCACAGAAAATCCGGGCGCGCCGGGAAGTCGGTACGAGGCCCACAGATTGGCGTTTGCCTTGGGTACGCCCACCGGTGTTCTGCCTTCCGTCATTGCATCGCCGGTGCCGTTCGCTTTGGGATCGAGCAGCATCAGGCCTGCCACCAGCGTCAGGTCCGAAGTCACTTTGCCCGTCCCCGTGAACTCCACGCCACGGTGGCGCTGTTCGCCGCTTTGCGTGTAGAGATTAGTAACGGGATTAGTGATTTCCAGCGGCTTTTTCATGTCGAACAGCGCTGCGGTCAGCGTAAGACCCTGCAGATTCAGTTTGCCACCGAGTTCGATTTGTTCCGTCACCATCGGCGCAAGACGCTGATTTGCGTTGACGGTGCCGACAGGTGCGGTACCGCCCTGTTCCAGTCCTTCCGCGTAGTTGGCGTAGATCAGCGAACTGGGTGTCGGATTGAACATCAGCGCAAAAGTCGGCGTGGTTTTCGACAGCGAAGCGCTGGTGGTCGGCGCGCCGGTAGCAACGTCAAAATTGTCCTGTTCCAGTTTTGCGCGGCGCGCGCCGAGCAACACCGACCAGCGTTCGGTAAAACGCACGATGTCGCTCGCGAATACGCCGGATGCGCGCGCACGCTGCGACACGTTCGCCGTAATCGCAGTGCTCGCCGGCTCCGGCGAATCGACGGGGTGATAAAGATTGGTCATGAACACACCTAGGCTGGATCCGACCGAAAGGCGCGTTTTCTCGCGCAGCGTGTTTACGCCGACCGCGAGTTCGTGTTTGAGACCGCCGGTGGCGAACTTGCCGTTGAGCCGAACTTGCGCGCTGGTGTCTTTGACGTCGTAGATGCCTTCGTCGCCGAACAGCATGGCGTTGCCGGCGGCATCGAGTACTGCGCCGAAGCGCGCGTTTTTCACCAGCGGACGCTTGTTGGAAGCGTGCAGCGCCTGTGCGGTGAGTGACCAATCCGGCGCAAACGTCCAGTCGGCACGAATATGCGAGTTGCGGGTGCGCGTCTCGAAGTTGTCCCATGACAGGGCGATGTTGCGGCTGGCGTCCGGCGCTTTGGGCACGGCCAGTCCCGGCGACAGCAGAAAAAACGGCTGCAGCCGCGGTAGGTCGTTGTCAGCCGCATCGTAATTGGCCGACAGCACAAAGTTCGGCGTTACGCGCCAGTCGAGTGCCAGCGTGCCCACCGTGTGTTTCCAGTCATAGCCTTCAGTGGTCTGTTCGCCGTTCTTGAACACCAGGTTGACGCGATAACCGAACTGCCGCTCCACGCCAAAGCGGTCGCCGACATCGGCGTGTACGCCAAACAGCGACTTTGTGGCGTAGCCCAGCGATATCGAGCGCACCGGTGTATCGGGTGCGCGCTTGGGCACATAGTTGAGCATGCCGCCGAGACTCGACGCGCCGCTGAATCCATACAGAAAAGAACTCGCGCCTTTGAGCACTTCGACGCGCTCAAATCCCTCAAGATAGCCGCGCCCGTCCTGCAATCCCAGATGTCCGGGCATGCCGTCGTAGAGAAAACCGTCGGTGCCGACGGTGAAGCCGCGCAGCGTCAAGAATCCCACCGGCACGTTGCTGACCGCCGCCGAGGGATCGTTCTTGAGATAGTCGCCGAGGTACGAGGCTTGCTGGTCCTCAATCAACTCGCGTTTGATCACATTAACTGAAAAAGGTGTTTCAATCAGGCTGCGTTCGCCGAGTGCGCCGGCACCGGCTTCTTTGGTGACGTACGTTCCCGCGGTCGGGTTGCCACCGCTGACACGAATCTCCGGCAATTGCTGCTCGGATGGCTGTTGCGAAATCGCCGGCGTGCCGATTGCCAACATCACGGCAAATGCCAAAGGGTTCACCGATGGCGGCTTCAACAATGTGTTGATAGGGTTTTGCATGTCGTGCTTCCTGTTCGTGCTTATGATTTTGAGTATTTGTTACTTGATTACGCTACAGACTGTTTCGATAGTTCCATTGTAAGTATTTGATTTAATTGAATTTTTTAATGTATGGATTCAATCGATTGCACGACCCCATTGGAAATCCGTTCCTGCGCCAGCGCGCGTTCGGAGGCAATGCGCGCCCATTCCGCATGCAATCTGCAGCAGGTTTCGCGCAACATGGGAGAAACTGATTCGCTAGGATGATTCAGGATGCACATGAGCTGACGCATGATCATGTGGCAGACCCTGGGGCAACCGCTTTTGGCGTAGTTCGTTGCCAGATAAAGCGTCGCGGCGAACAGCGTTTCGGGCGGCGGTAATTCTACGGACTTGGGTTCCATGGCTTTCTCCTTTTCTCGTCAACTCGAAAGTTGGCTGAGAGTTAGATGTTGGCTGGCTGCATGGAACCCGCAACAAAACACGGGCCTTTGGCTGGCTGGCTGGGTGTTGTGAATTACGTGGTTGCAATTCCTCGTTTGCTGGCAGCGCGTGTCCACACGAACGCGGCAATCACGATCGCGATGGCAACAGCTTGCGCGAGCAACGTTTGCTCAGTGGCGTAGATGCCCAGCGCAGGCAAATTGAATGTATCGACTGGGCTGGCCGCGATGAGGCCGGCTTCCTGCAATGCCTTGATGCCGTGGCCCGTGAACACAATCGCCAGCAGCGCCATCAGTACGGAACACGCGCCGAAGAACGGGCCTATCGGCAGGCGCAGGCCGTAGCGGAGAATCAGCCATGCGAGTAGGGCGAGCACAGCCACGCCGCACAGAAATCCGACCACGACCGAGCCGTGCGCTCTGTCACCGGCCTGCTGCCACAGTGCCTGATAGAACAACACTGTTTCAAAGGCTTCGCGGTACACCGCGAGAAAAGATACCCCGGCCAATGCCCACAACTTGCCGCCTTGCAGTGCCGCGCCGAGATGCTGTTCTATAAAAACCTTCCACGCCCGCGCATAGCTCTTGCCGTGCAGCCAGAAACCGACGTACAGCAGAATCACGGCGGCGAGCAATGCGGTTATGCCCTCGGTAAGCTCGCGCGTAGCGCCGCTGATGACGATTAGTTTTGCCGCGGCAAACCAGGTGATCATGCCCAGCACCAGCGCGCCCACCCAGCCCACATGTATCCAGCGCAACGCTTCGCGCCGGTTGGCTTTGATCAAAAACGCGATAATCGCAGCGACCACCAGTAATGCCTCGAGCCCCTCACGCACCAATATTAAAAAGGCGGAGACTGCCGCCGTTGTCGGTGAAAGTCCCTCGGCGTCGAGTTTTTCGGCGCTGGCGGCGAGCAATCCATCGAGGTGTTCCGCTTGCTTTGCGATCTGCTCAACCGGCGCAGCGCGGCGCAACAGATCGCGGTAAGCAATCATCTGCGTTTCAATCTCCTGCCGCAAATTGCGGTCCAGCGTATCGAGCGTTGCTTCGGCAAGTTCGAAGCCTTCCAGGTAAGCGGTCAGTGCGAGCTGCTGCGCTTCCGAGCGCTTGTCCGCACGGTATGCGGCAACGCTCTCTGTAAGCAATCGTCGCGAAAACGCAATGGGCGATTCTTTCTCCAACTCCAGAACCCGGGGGTTTGCTTTGAGCCAGGCAAAAACCTGTGCGATGTCGGCACCGTGCTTATCCGACACCTCTTTATCGGTGAGTGTGGCGATCGTGCGCAGGGTGCCAACTTCGGCTTTGCCGCGGCCGGCGTTCCAGAGTTGCTCGCCTTTGCGCGCGTCCGCCGTATTCGTACCGAGCGCACCGACATAAAATGCCAATGCCCAGCGTTCTTCCTCGGAGAGCTGCGCGTAAGCAATCATTGCGGTTCCTGAAACGCCCAAAGTGATGGTGCTATACAGTCCGTAAAGACTGCGCTGCATCATGCGGTCTTTATCATGAAAATTCGAAGGCGATGGATTGAGCCCCTTGGCCGCAGGGCCGTCACCGCGCCCTTCGGTGCCATGACAGCCCGCGCAATGCATGGCGTACAACGCCATGCCGCGCTTGGGGTCGGGCGCACTGCGCGGTGTTACTGTGATGCGGTAGGCAGCGATCATTTTCCAGCGCAAATCGGAAGCAAGCCTCGCAACGTCCGCGCCGGGCGCTTTGTTATCGATTTGCGTTTTGAGTTCGTTTGCCTGTTTAAGCAGCGCGTCGCGCTGCGGCACGACCGGGAGCTTGCCGAGCAACTCGACCACCTGAACGGAAAATTCCTGCTGCTCTTTATATTCGTCCGCATCAAGAACTTTGCCATCCTTGACGAATTCGGGATAATCCACGCCCACGTAATCGAGCATGTGCACGATGGCCTGCGCCGCGTTGTCGGCGCGTGCCGACAGTGAAGCGCAAAGCAACGCGACAAGCAGCAGACGGGCCCACATCAGTTCTTTTCTCTCGGATCGGTGATGAAACCGATTTTCACCAGTCCCGCGCGTGCGGCGGCGGACATGACTTCCGCCACTTTCTGATATTCGGTGGTGCTGTCGGCGCGAATATGCACCTCGGGCTGCGGATCGATCGCAGCTGCAGCCGTCATGCGGGAAAATAACGCCGCTTTGTCCACGACCTCGCCGTTCCAAAAGACATCGCCTCCGGCCTTGATGCCAAGCTGTATGTTGTCCGGCTTGGTCGGGTTGGGCTTGCTGGCGGCCTTGGGCAGATCGATCTTTACCGAATGCGTAAGCAAGGGCGCGGTGATGATAAAAATCACCAACAACACCAGCATCACATCGATCAACGGAATCATATTGATCTCCGCCATCGGCGCGCTTTCGCCATGCTTCGTGAATCCGCCGAAAGCCATAGCTAGGCTCCTTTAACCGCGACCACCGGCTTGATCGGCGTTACCGCTGCAACATCGTTGACATGGGAGCCGGTGGTCAGGAATGCGAACAGGTCATGTGCAAAGGAATCCAGTTGCGACAACACCACGCGGTTGCTGCGCACGAACGCGTTATAGGCGAGCACCGCCGGGATCGCCACGGCGAGGCCGGCTGCCGTCATGATTAATGCTTCGCCCACCGGGCCCGCGACTTTGTCCAGCGTGCCTTGTCCGCTCATGCCGATGTTGATCAGCGCGTGATAGACGCCCCATACCGTGCCGAACAGACCGACAAACGGCGCCGTGCTGCCCACCGATGCAAGCACGGTAAGCCCCGACTCCATACGCGCGGTTTCTTCATCCACCACGCGCCGCATGGCGCGCGTGATGAACTCGGCTGTGCTGCCGGCTTCGTTGAGCTTGTTTACACTGTGTTGTGCATGATGACGCACGGCGACCAGGCCGTGCCATGTGAGGTGGGAGAACGGCTCATCGGGATGATGCTCATCGAGGTGCTTGCCCACGGACTGCAACGATGGCGCGTTCCAGAACGTATCGAGATAACGCGCCGAGCGCCGGCGAATGATGAAAACCTGAATGACTTTGGTAATGATCAAATACCAGGTCGCGAGCGACATCAGTAAGAGGATGACGATGATTGTTTTGCCGATGCTGTCGGTTTGCGACAGGAATGTGGCGATGCCCACTGCTTGTGTTTCCATTTCAACTTTCCAGAGTAAATGTAATTGGTACCAACACCCACGCAGCGATGGGCTGATCACCCTGCCGCGCAGGCACAAAGCGCCACTGCTTCACCGCTTCCAGTGCCGCCGAATCCAGCAGACCGTGGCCACTGCTATTTCTGAGTTCCACCCGATCCGCCGCGCCGGCGGTGTTGACGAGTACGCGCAACATCACGCGACCCTGTTGTCCTTGACGTTTCGCGATGGTGGGATAAACCGGCGGCGGGTTTTTCAGATAATCGGCGTTGAAGTTCGGCGGTATGACACGCACGGGCGGGGCAGGCGGCGCCGGTGGTGCGGGCGGCGCAACAATTTCGACGGGAACCGGCACCGGTGGCGGGGGCGGTGCCACGTACGGCGTGGGCGCTTCCGCTGCGGCGGTTAATACCGGTGGCGGTTCAACCGGTTTTATTTTTTCCATTTTGGGTTTAACCGGCAGCGGCTTGGGCAACACCGTGGGTTTTTCAACCGGCGGCGTGATCAGACTCACCATCAGCGGCACGGCATTGGTCAATGCCGAACGCACAGGTTCGTATTGCAACAACGCCACCACCGCAATGATATGCAGCGCCACGGCGATGACCGCGCCCGTCAGATTTCCCGTGCGCCTGACGGGTGGTAGCCCGCCGTATCGGGCGGTCGAAGCAGAAAAATTGGTTACGTGCGTTGTCATGTCAGCCCTATCCGACTCACGTTGTCTGCACGACAAACGGCAGCAACACGCCAAGTGCAAGCAGTAATGTCATAAAGAAGATGAATCGCCACGTTTCGTTCATTGCCGGCTCAGAAATGAGAATGCCGTGGCTGGCTATCGGGGCCCTCAGGAGGGGAGGGATCATTGGCTGGCTAGGCAGGTAAAACAAGTTACAGCGGCAAGTTATTTCGTCAGAATCAATTTGCCTTTGCTGGTGTGCCGCAGGGTGTAGCACTTGCCATCGTGGCGGATCAGCAATTCTTTGCCGCCGCCCAGAAGCTGCAAACTCTCGATTTCACGCCGCGTAGCTTGCGCCGGCACATGTTCCCGTTTGGGGGTATTTGCAGGTTTTTCAGCAAATGGGTTTATCATTTTATTTAATAAAAACAAATAGTTAACAGTAATTAGCCATTTACGACATTACAATATCGTTATGAGAATAACAATGAGAATGATTCTCAATAGTATTGACATTTAAAGTGCTTGTCAATTATATTTAGCACCACTCGAAAATTAGTCGTCCCTCAAACCCTGTTGCAAACCATTTATCCACGCACCCATGTATATCTGCCTCTGCCACAACGTTACTGAAAACGATATCCGCACTTGTGTCGAAGACGGCGCACGCTCGATGCGTGATCTGCGCCGCGAGCTGGGTGTTGCAAGTCAATGCGGTAAGTGCGCGTGTCATGCGCGTCAAGTGCTCATGGAGTCGTTGACTGCTCCTTCATGCGGCGCAATAGCTGGCGCCAGGCTTGCCGCGTAATAATTCACCGCGTCGTTCCATAGCCACTGGGCGGCGCGCCTGCTGCAAATGAATAACGCGCTCCGCTGGTTTGGTCTTGATCTGCGCTGGGTTTATTCCGATCTCCTTTCAGGCATCAAGCGGCGCACGCGCTGTGCGCACAACGCCTACGATGTGCTGCATGATGCGTTGCTGCGCTACGCCGTCGTCGATGGCCGCGAGGGCATCCTTCAGCCGCACGCTTATCTGCGCACTGTCGTCGGCTCGGTGCTGACCGATCATCATCGGGAGGCGGTGCGCTGCGTTTCACTCAGCACGAACGAAGAAAACGGCACAATGCACGGTACTGGCGTGCATCATCTACCTGATGCACTTTATCCGTCGGCGGAGCATCTTGCTGGCATTCGGCAGCGGCTGCATGCGGTGCAGCGCATCCTCGACAGTTTGCCGCCGCGCTGCGGCGAGGTGTTCTGGCTGTTTCGCATCGAAGGATATACGCAGCGGGAAATCGCCGAGCGGCTGGGCATCAGTCTCAATATGGTCGAGCGCCACGTCATGCGCGCGCTGATCGATTTGCGTGCTGCGCGCGAATTGCTGCTGACATGAAATCCATCGCGGAAGAAGCCGCACGCTGGTTTGCGCGTATTGCGAATATGCCGCCGGATCATCCCGATCGCGGACGTTTCGAGGCTTGGCTTGCCGTAAGCCCGGTGCATGCCGCGGAATACGCGGCGTTTGCCGGCGTATGGGAAGACTTCGATTCCGCCGCGCGGCTCGATGCACTGGCCCAGGCTGCGGCAAAACGAAAAGCCGTACTTAAACAAACCGAAGACAGTCAACGCAGCGCGCGGCGCCATCTGCTCAAGCGCGGGCTGCTGGGTCTGTTTGTATACGGCGGCGCAGGTACGCTGGCATGGCGCGGGCTGTCGCTGTGGAATGCACAGCCTTTGCAGCAGCTTGCGCTGGCCACCCGCACTGCCGAAATATTGAAACAGACGTTGCCGGACGGCAGCACGCTGCGGCTGAATGCGCGTACCGCGCTCTCCGTTACCTACTTCCGCAAGCGGCGCGAAGTACGGCTCGACCGTGGCGAAGCGATATTCGATGTGACGCACGATCCCGCGCGGCCTTTCATCGTTGATAGCGGCGTTGCCCGCGTCACCGTACTCGGAACCCGCTTTGTGGTAACGCGGCTTGAAGACCGCGTGCGCGTCAGCGTCGGCAGCGGACGCGTGCTTGTCAATGCACAATCCGGCGACGCAAGCGACGGACTAATTCTGGAACCTGGCGAAGTTGCTGAAATCACGGCGACTCGCCCGCCCCGGCGAGTACCGCGTTCTGCTGCCGATGCGTTTGCGTGGGAGCGCGGCACGCTGGTTTTCGACGCCGCGCCGCTGGCTGAAATCGCGGAAAGCCTGTCGCGTTACCGGGCCAATCCGGTGCGTGCTCACGCATCCCACACGCGCATTACTGCCGTAGTGCAAGTATCTGATATAGAAGGATTTTTGCGGGACCTTCCAGCCATCGCTCCGGTGCGTGTGGAAAATAGTAAGCACGAAACCCGCATTGTTGCGCGCTGAGATCAAGTGCCACCGGCACAATCCTCATCCGAAGCCTGATTCGTACCGATTCGAGTTATCCGTAGCTGGAGCGATTTGTGAAAATCGACGATATGAAAACGGTTGAGCCTCTAAACGCTTTTTTTCTTTCGTATCCGGCACGTGATATCAGGGTAACAAGCCTCTCCCCCGTCAAAGGGCTAGTCATCATCAATACAGGGAGAGAAAAATCGTGTCATTCCGCAGTCAGCTTCTTACATTTGTTCTGGTTTTAAACTTGGGCGCCGCAGCTTCCGCTGCGCCAGTCACTTTTGATATTCCCGCCCAGCCGCTGGCCGACTCAATCAAGCAACTCGCCAAGACTGGCGGCATCACTATCGCCGTAGACGCAGCGCTGGTCGCAGGTAAAAGCGCTCCCACAATCAAGGGCACGCTGGAACCTTCCGAGGCCTTGAATCGGTTGCTGGCAGGGTCGGGACTGGAAGCAAGGCTTGGTGCGGTTGGCAGATTTATCGTGCAACGTGCCGCACCCGTGGTGCAGGGCGAACAACAGTTGGGTGAGGTAAAAGTAGTCGGCGCGGGCGAAAGAGGTCTCCAGCCCAAAAACACATCTACGCTGGGGCCGCTGGGCACACTGCCGTTGCTCGATGCGCCGTATAGCGTCAGCGTGATTCCGCAAGAATTGATACGCAACGAGAATCCGACACGGTTGACGGAGGCGCTGCGCTACGTGCCCGGCATCGTCAACAGTCAGCCGGGCGGCAGCTATTACGATCAGGTGATGATCCGCGGCTTCGAAACGAATTTCACCACCAACTACCGCAAGAACAACCTGCCGCTGGTTATTCGCGGCGACACCGCTTTTGAAAACATCGAGCAGCTTGAGCTGTACAAGGGCCCTTCGGCCATGTTTTACGGTTTCAATGCGCCGGGCGGCGTGATCAATTACGTTACCAAGCGCCCACCGGCAAGCGGCATCGTCGCCGGCGTCAATACCGGCGTCAATGAATTCGGCGGATGGCGCATAGCCGGCGACGTCGGTGGCCGCTTCGGCGCGAACAACGAGTTCGGTTACCGCGTCAATCTGGGTTATGAGGATATCCGCAACCACATTCACGATTTCAAGGGCAGACGGGATATCGAGAGCATCGCGCTCGACTGGCGCATCGGCAGCGACACGCTGCTGCAATTTGACTACGACCAGCAGTACAAGCGCACGCACATCCAGCCCGGCATCGGCGTCGCCAACGCGGCGCAGATTCCCGATTCTGTCGATCCGAAAAAATTCCTTGGCCAACCGTGGACGTATCACATCTCCGATTCGTGCAACACCATGCTACAACTGAGCCATGCGTTCTCACCCGACTGGTCCGCGCGGGTCGCCGGCAACTATCTCAACCTGGAACGGCCGTACAAGTATTCCAACGTCTTGCTGAACGACAAAACCACCGGCGACGGCCTGGCGTTTTTTGGCATATTGGAAAACCACTTCGATGCGTGGTCCGGCATGATCCAACTCGACGGCAAGGTAAAAACCGGCCCCATTGCGCACGAACTTATTCTCGGCTATGCCCCGCAACGCATTGTTTACGACGAGTTCCGGACGTTTCCGGGCGGCGCGCTGTTTAATGTCTACCAGCCGACGGCGCTGCCGGAACCGTTCGGTGCGTTCGGCCCGTTGCGGCGTTCGACGTTCACCAACCGGTCAAGCTATTTGATGGACCGCATGACGCTGAGCGACCAGTGGCAGGCGATACTGGGCATACGCCGCAATGATTTTGTGCAGACCTTCACCGGCCAGCCCACCTACGACAAGATCGAGTACACGCCGACGCTGGGTCTGGTTTTCAAGCCCGTGCCCAACGTGTCCGTCTATGGAAGTTACATGGAAGGACTGGAACGCGGCGGCGTCGCGCCGCTGACCGCCACCAACGCGGGCACATTGATGCCGCCGCTGGTCAGCCAACAATATGAAGTGGGCGTCAAGGCCGATCTTGCAAGAAGCCTTACCCTATCCGCCGCGCTGTTCCAGATTTCACGGCCTTCGGAGTACGCTAACGCAACAGGAACCTGGGTGCAGGATGGCGAGCAAATCAACAAGGGGCTGGAGCTGGGGATTGCCGGACGCGTAACCACCAATCTTTCCCTTTACGGCGGATACACCTATGTGGATGCCAAGCTTAGGGAAACCGGCACGCCCGCGCTGAACGGCAAATCGCCCGCCGGCGTGCCCAGGCAGGCTTTCAGCGTGTATGCCGACTATCGTATTCCAGGCTCCGAAGGCTGGAGTGTCAACGGTGGCGTCGTCAACATCGGCAAGCGCGCGGTGTTTACTGACAACAGCGGGCAAGTTCCATCGTACACGCTGCTCAATCTCGGCGCGCGTTACGAATTCAAAGCGGGCCGCGGACGGGCTAGAATTCTGGTCAATCTCGACAATGTAACCGACAAGTTTTACTGGGAAACCGTTGATTCGTTCGGCACGCTGACCATCGGTACGCCGCGGACCTTGCGCGTCGCGGCGCAGTTTGACCTTTGACGCACAAGTCTTGACGCAGCGCCGGCCGGCGATGTCCCGCCGGACGTGGCTGCTGCTGCATCGCTGGGCGGGCCTGTTCATGGCCGGTTTTCTGGTCGTGGCCGGGCTGACCGGATCGGTCATCGTGTTCGAGCACGAATTCGACCGCTGGCTGAATCCGCATCTGCTGGTGGTGGCGCCACAGGGCAACCCGCTGCCACCGGCAGAACTGCACGCCATCGCCGCGCGCGCGGTGCCCACGGGCCGCATTGACGTCATCAACCTGCGGCGCGCGCCCGACGAAAGCGCAGTTTTTCCGGTGACGCCTCGTGACAAAGGCGGCAACCTTGGATTCAATGTGATTCACGTTGATCCCTATACCGGGCAAGTGCTGGGCACGCGTGAACTGGGAACCGCGCGCTTTGATCGTGAACATATCGTTGCATTCCTTTACCGTCTGCACTACACCCTGGCGCTGCCGGAACCGTGGGGGCGCTGGCTGTTCGGCGTGGTGGCACTGATCTGGACGCTTGATTGTTTCGTGGGTGTCTACCTCACGCTACCGCGCAGGCTTTTCCATTTCCTAACGCGCTGGGTGCCCGCGTGGCAGATCAAATGGCGCGCATCGGCAGCACGCATCAACTTCGACCTGCATCGTGCCGCAGCGTTGTGGACGTGGGCGATGCTGCTGGTACTCGCCGTATCGAGTGTGCAGCTCAACCTGTACAGCGAGTTATTCGCGCCGGTGCTGGGCAAGCTGCTGCCGTTGGAAAACGTGCGTGAGAACATCCGCCGCGAGCTGTCCACCGCCGGCCGCACCGATGCAACGCCGATGGCTTGGGACGCTGCGCTGGCGCGCGGCCGCGAACTGATCGCGCAGCGCGCAAAGCGCGATGGTTTCACCGTCGAGGCGGAAACCAGCCTGAGTCTGGGACGCGCACTTGGGGTTTATGCTTACCGGCTGCGCAGCACGCTTGACATCGACAACCGCTACGGACGCACCATCATGTACTTTTCAGCTTCCGACGGCAGAGAACTCGCCTTCGAACATCCGCACATTGCCAGCGGCAATGCCGTCATACGCTGGCTCGCCATGCTGCATTTCGGGCACGTGTGGTGAATGCCATTTCGGCTCTTCCTCTTTGTCATGGGCGTGGTGGTCGCGATCCTGTCGGTAACCGGCGTCGTGATCTGGCTGAAGAAGCGCCGTGCCCGTACATTTACCGTGAATAAAACCGACAGTACGCGTGGGATATAAGACCCGGCCTGAGCCGTTAAATAAAATTGGCACTATGGCCGCCTGGTAACAGGCGCAAAAAAACAGAGCATGGAAAGCGAATGCGATTCATTATCATTTCTGCACGGCTCGATTATTGTTGCTAAGCTGCGTCTGTCCGTTTATCTATCAGGAGATGCAATATGAAAGGCGACAAAAAAGTTATTGCTTATCTCAACAAGGCTTTGCGGCAAGAACTCACCGCAATCAATCAATATTTTTTGCACGCACGCATGCTGGGCAACTGGGGGTTGAAAAAACTCGAAGATTACGAGAAGCACGAGTCGATCGACGAGATGAAGCATGCCGACAGACTGATCGAACGTATTCTGTTTCTGGAAGGGCTGCCCAACCTGCAGGATCTCGACAAACTGATGATCGGCGAAAATGTGCCGGAAATTCTGAAATGCGATCTCAAGCTTGAGCAGGCCGCACGCCCGATGTATCAGGAAGCCATCGCCTATTGCGAATCGTGCCAGGACTACATCACGCGTGAACTGCTGGAAGATATTCTGGAGAGTGAGGAAGAGCACATCGACTGGATCGAAAAGCAGATTGATCTTATCGCGCAAGTTGGATTACAGAATTATCTCCAGTCTCAAATGTCGTAATCTACATATAAAGCAGGCAATTGATGTGATGAGTTCGCGCCTTAAGCAAGCGCGACACCTGTTTGCTCCTCCACTGCCAGCACATTGGCTGCCGCGCTGACGACAGCAGCAATGCGGCCTATATCACGCAACTGCACGGCAGACATACCGGTTTCCTTCAGCAGTTTGTAGTGAGATGCCACACAGAAATGGCATTTGCCGATGATACTGGCGGCCAGCGCGAACAATTCAAAGCGGCGTTTGTCGACGCCGCCGTGCGTGCCGTAGGCGTTCATGCGCAGTTCGGCACGTTGCGTCTTGAGGTCGTCGTCGCCCGCCATTTCCACATACGGATACCACACGTTATTCATGCCCATCAGCGCTGCTGCGGTCAGCGCGGCATTGCTGTCGGTCTCCGATAATTGACCGCCATTGCGGATTGCATCAACAATAAATTTTGATTTTGCGGCATACGCGGCCGCCAGCGCGGCGCCTGCCGCATCGGCCGGATCCAGACTCGAGCGTGCGATGGTTGCATCGAGATTCAACCGCACGTCTTTCGCGTAGTCGGGTATTTGCTCCTTGATGGTATTCAGAAATTCCATGATGGTCATCCTTAACATTTGCCGGTTTTATCCCGGACCGGTGCGAACCGGTCCGGGTTGCCGCGAAATCACGCTGCCAGATCACGCCGCTTTCAACACCTCACCGCCCACCGCACGATTGCAAGGGCAAAGTTCATCAGTTTGCAGGCCGTCGAGGATACGCAGCACTTCCTCCGGATTACGGCCAACGTTCAGATTGTTGACTGACACGTGCTGAATCACGTTATGCGGATCGACGATAAAGGTGGCTCGCAGCGCCACACCCGCATCTTTTTCGCGCACGCCGAGCTGATCAACCAGCGCGCCGGTGACATCGGCGAAGGACCAGTGATTGAGCCCCTTCAAATCCTTGTGATCACGGCGCCAGCCGAGCTTGCAAAATTCGTTGTCGGTCGAACCGCCCAGCAGCACGGCGTCGCGGTCGGCGAAGTCTTTTGCCAGTTTTGCGAAACCGGTTATTTCGGTCGGGCACACGAATGTAAAATCTTTCGGCCAGAAGTAAATCACTTTCCATTTTCCGGGAAAGGATTTTTCATTAAGCGCTTCAAATGCCGAAACGCCTTTTTCTTCGTGCTCGTTGAAACCGGGTTTTACGCCGGTGACACTGAATGCCTCAATTTTGTTGCCTATGGTTTTCATTTGCTGAGTCTCCTGTTCGATTAAAGTGATTTATCTTGAATATGCAAGATAGCGCATGCTCCGAGATCGGTGAAATCGTATTTTTCAATCCCGAAGATAGTCATTAGCTATTGCTGCCGATGATGCTCAAGTCATCACGAATATCGTGCAGCAGTGTGGAGCCGCTAATCTTTGTTCGAGTTCTGTGGCATTGATTAACGCGCATTACGCCAGCACTCGAAACATTTCATCGGCTGTGATGTGCTGTTAATCCATATTAAAAAATATCAATTAAATCAAATAGTTACAATATATCTTGTAAGCGCGCCTGTCGCTGTTATTTACTTCCACCGATTTCAGATTGATCATGATTTTCTTTGTCATCCCGTGATTACCACCAGCGGCGCAGTGTGCCGTGGATGCGGCATCACAATGGCATCCACGCCGAAGCACTTGCTAAGCCGCATCGTGGTGAGCACTTCGACCGGCGTTCCCGATGCGAGCATGTAGCCGCCTTTCAACAGCATGATACGGTCGGCGTACTGCGCAGCCAGGTTGAGATCATGCAGTGCAGCGCACACGCCTACGTCCTGGCCGACCACAAATGCGCGCACCGCGCCGAGCACGGAATGCTGGTGCGCCGGATCAAGACTCGCGGTGGGTTCGTCGAGCAGCAGATAACGTGCGGCGTTGGGAACGGGTTCCCACACCTGCGCCAGTGTTTTGGCCAGCATCACGCGCGCGCGTTCGCCGCCGGACAATGTGGTGACCAGGCGATCCTGCAAATGCAGCGCATCCATCCGCCTCAGTGCCGCCCGTGCGATGTCGTGATCGGTGGCGCCGGGCAATCCTTCGGCGTGCGGATAGCGGCCAAACGCAACCGTTTCCAGCGCGGTAAATCCGAATGCAACGGCGTGGTCTTGCGGCATCACCGCTCTCACGCGCGCGCGGTCGCGCAACCGCCAATGATCGAGTGGTCTGCCGTTCATGTTGACTACGCCGCCGCGCGGTGTGATGTCGCCAGCCAGCGCGCGAATCAGCGTGGACTTGCCCGCGCCGTTTTCGCCCAACACTGCCACCACCTCACCAGGCCGCACCTCGAGATCAACGCCTCTGAGCAGATGCTTGCGCTCGATGGTGACGTGAATGCCGGTTGCGGAAAGCATCAAATTCTCCAATCGCGGCGGCTGCGCGCGAGCAGAATTAAAAACACCGGTACGCCAAGAAACGCGGTCACGATGCCGATGGGCATTTCGGCGGGAGCGACCAGCGTACGCGCGGCGACGTCGGACACGGTGACCAGCGTGCCGCCGAGCAGCACCGAACCCGGCAGCACCACGCGGTGGTCGGGTCCACCCGCCAGCCGTACCATATGCGGTGCAACCAGCCCGACAAAGTTGATGATGCCGGTGATTGCGGTCAGCGCGCCCACCACCAAAGCTGCGCATACGATGGCAGCGAGCTTGACGCGCTCGACATTGAAACCCAGGTGCGAGGCTTGGATTTCTCCCAACGCAAGCGCATTGAACGGCTTGGCGCAGCCCGCGAGGAAAGCGCAGCCCGCGAGCACGCAGGGCGCAACGAAAGCGAGCACCGGCCAGCTTGCCGCGCCCAGACTGCCCAGATTCCAGAATGCAATATTGCGCAACTGCTCATCGTTGGCGACGAAGGTAAAAAAACCGACGCCGGCGAATGCCAGTGCGTTCATCGCGATGCCGGCAAGCAGCATCACCGCCAGTGAAGTCTGACCTGACACTTGTGCCATCCGGTAAACCAACAGTGTCACAGCCAGCCCGCCGATGAACGCAGCAATCGGCAGCGTTGCAATGCCCGCGATGCGCGCCAGTCCCGGCACGACGGTGGCGCCGAGGGTAATGACACCCGCCGCGGCTACAGCCGCCCCGGCGGAAACGCCAATCAGCGTGGGATCGGCCAGCGGATTGCGGAACAGCGCCTGCAGTGCAGCACCGCCCAGCGCCAATCCGCCGCCGGTCAGCACCGCGAGCAGAACGCGCGGCAAGCGGATCTGCAGTAGTACCGCGGATTGTTGTTCAGTGACCGGTACGCCGATATCAATACCGATGGTTTGCAGCAGAATCGCCAGCACTTCGGAAGGGCGCAAAGCGTAGGCGCCACTGCCCGCAGCGAACAGCATGGCCGCAACCAGCAGCGTTGCAAGGGCCGTCAGCAACAATAATGGCGGGATACGTCCGGATACGTTCATATTGTATGCGGACAGTGGAAGCCAACGCCGGAGAACGGCAGTCAGGATGGCGGTACTCCCTCGTGCAGCTTGAGCGCCAAATCACGCACGGCCTGCGGCAAACGCGGTCCGAAACCGAGTAGATATAGCGCATCGAGATGCACCAGCTTTTTTTGTTTCGCCGCGGGCGTGAGCGCGAGACCGGGTTTGCCCCACAGCGCGGCGTCACCGCCTGCGACATTCAGCCCCTGACTGGTGATGAGAATGACGTCCGGTGCGGCCGCAACCGCCGCCTCCGCAGTCAACGGTTTATAGCCACTGGTTGCGGCAAGCGCGTTGACGCCGCCCGCCAGGCGGATCATCGCGTCGGCGGAAGTATCGCGCCCGGCGATCATGGTGCTGTTGGGCGAATGGCCGAGTATGAACAACACCCGCGGTTTGCGGCTGTATTTTTTTATCAGCGTTTCCGTACGCTGCCATTCGGTGTTGAAGCGTTCTTCCAGCGTGCGGCCTTGTTCCGTAACGTCCAGCAGCGATGCCACGTTGCGTATGCTGTTACGCGCGCTCTCAACGGTGTGATCGGCAGACAGAATATGCACACCTACTTTGCCGGCTTTGATTTGGGCAATCGCGGCGGGCGGCCCGGCATCGCCGGTACCGATCAGCAACGTGGGCTTGAGCGCCAATACACCTTCGCCCGACAACTGCCGCTGATAGCCGACTTTAGGAAGCGCGTGCGCTGCTTCGGGAAAAATGCTGGTGGTATCCGTGGCTACTAAAAAGCGCTCCACGCCCAGTGCGTAGACGATTTCTGTAACGGTGCCGCCGACTGCGACGAGCCTTGGTGCCTGCGCGGCGGCACCGTTACAGAAATCGTCTATCGCCAGCGTGCACGCGATGCGGCGGCACACAGGCGTCACGGTTTCACCGCCGCATTCAGGCCCGCCACCGTCGCGCGCCACGCTTCCGACTCCGGGATCCCCGGCTTGCGCTTGCCGAAGATGAGCGCGATGTTTTCGCCCGACTTGTCGAACAGCTCGACCGAAGTGACGATACCGTCACTCGTCGGCTTGCGCACCATCCAGATGTCGTGGATATGGTCCTCGCGCAGATGCAGATTGAAGTCGGGATCGAGCACATTAAGCCACGGCCCCATCACCTTGATGTTCGTCACCGGACCGGTGTGAATCTGGATGTTGCCCGGGTTGCCGACGAAGATCATGATTGGCAGCTTCGATTCAGCGACCGCCTCCAGCAGGCGGCGCGGGGTTGTGATCAATAATGGACATGCAAATTGAGGCTCGGCAAGCCGCAATGCCTGAGTGCGCGATACTTTGTATTTTTTCAGCAGACCGAAGAACTCATGGGTATCGGTCATCGCCGCCCATGCTTTGCGCAATCCCGCCTGATCGATTTCAGCGTCGGGACGCTCAGCGGGCGCGGACGCGCGAGGCTCGACCGTGTCACCGGGCGTCTGGCGTAGAGATTTAAAATCCGCAGCCAGCGCCTGCCACGCGGCGACGTTGCTTTCCGGCTTGAGATAAATCTTGTGAACGGCGGCGCCGCTCGCATCGTAAAATTGTAAACTGTAGCGTGATCCATCCTTGGTTTCTTCGCGCACGGCGTAGCCGAGTTTCCAGTGACGATAAAAAATCCGTAAATCAATATCCGCTCCCAGTACCAGTCCCATCCAGCCGCTGACGCTCACGTCTTCGTAGGCGCCGACGCGTTCGTGCACACAACTCTCGTTACGGGTGAGCGCCATCACGCGGCCGAGTTGCGGCGCGCGCTTGATCAGCTCGCGATAGTCGCCGGCCAGGCGCACGACGCGGTCGCCGTCACATTCCGACGCGATGAGTTCTGCTTCGGATACGCCAAGCGAAGCTGCAGCATCGCGATTGCGCACTGGCCCCTGCTCGCGCAGCGCGTGCCATGCGCTGCGCACGGCAGCAGGGTTGCCTCGCACGGAAATCGCAGGTACTTCCATTCGCATCTCCAATTATTCAATAAAAACAAATACTTACTAATGGAAGCCGTCGCGCGGATGAGGAGATGTTTCCGGCGCAGCCGCCGTAACCGCGGCGTCTGCTGCCTTCACCGCCTGCTCATACGCGGCAAGCGCCACCGATAATGTGTCGCGCACATCACGCAGGGCGGTGGCGCGAAAGCGCACGGTGACCGATTCGAGATTGACGTGAAAAATACCGCATTGATTGCAGTAGTCCACTTCGGATGCTGCGCCTTGCGCCAGCCGCACGTGCAGGCAACGTTCGCTCATATAATCGTTCTCCAATAGTCAAAACTGATATTTGAAGGAGACGCGCACGTTGCGTCCCGGCTGGCTGAAACGGTCCATCGTGGTGGCGGAGGGCAGTGCGGCAGTACCGCCACCGATGCCCTGCAAATCCGACCACAGGGTGTATTTTTCGTCGGTCAGGTTGAATAGCCCGATATTCAGCGCTGCTTGTTTGGTGATGTTCCAATAACTAGAAGTCATTTCATAAATACCGGCGGATGAGAATCATGGAACAGGCAAGATGAACAAAGGCGGTGAAATGATCGATGAGTCGATCCCAGCGAGTGAT
>Ga0193752_1001555_pt1 | contig 18908 bp, 14 predicted proteins | sample H1c1metaG_FD_144924 | JGI IMG/M metagenome (GOLD analysis project Ga0193752, IMG submission 144924) | Soil microbial communities from a riparian zone of the East river system, Colorado, United States - H1c1 | ecosystem: Environmental > Terrestrial > Soil > Riparian zone | place: USA: East River...
TTGTACTTACTCATGACATACTTATTAACGAGATCGTGCCTAACTTCCAACAATGGTCGAATACCGGTCCCGTTACTTATCTCCAGTTAAAAAAGGGCACCGATACAAAACAGTTTGATAAGAAGATCAAGAATTTCTTAACGCGGTATGGCCGGGACGATTTTTTTACCCTGTTTGTAAGGCCATATTCGAGCGCATATCTATTCGGCAATTATGAGAACGGTATTCAGACCGGCGGCCGAATCGAATATGTAAAATTGTTCACCATCATCGCATTCATCATACTCATTGTTGCCTGTATCAATTTTATGAATCTGTCCACCGCAAGGGCATCACGGCGCCTGAAGGAAGTTGGTATAAAGAAAGCAGTTGGTTCCACAAGGCGGTCATTGGTTTTCCAGTTCTTGTCGGAAGCGATGCTGATGGTGCTTATTTCGTTAATGGCAGCATGTTTAATTGTAGCTATCTTTTTGACATCGTTTAACAATCTGACTGGAAAACAAATTGGTTTTGATGTCGATGCAAATCTTATCCTTCTACTGAGTTGCGCGACGTTCATTACCGGAGTGATTTCGGGCAGTTATCCCGCCTTCTACCTCTCGGGCTTCAATCCCGTGACGGTTCTTAAGGGAAGACCAAAAAATTCATTATCTGAGTTACTTGCAAGGAAAGGTCTTGTTGTTTTCCAGTTCTCCGTATCACTCGTGCTTATCATTTCGGTTATTGTCGTGTACAGGCAAATGGAATATGTTCAGTTAAAAAATCTTGGATATAACAAGGCTTCTGCAATTTCATTTGACAAAATAGGGGCAATTGGCAAGAACACAGATCTGTTCTTAGATCAACTGAAAACGATACCGGGGGTGATCAATGCCTCAACCATTCAGCAGAAGCTGGCACAGGAAGGCAATGGATCATCTACTTATGGTATTTCCTGGCCTGGAAAGCCGGATAACCTGGACGTGGACATTGCTGTGAGAGCGGTTGATTACGACCTGATCGAAACCCTTGGCATCCAAATAAAAGAGGGCCGAAGTTTTTCACGGGCATTCGGATCCGACAGCACTAAACTAATATTTAATGAAACGGCGATAAAAATAATGGGTTTGAAAAAACCTTTAGGTACACCAATCAAGATGTGGGGCAGGGATATGAGTATTGCCGGTGTGGTCAGGGACTTTCACATCTCATCTTTTCATGAGCCTATAGCGCCTGTGGTGTTTATGTATCGTCCCGCAAATACCGCTGTTGTTATTGCAAGGATCTCTCCGGGAGCGGAAAAAGCAACAATCAGCAAAATTGAAAAGTTGTTCAAAAAGTTTAATCCGGAAAATGTATTCGAATATTCTTTTTTGGATGACGAATACCAGGCACAGTACGTTTCCGAACAAAGGGTTTCAGTAATCTCACGCTACTTCGCCGGGCTTGGTATTTTAATCATGTGTTTGGGATTGTTTGGGCTGGCCACATTTAATGCCGAAGTGAGGACCAAAGAAATCGGTATTCGCAAAGTATTGGGAGCAACAACAAGTGCAGTTGTGTTATTGCTTTCCAGGGATTTCTTCAAACTGGTTTTTATATCGATGCTCGTTGGTTTTCCTTTAGCGTGGTTTGTCATGAATAAATGGCTTAGCGGGTTCGAATATAAAATTACCATAGGCCCCGAAATGTTTGTGATTGCAATAATCGCTATCGTAGCGATCACGTTGATCACGATCAGTTACCAGTCGATAAAAGCCGCGGTAGCAAACCCGGCAAAAAGTTTAAAATCGGAATGACCTCCCCTCCTATGACTTAGTAAAGGGGAACGCACCCTTTACCCACAAAGTATGGCAAAAATGATGGAATTTAGACCAGGTCTGGAAGATGATAGGGTGTCTTAAAGACATGAGTTTCTAGTTCGGCGCCCGCTGGCATGAAATTTTTGGTATGTTTGGGAACCAAAGCACCACTATTCCTATGTCCAAAATACTTTCATCTAAAAAGGGGGCCATTAAATTCGTGGCTTCTCATAAAACAGATTTTTTTGCCACTCTTAAAAGACGAGTGGATCAGTATTTTGTCGACAATCAGAAAAAAAAGTTTGGCAATACAATAATGATCACAAAGACCATTGTGCTCTTACTAGCCTATCTCCTACCCTTCATTGCTTTGCTCAGCTTGTCTCCTGGCTGGTTCTTGAGTATGCTTCTGTGGGCCATAATGGGTATTGGCATGGCCGGGCTCGGCATGAGTGTGATGCATGATGCCAACCATGGGGCTTATTCGAGTAACCCCGTCGTCAACTGGAGTATGGCCCATGTACTCAACCTGATGGGCGGTTCGACGGTCAACTGGAAACTACAGCACAATATTCTCCATCATACCTATACCAATATTACTCATATGGATGATGACATTGCAGCTAAACCTGCGCTGCGACTCTCGCCTCATACCCCACATCATATTAGTTACAAGCACCAATGGTGGCATGCCTTTATTCTTTATGGACTGACAACGCTGTACTGGGTCAGCGCAAAAGATTTCATTCAGTGGGTAAAATACCGAAAACGCAAGGTGAATGCAGCCCCGGTTGCCGAGTACAGGATGATGCTTGTTCAATTAATAGTGGAGAAGCTGCTTTATTTCTTCGCCTTTATCGTGCTACCAGTATTTGTATTTAATATTCCATTTGTGCAGGTAATCACCGGATTTGTTTTGATGCATTTTATTGCCGGATTGATATTGACCGTGATCTTTCAGCTGGCCCATTCGTTGGAAGGAACCTCACATCCCCTGCCCGATCAGGTCGGTATAATCAGGAACGACTGGGCGATTCACCAGATGAATACTACCATGAATTTCTCTCCCTCAAATAAATGGCTTTCCTGGTATGTGGGAGGGTTAAATTTCCAGGTGGAGCATCACCTGTTCCCCAGAATATCACATGTGCATTATCCATACATTGCTCCTATCGTTAAGGCAACTGCGAATGAATTTGGCATTCCCTATCTTGAACATCAAACTTTTCTGTCTGCACTAAAGGCACACATTCGTTTTTTGAAACAATTAGGCAGATTGCCCGATATTGAAGAAGCTATAGGTTAAATTTTAGCAAAGATAAAGCATCTCGTCAACAGCTTTTTTCCAGCTGGACAGCGTCAGGGGTTTGGTAATGAACTCCACTCCGTGGCTCTTGAAGAACTTATGATCATTTGGGCTTTGGCTGGAAGTATAAACTACAACAGGAATGTCCTGAAGTTTTGGATCCCTTCGAATCAGCTCTAATGTTTTTCGGCCGTCCATTACAGGCATATTTATATCCAGAATGATGAGGCAGGGAAGCAAATCATTATCCTTCGCTTTATTGAGGTATTGAAGTCCGATTGAGCCATTCTCCGCCTCCGCAACCTTTATACTTTTTTCGTTGTTAGCAATAATATCGATCAGGAGCGTCCGATCGTCAGCATCATCATCAATACACAAAATAATTTTCTGGTCCATACTAATTGAAGATATCAAACTGCAGGGTATTTTAGTGCATCAACGGTAAAAAGATGTGAATGGTTGTGCCTTCATCGATTTGACTGTCCGCCTCCAGAAAACCTGCATGTTTTTCCACGATTTTTTTGCATAGAGCGAGACCTGCGCCGATTGCGGTGTCTAAATTGACCTTTGGGAACAGTTGAAAGATTTCAGATATCATAGAAGGATCAAATCCTTTCCCACTGTCGGCAACGGTTATTCTCCAGTAATCGGTATAGCCATACTCACCAATTAATTGATTGTACTTGTTGCGTTGTAATAGTACGGCGCTGACCTCTATTCGATTGAGTACATCCTCACGCGAAGAATGAATTGCATTTTGAAAAAGAAGTGAAAACAAGCGCTCTAATGCTTGCCGGTCTCCGGGAATAGAAGGTAATTGACCAACGCTGATTTCATAAGCTGACGGGTCGGATTGAGCTGAAATATCACTGATGATCATGGAGAGCAATTCATTGAGTGATATTGTCGAATACTCGAAGGCCTTGTCGGAAAGCCAGGCAAATTCCTGTAGGCCGCCAATCACGTATTTCAGTTTTTCCGCCGCAATTCCCAGTCTTTGCAAAGATCGATGGGGATGGATGCCCAAATTTTCTGCATCCTGCCGCAGGACGTCAACATGAAAAAATATCTTTCGTAATGGCTCCTGTAATTCGTGCGTCACAGACTTATAAAATTGTGACAAATCCCTGTTTTGCCCCTCCACATTTTGAAGTGAACGTTCAAGCTGCTCGGTTTTTTCTTTAAGTAGCTGTTTGGCTTTAACAACCTCGGTATTCTCATGAAGCGCTTTTTCTGTCGCCTTTCGGGCCTGGATTAACTCCTGCTCGAACTTTTGCCGCTGTTTGACAATAATTCCGCTGCAAACATTTAATTTTTCAGCCGGGTAACGTTTCGCGTTGATGAGTATTGGTACCTGCTCTCCTTCCTTTGTTTGAAGGAAAATAAATAGTTCGTTCGCCTCTCCGCTTAAGGTGAGCAAAGGCAGGAGGTGAGTATTATAAAATATCTTATTTGACACCGGAAAAACCGTGTGTACGGGCAAGCCGAGCAATTCTGATTGATCAAAATGAACTACGCTGGAGAAGGTGTTATTGACAAAACAGAAAACGCCATTGTCATCAAAACAGAACACAAGACAAGGGGCGGCCTCGATCCAGTCACCTTCAGGTATTGGCATTCAGGTATCGCTTTATGTTTTCGATTGTTTCATCAGGCGCACTCATGTGCGGACAGTGACCAGTTGCAGTAAGAAGGGCGAAGGTGCTGTCCGGGAGATGCCGGGATAAATATTCACCCACACCCAGCGGCGCTATCATGTCGTCGGAACATTGCAGGATCAACGAAGGAACTGGTGAGTTAGCCAGGTCTCGTCGATTGTCTGAAAGGAAGGTTGCCTGTGCAAATTGACGGGCAATTACAGGATCAGTGGAGCAAAAACTCTCCGAGAGTTCCTGTCCAAGCGCCGGATCATTATCTTTCCCCATGATCCCGGGAGCCAGGAAATTCGCCCAACCTATATAATTTTGCTCCATCGTTTGAAGTAATTGCTCTATATCCTGCTTTGAAAACCCACCACCATATGAGTCATCATTTATATAGCAAGGCGAGGGTCCGATCATAATCAGGTGAGCGAAAATAGAGGGGCTTTCAATGGCAGCCAGCAAGCCGATCATGGAGCTTACTGAATGACCTACAAAAATAACATTCGAAAGATGCAATGCTTGGCAGACATCCAGTACGTCTTGTGCATATCCCTGCAGCTGAGCGTACCTGTCCGGATTATATTGTGAAACGTCAGATTTCCCGGCCCCTACGTAATCAAATAATACGATTTTATAATCTTCTTCAAACGACGGAGTAATAAACCGCCACATGTTTTGATCACAACCGAACCCGTGTGCAAAAAGCATGGGCTGGGTGCCCTTGCCGAACGTACGGACATTGTTTCTGCTGACGATACCACCCTCCATTTGAATCATTTAGGGAAGGGAAGATAGCGCAACTGAAACTTGGCCAAAAATATTTCTTGGGGAATCTTACCGTGGAATTAGGTGCACTACCAGAATCCCGCCAGCGCTATCTATTGAGAGTCCCGATAAAGCCCTTACGCGCCCTGTTAACGGCATTCACGGCACGGTGCCTATTCTGTCCTAAGGCTTTTGACAGGATTGGCCACTGCTGCCCGAATAGTCTGTAAGCTCACCGGTATCAAGGCAATGAAAAATGCAAGGAAACCGGCCAAAAGCAAAACCCACCATTTTACATCTATGTGGTAGGCAAACCCCTGTAGCCACTCATCCATTGTAATCCAGGCGACAGGTAATGCGATAGCAGCAGACAGTATCACCAATTTCATGAAATCCGACGATAGCAACTGTACAATATCAGTTATGCTCGCACCCATCGCCTTTCGTATGCCAATTTCCCTGGTACGTTGAACGGTTGTAAAAGCTGCAAGTCCGAACAATCCCAGGCATGCAATGAAAATTGCAAGTATGGCAAAGATTAAAGCAAGTTTACCCTGTTTCTCTTCCGCCTCATATTGTTTTGCGAAATTCTCGTCAAGAAAATTATACTCCGCATGGTTGGTCTTATCAAATTCGCTGAATGCCTGCTTTGTAAACGCCAGGCCATCTGCAATTTTACCATTTGCTATTTTTACATAGATGTTATCTTCTGCATTCGACGAGGGCGGCATGACCATCACTAAAGGTTCTATTTTGTGCTGAAGCGAATAGGTATGAAAATCTTTTACCACTCCTACGATCGTTCTTTCTAGTGGGGCACTGTTATCTTCAATAGAAAATTGCATTCTTTTACCGACGGCGTTGTTCCAGCCGAGTTTTTTCATCAACGACTCATTGATTAATGCTGAGCCATATTTATCGGAGGTAAATTCAGCAGAAAAGTTCCTTCCCTGCAACAGCGTTATGCCCAGGGTAGGTAGAAAATCCATATCAACGATGAGTTCCTGGGCAAGTGTGGTGGCAGTGGAAAAACCTCCCTGTGGTATTTCAAACCGGTAACCCATCCCACCGAGATTATTATTTCCTATTGGATTGCCTGCAGCTGAAACACCTTCAATATCCGGGTTCTTCAACAGTTGTGTTTTCAATGCTCCCACTTGTTTTCGAACGTTTTGGTCGTCGATATGGAAAGTCAGCACCTGGTCTTTATTAAACCCGAGGCTGGTATTTTTGGCGAAATGCAATTGTTGATAAATAATGATCGACGATGCAATCATCAGTATCGTGATGAAAAACTGAAACACCACCAGTGACCTGCGAAATAAAATACTACCCGACATATTTCCCATTTGACCCTTAAGGGCGGGGATGGTCTTGAATCCTGCGAGGAACACTGAAGGATAAATTCCGCTTATAAGGCCCGTTAATACCGAGAAAGCAAGCAGCGCTGCCGTCGTGGTCAGAACTCCAGGTTGTTCCAATGAAAGATCCTTCTCGGTCAGCTGGTTGAAAAATGGCAGGCTGAAATTCACAATGACTATTGCAACGCATGCGGCAATAAAAGTCACCAGGAGCGCTTCGGTAATAAATATGCCGGCGACATTCCCTTTACCCGAACCTATAGCCTTACGCACGCCTATTTCTTTTACCCTGGCAGAAGCGCGGGCCGTTGTGAGATTGGTATAATTGATAATGGCGATTATCAGGATCAACAATCCTATAGCGATAAAAATATATACCCGGGTGATGTTTCCGTTGGGGCTCAGTTCAAACGCAAGGTTGGAATGTAAATGTATGGAAGTAGCGGGCTGAAGTTCCATAGAGTAGTCGTCTACCTTCACCTGCCTTTTTATCGTGGTATTCGCGAAGTCAGGAAGTTTTTCGCGTAACCGGTTTACGTTTACTCCTTTTTTTAGCAGCAGGTAGGTGTAGATACTGAAGTTTTGCCAATTCTCTGCAAAGAAGTCATCAGGTGCAACACGTACTGCACTGAACCGTAAATGCGAATTACGGGGAATATCTTTAATGACACCGGTAATTCTTGCCGGGAATCTCGTATCAAAATAAATAATTTGTTTAAAAGCCTTCTCAGCGGTTCCAAATAATTTCTTAGCCAGGGATTCGGTAATAACAATCGATTCAGGATTCTCAAGAGCCGTGTGATTACCATAAAGGAAGCTGTATGAAAAAACATTCAACAGGCTCTTATCGGCAAAAATGACATCATCCTGTTTGATATTTTTATCTCCATATGTAATTACTCCCCCACCTTCCCGATCAATCCGCACTGCGTCCTCTATTTCCGGAAATGCGGCCTTTAGCGCAGGTGCAAAGGGAGCAGAAGTAGTCGCCTGATGCATTTCGTTATTATTCCACCGGGAATGCTGTACCACGCGAAATATCCGTTCTGATTTTTCATCGAATCTGTCGTAACTCAACTCATCGATAATATATAAGGCAATAAGCCAGGTCGACGCGAGTCCCAATGACAGGCCCGCAATGTTGATGAAAGAGTATGTCCGTTTACGCACCAGGTTACGCCAGGCCGATTTAAAATAATGTGTGAGCATACGGGGATTTTAACAATTGTAGCCAAGGGCCATGCCAGCTTTCATTAGTTTGAATATCAGATGTTTAACGATTTACAACGATACCCACTGTGCGTTAACGTACGGTTTATGTACGGTGAAATTCATTGCAAAAGTCCGACGAAAACTCCCTACCGGTTTACCAACAATCACCGAATGATCCTGGGGCAACGATTGCAACATGATGTATTCTTTAGCGTGGCTAGTGTACCGCTGTTTCAGTAAGCCAATTGAACTGAATAATGAGTCTATAATGATTCTCGACAGGGGTCATAGAAGGATGACATAGGAGATTCCCTAATCTCAGGCTCAGATCATCAAAAGCAATGATGATAAACATTATAGCATTTATAACTAATACTCATTTTCTTATTTGTTCTGATTTTGGTGATTAGTTCCACTGTCCTTTAGATTGGTCGAATCAAGATTCATCTGTCCGGCTGCGGAATCAGCTTCCACTTTGGGATTGAAGGAAGGATTGTTTAAGGAATCGGTACTCGCCGAATCTGGCGAATCGCCTTTTCCCGCATTTGAGCCATCACATGAGACCAACCCGGTTATCAGGGCAAGTATTAAAATAAATCGGTTCATATTAACTGCAAGATATTTATAGCTTCGTTAAAGGCATTTGTGAAGATTTGGTGAATGGCTGCTCATAAGATCGCTGTCCCGTTGCCTTATACATGGCATTTGCAACGGCTGCAAAGATGGGCGGGAATAATGGTTCACCTAATCCTGTGGGATCTTGATCGTTGTGTACAAAATGTATCTCTATCGACCTTGGTGTTTCCTTTTGCCTGATGAGACGGTATTTGTCAAAATTCTTTTTCTCAGGTTCCCCGTCAACAAATGTCATCTCGCCGAACAAAGCATTCCCAATTCCATCCACAATGCCGCCTTCTCCCATATTGGTTGCTGCGTCGGGATTGATCACAATCCCGCAATCAACCGCAGCGAATACATTTTGCACCTTTGGCGTTTTGTTTTCAATCTTCAGGTCGAGTACTTCCGCGACGTAAGTATTGTGACAAAAGTACGCTGCAACACCCCGATGTACACCGGGGGTGGGTTTACTCCAGTTGGATTTCTCGCGAACCAACTTTAGCACGCCAGCATACCGATCTACATCATAATCATTGTCTTTACCGACAGGATTCTTCTTTGCACGTTCCAATAATTCAAGCCGAAAGTCTATAAGATCTTTCCCGGCAAGTTCCGCCACCTCATCCAGGAAAGATTGCTCTGCTCCGGCAATAAAATTTGAGCGTGGTGCCCGAAAAGCTCCAATCGTAATATTTGATTCTATTTCAAAACCCTCTGCCAGGTAATTATCCACGGCTCCGGCAGGAAACCTGTTTTCAGCTACGGGATGCTCAGGAATACCACCGCCCCTTACCTGAAATGCAATGAGGTTATTGTCTTTATCAAGAGCTGCTTTGTAAGTTGCGGTATATGTAGGTCGGTAAATTCCGTAACTCATATCATCCTCTCGCGTGTACATAAGTTTTATCGGAGCGTTTAACTTCTGAGATATAACTGCGGCTTCAACCAAATGGTGTCCATATGCCCTTTGTCCGAATCCCCCTCCCATTCTGGCCAATCGGATGTGAATCTTTTCCTTTGGTAATCCGAGTCGTGCAATAAGTGCTTGCATGGTAAATTCCGGCGCCTGAACCGGTCCGTATATGTCGGCCTTTTCAGGCGTTACATATGCAAAGCAGTTGACCGGCTCCATGGTGTTGTGGGCAAGATAGGGGGCAGTATACGTGCGTTCAATCACTTTCGCAGCGCTTTTAAAGGCCCGTTCCGGATTTCCATCTTGCCTAAGCAGTTTTCCGGTTTTTTTCGACAGATCAGCCATCTTTTGTCTGTGCACCGTTGAACTTTCGAGGCCCGAAGGGACTTTTACCGTTTGCTTTTTGCCCCTCGCACTAATAACGAAAGAACTTGAAGAAGCTTGTTCCCACTGCAGTTTCAGCGCCTTACGCGCGTTCATCACCTCCCAGGTTGTCTTTCCTACTATTACCACCAATTCTGTAAATGTTGTGGTGTCAAAACCGTTTCTTTCATAGTCTTCGGAGAGGGTCTTAATCCGAAACACGTCCTTAATTCCGGGCATTTTTCTCGCTTCAGTATCGTCGACAGACTTAACCGTCAACCCAAAGGCTGGAGGATGGGCGATCATCGCGATCAACATGCCTTCTTGTTTGTAATCGATAGTGAAGAGTGGCTTCCCTGTTACGATCTTTGTACCATCAACGTTCTTTCGTGATGTACGGATGATTTTGAAATCCTTTACATCCTTCAATTTAACTTCTTCGGGAATCGAAAGCTTTCCAGCCTTGGATGCGATCTCACCATAAGAAATCTTTTTGCCACTTGCCTTATGATGAAGTGTTCCGGATTCAGTAGTTATTTCCTGTGCAGGAACATTCCAGGTCTGAGCCGCCGCACTGATCAGCATCTGTCTGCCGGCTGCTCCCGCCGTGCGAAGAATTTTCCATCCCTGCCGAACGGACTGGCTTCCACCAGTAAACTGACGTTCGAAGCGTTCCGGATAAAAATCAGCCTGCTCTACGATCACATTGTTCCAATCCACATCCAGTTCATCCGCAAGGATCATGGGCAGTGACGTTTTTACATTGGAACCAAATTCAGGATTCGGAGCCATCAGTGTAACTATTCCATTTTCTCCAATCTTGATATAGCTGTTCAAATCAAACCATTCTTTCGGCATCGCAAGTGCTTCTTCCGGTGACGGATTACATGAAGCAAACCAGCTGAAGCTAAGCATCATTCCACCTCCGGTCAGCGCAGTAGCTTTAAGAAACGACCGTCTATTTATTGAAGTTTTAACGTAGGTCATAACAGATAGTTTGAATGATTATGATTTTGCGGCTGTTTTAACCGCGGCCCTGATTCGCAAGTAGGTGCCACAACGACATAGGTTGCCATGCATTCCATTCTCTATTTCTTGATCAGAAGGATGGGGATTTTTGTTTAATAATGCGACAGCTGTCATTATTTGCCCAGACTGGCAATAACCGCATTGCGGCACATCGTGTTCCAACCAGGCCTTTTGCACGGGATGATCACCGTTTTCCGAAATGCCTTCAATGGTTGTTATCTTTTTATTTTCTACCTGCGATACCGGCAAAATGCATGAACGCACAGCGGCGCCATCGAGATGTACTGTACAAGCACCACATTGAGCCATGCCGCAACCATATTTGGTGCCAGTAAGATTCAAATGATCTCGCAGCACCCAAAGTACAGGAGTGGCTGGATCAATATCTACCACCTGTTTTTTACCGTTGATGTCAAGATTGATCTTTGCCATTGTTTTAGATTTATATAAAGACGCTACAAAAATCTGTTCAACAAAGGTTACGAGGGGGCATTACACTAATAGCTACGTTTAGCATAGAAAGTTACGAAATTATGATACTTCAAACACCAGCAATTTTCTCCACCATTTCTTTACTTCAGCCTGTGTTACATGTTGCCAAATTCAGGTTGCTAGAACGATTATTCCTGGTTGTGTTTATCCCACGACCTACACCCAGTCCTTTTCCTCCAGGCTAAAAATGCTGTCTGCTGTAGTATTAAAAATAAAAGCAATTTTTAGTGCGAGTAAAGTTGAAGGGATGAATTTCCCAATTTCAATAGAGTGAATGGTTTGCCGGGATACATTTACTTTGTCTGCCAGATCTGCTTGCGTAAAATTCAGTTTTGCACGTTCAACTTTAATTGAGTTTTTCATTCTATTGACGCGGGTTGAGATTAATGTGCATCCTTGAATAATATATAATAATCGCTATCGAAAAAACCATAATAAGAAAATGATTTATCTCCGTTAATTGAATGGATATTAAGTTATGAGAATAGAGGTTGGTGGATATCAGTTTTATTCCATAACTTAAAACCAGGGCAATATAGGTTGACGATGTTTTTATAGCTACAGCTCTTTCATCTTCTCTTTTCTCATTAGAAATGAATAGGATAAATAATCCTACCAGCAGAGGAAGATCGCTACCTGAAGTCCGATCTATTAATAACGTCGGCACTCCTACGGCGATCAGCAATAAGGCAGCGATCTTAGACACCTTTAGCATATAAAGCCATTTTATGGGTTTAAAAGTACAGTAAACTTGTAGTAAAGTACAGTATACCTTACATATTTGCGCCCTTTTCCCCCTTCGGCGGCGGCCATATTGCGAAATTTTACTCCTGGGTCTTCTCTCCAGGTTAGCAATCAAGAAGAAATGCGGAAGTGGCGGTATGACCGAAACGGGTGTCGAATATTTGCCTGCGCCTGCATTAATAAATGGGTTACAGATTGTTACTTAGGTAACAAAAAGTAACAATGCTGCATTAAAAAATTACCCCCTATTTACCTATATTTAACTGCAACTATTTCAAAATCAATTTGTTTTAAACAGGGATAAAAATCTGGCACTTGGCTTGACTTACCTAGTCGGAATTTAATCAAAAAACACCATTATTATACACATGGTAACACATTCAAGACTTGAAATTTTGGAACGGTTTAAGCAAAAAATTGCATCAGGGAAACCCGTGATCGGAGGCGGGGCCGGTACGGGCCTGTCTGCACAATGCGAAGAGGCCGGAGGCATTGACCTTATCGTCATTTATAATTCCGGGCGCTACAGAATGGCGGGAAGAGGGTCTCTTGCTGGACTACTGGCCTATGGCAATGCCAACCAAATCGTAAAAGAAATGGCTTATGAGATTCTGCCAGCAGTTAAGTCGACCCCGGTATTGGCTGGTGTATGTGGTACAGACCCCTTTATGCTCGTAAATGAGTTCCTGCGCGAACTTAAAAACATGGGATTTGCAGGTATTCAAAACTTTCCAACTGTAGGCCTCATCGACGGAAATTTCAGGGCAAACCTGGAAGAAACCGGGATGAGTTACCAGCTTGAAGTGGAATGTATAAGCACAGCACGTAAAATGAATCTGTTAACCACGCCATATGTGTTCAATATTTCTGAGGCCAAAAAAATGACAGAAGCGGGTGCTGATATCATTGTTGCCCACATGGGACTTACAACGAAAGGAAAAATTGGCGCAAAAACCGCCAAGACTATGGAGCAGTGTGTTATTGAGGTGCAGGACATCGTGAATACCTGCAAAAGCCTGAGCAACGAGGTTATTGTTTTGTGCCACGGCGGTCCGATAGCTACGCCCGAAAATGCGCAGTACATGCTCGATAATGTAACCGGACTAGATGGATTCTATGGTGCGAGTTCGATGGAGAGGCTCCCCACTGAAATAGCCATTACCGAACAGGTCCAAAAATTCCATAACCTGAGTCTTCGAAAAAAGTTTTCCATTCATGAAAAATAAAAAAGTGGTTGTTGTTGGCACGTTCGATACAAAGGGCGTGGAATACGACTTTCTTATAACGCGATTGAAACAAGCTGGTTGCCAGGTGAAAACAGTAAACACCGGAATTTTGCAGTTTGAACCTATATTTCAAATAGACATTGACGCCGATATGGTTGCTAGAGCTGCCGGAGTAGATCTCTCAACGCTGCAAAAAAATAATGATCGGGGCAAAGCGATAGCGGCCATGTCGGAAGGAGCCGCTTCACTAATCCGTCATCTGTACGAGAAAGAAGATTTTGATGCCATTATTGGAATGGGAGGAACCGCGGGTACAAACATCGTTGCTGCAGCCATGAGGGGATTGCCTTTTGGTAATGTGTCTCCTTATATAGGGATCACTGATATAGTTGTCATGCCGTCTTTAACGGACATTGCCGGTATTAATTCTATCAGCCGCATTACAATAAGCAATGCCTGTGGGGCCCTTTTGGGAATGCTCTCGAACCAACTTATTAAGACTGACGATGCCTTGCCCGTTATCGCTGCTTCAATGTTCGGCAATACCACTCCCTGTGTTAACAGGTGCCGTGAAATGCTTTCGTCGAAAGGATTCGATGTACTGGTATTTCACGCCACCGGAACGGGTGGCAAAACAATGGAAAAACTCGTTTATGATGGAGTTGTGCATGCAGTGCTGGACATCACAACTACTGAATGGGCCGATACGATTTGCGGTGGTGTATTCGATGCGGGTGAGGAAAGATTGGATGCTCCCGGACAAATGGGAATACCTCATCTGATCGTACCCGGCTGCATCGATATGTGCAATTTCGGTTCAAAAGATACCATTCCCTCAAAATACAATGACCGGCTATTTTATCAATGGAACCCCAATGTCACTTTAATGCGGACCACCGCAGAAGAGAATTCTATAATGGGAGAAAAATTTGCGACAAAAGCAAACCATTCAAAAGGCAGGGTAAAATTCCTTATTCCCATGAAGGGCTTTTCCATGCTGGATGCATTAAATGAACAAGGCGATCCCCAGCTTTTCTGGAGCCCGGAAGCAGACAATGCATTCGTTGAAGGATTACAATCAAAATTAAACCAGGGCATTGAAATAATGCAAATTGATGCCAACATCAATGATCCGGAATTTGCTGACAAGGCCGTGGAGGTAATGATCAGTATGATGTAAAACTTTTTACAATTTTTGTTCCGGTTCCAAGTACACTTCCAGAACCACTATTTAGTCTGAAAGCTCGGGAAGTATGTGACTTTGGTCTGACACTATATTAGCAGTTACTCGGCGGGCTCGTTAAGCTTGGAATTGCGCTGCGTTTCCATTAATGGCAATGGCAGCAGAAGGTCGCTTTCCTGGAACACCCTGAGATGCGTGGTTGCTTTATGACCGACCAGGTCCACTATCTGCCTGCTGGTTACATCCAGTGTTTTGCGGGTGCGAATCATATCAAACCATAGATGGTATTCGAAAGCCATTTCATAGAAACGTTCTTTTAGTACCTGATTCACCAGGATGGAAGCCGGCCTTGCTTCGGCCGGAAAAGCTCTCTTTCGCACCTCGTAATAAGCGTCAACTGCAACGGCATCACCGGTAGAACCGCCGTCTGCATTTGCTTTGGCTTCTGCGCATAGTAGCAATAAATCTGCATAGCGCAAACGTGGGATATGCGCAGCGGAAGGAGGAGATGCAGCAGCATCACTGTCCCAATATTTGTAATTCATTACCTCTCCCGGTGCGTAGGTATAAAAAAAGGCCCCCTCTTCAATGCGTCTGTCACCCTGCTCATAGCTGTTATAAAACTCCATAGTGGGACGCAAGGCAGGATCAAAAAAGTTGTTGGCAGAAATAGGTGGATCGGTTTTCCCGGGAGAAGGCAGCATAGCAAAGTGTAGTTCGTTATTCGCAATCACTTTCTGCCGCTGTATCATGAAAATATGTTCTCCTGTATTTCCGTTGGCGGGATTGCGCAGATCAGCATATTCGGAAAACAGGCTAAACTCGCCGCCGGAAATTACTTCAGCGGCTTTTTCATAAGCCATTCGATAATATTCTTCTCCCTTGTTTAAAGGAAACCCTGCCATAGTTATATATACTTTGGCCAGCAAGGTCTTTACAGCGCCCAGGGAAACGTGGCCGGTAGCATCGGTCCAGGGCAGACCTAAGTTTTCTGCCTGGGTAAGATCCGTCACCATCTGCGCATAATTTCGTTCTATGAGCGCCTTTGGTATGGTTACATCCTCAATGCCTTCTGTGGGCGCGGTTTTCAGCGGTATCTCGCCAAACAACTGCACACCACGGAAATAGTGATAGGCCCTCAAAAAATACAGTTGTCCCAGGTACTGGTTCTTCGTGGCCTCATCAATTATATCGGTGCCGGAAATATTGGCAATAACGCTATTGATATTTTCCATCGGAATATAGATGGCATCGTAGGCGTTTGTGAGATAAGGATTCTGGTTATCTATCACGTCCAGCCGCTGGTAGACTTTCTCTCCGTCGCCGGTGCCAAAATCATTCGTGCTGAACCCGGTCAATGATTCAAAGGCGTAAAACTCGTTTAGTGGCAGGCCCAGGAAAACGGAAACAAATGGCAGCTCCAGCCCTTTATAAGCGCCGTCAACGGCAGCCTTGATCTGATTCGGCGATGTGTAAAACTGCGAAGTGGTCAGGAAGCCCTGTGGTTCTTCTTCCAGGAATTTCCGGCATGAACTGGCGCCAAGTACCAGTAGTAGGATGGCTATAGCAATGAGAGGTTTCATAATGCAGGCATTTAAAAGTTAGCATTGAGGCTGAAAGAGAATGTCCTTGGCTTGGGATACTGATAAATGTCGACGCCTTGTTCAAGTTGGGCGCCTAAGGAGGTATATTCCGGATCCATGCCTGAATAGCGGGAGAACAGCCATGCGTTCTCAACGTTTACACCTATGCTAAGGTTCCTGAGCAATATGCTTTTCAGCCATTTTCCATTGAACCTGTAAGTGAGCGCGATATTCCTGATACGGATAAAAGAGGCGTCTTCCACTGCATAAGAATCTGCCACTTCACTAGGAGACCCCGGATCGGCCGAAGTGCGCAGTGCAGGCACCATGGTGTTCTGATTCTCCGGCGTCCAGGCATTTAAAATATCGCCATAACTGTTAACTCGGGTAGCTACGTTTTGCATCAGGTGCTTGGTGGTGTTGGACAGACTTAATCCATACAGGCTTTGTAAGTCTACCAGGAGAGTAAGCCCTTTCCAGGAAACGGTATTGGTCATGTTGGCTTCAAAGTCGGGCATCCCATTACCCAGCACCTGGCGGTCATCCGGATCTTTTACGCCGTCGCCGTTGCTGTCCTTCCATTTTGTGTCGCCGGGCTTTCGGCCATATTTCTCTGCTTCCGCCACTTCATGCGTGCCCCATACTCCTTCTCTTACAAAACCGTAAAACTCGTTGAGGGGACGACCTTCCATGATCCGGATGCTCCAGGGATAAAGAATATCACTGTTAAGTGTAAGCACTTTTGAACGGTTGCGGGTGAAGTTCAGGCCAGTGCTCCATCTGAAATCGGGCCTGTCGATATTTACGGTGTTGATGCTTACTTCTATGCCGCGATTCCGTATATCCCCTATATTGTCATATACGCCCTTGAATCCTGTAGTAACAGGTAAGGTTCTCAGGTATAGCAGATCCCGATTGATCTTGTTATAAAAATCAACCGTGATAGCCACTCTGTCATTAAAAAGTCCCATGTCTATACCTAGATCCATCTGTTCTGAAGATTCCCAGGTAAGGTTAGGATTAGGCAAAGAGCCCAAGGTTACAATAGATACAGTTTGACCGTTGAAGGAGGACTGCGTATTATTCAATTTTGCCAGGGTCACATAATCCCCTATTTCAGCATTGCCGACAATGCCATAGCTGGCTCTTAGTTTCAGAGTGCTGACTGTATTAATAAAATTGTCGAAGAAGTTTTCATTGGATAAAATCCATCCGGCGGAGAATGACGGGAAGCTGCCGTACTTGGTGTTTTCGCCGAACCTGGACGAGCCGTCCATGCGAAAAGAAGCGCTCAAAATATATTTCCCATCGAAATTATAATTGGCCCTGCCGTAAAAGGAGTTCATCTGGTTTCCTGTAGGCGATGAAGTAGAGGCCTCCGTTACAGCGCCCGCCTGCAGGCTGTTGTAACTGTAATAATCGTCAAAGAATCGCTGCGCTGCGGCCTGAGTGGAAGTGAAGCGGTTGTAATACCAGCTCGCCCCTGCTATGACATTCAGAAAGTGTTTCCCGAAATTATCCTTATAGCTGAAATAATCTTCATTGGTCCAGTTGCCGGAATTAGAATGCAGCCGTCTGGCGTTGCCGCCTTCAGTTTCGGAAATGCCACGGAGTGAAGTACCTGCATAGTAAAAATCATATCCACTGTTTGTTTGTCCACCGAATATGGTCACAAAATCCAATTTACTGCTCAGATGAAATGTGCCGGTAATGCTGGCCAGCGCATAGGTTCTGGCGACTGTATTTTTCAACTCATCTAACAACCTGACAGGGTTTTCCGCATCTTCCGCGCCGGGATAATCTCCCTGGCGGGAGTAAGCGCCATCAGGATATTGCACGGGCAGGAAAGGAAGGGTTTCATATATTTTACGCAGAGCTGTTGAGCTAAGTGGGTCCAGGTCTACGTTGCTCCCTTTGTTGGCCCCTGCATTCAGCGTGGCCTGTATGTTCAGCCAGGTATTTACATCCCAACCTAAGTTCATATAGCCATTTATTCTCTTGTCGTTGCTGTTGAGTATAATGCCTTCATTGTTACGATACGACACGTTCGCAAGCACGCTCAATTTTTCTCCGCCTCCCGAAAATGTAAGTGAGTGGTTGTTTGAAACAGCGAGACGGGTGGCCTCCCGGAGCCAATTGGTATTGTATTTTGGCGTGCCGTCGGGATTGAACAGGTCTGCCTTGCGGGGGAAGTCAGCGCTGCCAGGCATGTGTGGTGCGGGCCGCGGCTCAGCGGGATTGGACCTGTAAGGATAATCATATTGGCGGCGGAGCATTTCCAGTGCTTCATCGGCATCCAGCAGATCCAGTTCCCGTTGCAGGGTACCGAAACTAACGGTATTATTAAAAATGATCTCGTTCAGATTCGCCTTTCCTTTTTTTGTCGTGATCACGACAACGCCATTCGCGCCGCGGGCGCCGTAAATCGCTGAAGCCGAAGCATCCTTCAGGATGTCCATTGACTCAACGATGGAAGGATCAATAGTGGAAGGATCAGCACCGACCACGCCGTTGATCACATATAGTGGCGAACTGGATGTATTGATAGAACCCACACCCCTGATTTTGATGGAAGGGTTGCCGCCAGGCTTGCCGGAGTTGGTCATTACGCTCACACCCGCTACTTTACCTGCCAGCCCCTGTACCAGACTAATAGAGGTAGGCCTCTCCGTTAGTTCATGTCCTTTCA
>Ga0193752_1001556_pt1 | contig 18885 bp, 18 predicted proteins | sample H1c1metaG_FD_144924 | JGI IMG/M metagenome (GOLD analysis project Ga0193752, IMG submission 144924) | Soil microbial communities from a riparian zone of the East river system, Colorado, United States - H1c1 | ecosystem: Environmental > Terrestrial > Soil > Riparian zone | place: USA: East River...
CCATTTTACTGGCAGTTATAAAACTACCGCTACTGTTTAATTTTAAAATATAACCATCGCCTGAAGCATCCGATGTTAGATCAAAAACACCGGAGCCCGGATCAAAGTCAACTGTAGCGAAGAAAAAACCGGTACTGTACACATTGTTCTGATCATCCAGGTCAATATCAAAAGCCACATCTGCCGAAGGACCGCCAGTTTGTTTTGCCCATTGTAAATTACCATCACTATTTAATTTGCAAACAAAAATATCTGTAGCCCCTGCCGAAACCAGGTTAAAAACACCGGGGCCGGGATCAAAATCGGCTGTGTTCTCGAAATACCCGTTTATGTATATATTACCGGCTGCATCTAATCTGATACTATTACAAAACTCATTGGTTGGGCCTCCGAATCTTTTAGCCCAGGTAAAGTTTCCGCTATTGTCAAATTTGCAAATAAAAATGTCATCATCACCGGCTGAAATTAAATTGGAAACTCCCGGACCGGGATCAAAATCGGTAGTACCAAAAAAAATACCGGTTACATAAATGTTCCCGCTGGCATCCAGCGTTAAGGCATTACCAGCCTGGTACCTGAAATCACCGATGGCCTTAGCCCAGATCAGTTTCCCGGCCGGATCGTATTTTGCCAAATAGGCATCCTCAGCATTTACTGCATTGAGATCAAAGACGCCCGGGCCTGCATCAAAATCAACCGTGGTAGAAAAATAGCCTGTTGCATATACATTGCCGGCATCATCGAGCGCAATTGCCTTACAGGCGTCGTATGAGTTACCCGCCATACTGATAGCCCAATCCGGTTTAGCAGATTGTGATAAAGCAGTGGTAGTGCAAACCAGCAAAAAACAAGCTATGGCAAAAACGCTTCTCATCAGTATATCTAAACGAAAAAAATCGATTAAAGGTTTGGTATTATGTATGTCATCCGTGCAAACTAAATATACTTAATTTCCGGCACTGTAAAGGCAGATACCTTTGTATCTTGCATCTCATGTTTTTTCTCAGCAAAATATCTCTTACGCAGTTTAAAAATTATCAATTTTCCACTTTTGATTTTACGCAAAGGGTTATTGGTATTTGCGGCCTTAATGGTAAAGGCAAGACTAACCTGCTGGACGCTGCTTATTACTGTTGTTTCACCAAAAGTTATTTTACAAAAGCTGACGGGCTGAACATGCAGTTTGATAGTGATGGGTTCAGGATTGAGGCGAAGATAAAGCCCTTGCCCCCTCCGAACTTCGTTCGTTCCCTTGTCAGGGAACCTGAAGGGGGAACTAATCATAGCGAAGACGGCAAAGAAGAACTTAACAAACAACAAGAAATAGTCTGCATTTTCAGGAATGTTGGCAAAAAAGAAGTGTTGCTTAATGGGGTGGCTTATACAAAACTGTCTGAACATATCGGCAAATTCCCTGCGGTAATGGTTGCCCCGGATGACATCAGTTTGATAACAGATGGCAGCGAAGAAAGGCGAAGGTTCATGGATACTGTTTTAAGCCAGATGGATGCCGGCTATTTGCAACAACTGGTGATCTATAATAAAGTGCTGCAACAACGAAACAGCTTGCTTAAAAGTTTTGCTGAACAGGGAAAAACTGACTGGCAGTTGCTTGAAGTACTGGATGAACAATTGATAGGACCCGGTGAATTTATTTTTGCAAAGCGAAAAGCATTTACTGAAGCTCTGATACCACTGGTACAAGAATTCTATAGTCGTATCGCAGATAATAACGAAACGATCACGCTGCAATATGACAGCCGGTTGCACGATAGTAGTTTTTATGATCTGTTAAATAACTACCGCCAAAAAGATTTTGCTGCACAACGCAGTAATGCCGGTATTCACAAGGATGATATTCTTTTCCAACTGAACGGCCAGGTTTTTAAAACAACCGCATCACAAGGACAGCGGAAAAGCTTGTTGTTTGCATTGAAACTTGCTGAGTTTGAATTACTGAAGGAAAATAAAGGCTTTGCTCCACTCCTGTTACTGGATGATGTTTTTGAGAAACTGGATGATAACCGTATGCACCAATTACTGCACTGGGTTTGTAATGAGAACAGCGGGCAGGTTTTGATCACTGATACGCATAAAGAAAGATTGCAGGAAGCTTTTGAGAAGTTGAATACGGATTACCAGGTAATTGAGTTGTAACAATAGCGATACTTGATACTGGATACTTGATTCTTGATGTGTCCAAATTTTAAAAAGCTTTTAAATAGTCAGGCTCCTATCCAGCATCTAGTATCAGGTATCCAGAATCTTTACCTAATTTTACACCATGGGAGAGATTTCTTTACAGGATGCTATTAAACAGTTCTTGCAAAAAAGCCGGCTTAAGAGTGGTATACAGGCATTGCGTATTGAAGATGTTTGGGAAGAAGTGATGGGCAAAACAGTTGCCAAATACACCGATAAGATCCAGATCATCAATGCAACCTTATTTATCAGCACAAATGTTGCCCCACTAAAAAACGAATTGCTTTACCAGAAAGAAAAAATTATTGAAAGGGTTAATGAAGCATTGGGAGAAAAGACGATCAAGGAAGTAGTGATAAAATAAATATAGACAATACCGGGTGCTGGATACTTGATTCTGGATGAAGTTCGATCATTTAAAAGCTACTCTATACTCCGGAGTCTATCCATAATCAAGTATCTATTTAGATTCACGGTTCTCTAATCCCCTCACTGTATATCCTTCTGCTCTTAACAATGCTATCAATCCATTCTTGCCAACCAAATGCCCTGCGCCAACAGCAGCAAATACCGGGTTCTTTTTCATGATCGTTTTTAGTTGTAAAACCCAATTTCTATTCCGGTTGTCGAGTAAAATATCCTGGTTACTTTCTACCCCAAATTCGGGTGTATTTACGATCTTTTCTATTTCGTCCAGCCGTTGGTTATTGTATGCCGCCAGCATCTGGTTAAAATAAGTTTTCGATCTTTCCATACTGTCTATGGTGTTCAACAATTCTTCTGCCTGCTTTTCGTAAGGGATACTATCAAATATAGATGCCTGGAAAGCCATGGTCTCCAAACCTTTGATCTCTTTGCCTGCATCTTTTGCAAATGCCATAACAGATTCTTCCACACTGGTTGCCGAACTGCAAGGCATCATTTTAGGGTAAATTAAAGACACTAAAAACTCCGGCTTCATTCGTTGAAAAAGCCCGATCGGAGTTTTAAGGCTATCCATAAAGAAATCTGAGATCCTTTTATACTGCTCTTCTGTATACAGGTCTTTAAGCTTCTTTCCATCTTTCATATTCATCAGCATCAATGCACCCATTATTGTTGCAGGATCATCCAGGTCAAGTTCCAGGTATACTTCATGACTGTTATTGATGGCCTGATTCAGTGCATTGCTGAAACTGATATCATCTTTACAAAGCAGGTGGAAGGTTCCAAATAAATAACTGGGTGCAGTAAGGCCGTTGCCACTTATCTCCCACAGCAGCGTATTGCCTGTTATATCAGTCTTTAATATGCTATTGCCTGTTTGAGCTTTTACATTAGCCAGGCTAAACATCAAACCTAAAAAGTAAACCAGTTTCATTAAAATGTATTTGACAATAAAATTAACTGATACAAGTCATACCGTAACAGTAATTGGTTATATTAGCTTAATATTTTAATATGAAAACAATCTGTATATCTTTTCTTTTTTTATTGGCAACAGCTTTGCAGTTAACCGCACAAAAAGGTCAGCCAGGTTTTGGCAAAGTAGATAAAGCCGACCTGGAAATGAAAGACTGTGATTTTGACAAAGGCGCTGATGCAATGGTGTTGATCGATTACGGCAATATTTATTATGATCGTGGAACTGTGAATTTTTCAGCATTTAAAACGGTCTTTGAACGTCGCAGGCGTATTAAAATATTAAAGGAAAAGGGGATCTCACAAGCTGATATAGAGATATCATATTATACTCATAATAACGAAGAAAGAATTTTTAAAATAAATGCCAATACCTATAACCTTGATGTAACGGGCAAAATAATAACCTCTGAAGTTAAAAAGAGTGTTATCTACACCAAAAAGATCGACGGTAATTATTCAAAGATGATCTTCTCTTTTCCGGAAGTTAAAGTGGGCAGCATCATTGAATATTCGTACACTGTTGAGAGGGAAACCTACAACCTGAGAAACTGGTATTTCCAGGGCCGTATACCGGTTCGTTACAGCGAATACCAATTGAAGGTTCCGCAAATATTCCGTTTTTCAATTCAACCTTCCATAGTTGACCCTATTGAAGATAAACAGGAAGTTATTGATGAATCAATATCAATGGATGAAGGGTTTATACAGACCAAGTCTTTAAAAAGCAACTACATCATGCGTAACCTGCCGGGTATCAAAGATGAGCCTTTCATGGGATCGCCGAAAGATTACATGCAACGGATCGAGTTCCAGATGACCCAGATCTATTACAGCGAAAGTCGTATTATAGACCTCAGTTTAAAGTGGGCGGATGTGATCAAGAATAACCTGAACCAGGGAGAAGACTTTGGCCTGCAACTTGAAAAAACTGTTTCGGCTGCAAGATCATTTATTGAAGAAGCAAAACAAATAGCCGATGAAGAAACAAGAATGAAATTCATTTACAATAATCTCCGCAGATCAATGGCCTGGAATGGCGACGAGGATTATGTATATACAGATAACGGGATCGTGAAAACCTGGGAAACAAAAACAGGTAACGTGGCCGATATAAACCTGCTGCTCATCAACCTGCTGAATAATGCGAACATAAAAGCCAGCCCTATCCTTTTCAGCACCAGGGAGCATGGGCTTGTAACACCGCACTACCCGTTCATAAACCAGTTCAATACAGTGATGGCTTATGTTTTAATAAAAGATAAAATTTTTGTGCTGGATGCCACTGATAAAGCGATCAACCCCAAATTAGTACCGGAAAAAGTGGCTAATACAAATGGTTTTATTGTTGAAGGTGAAAACGGTAAATGGAAAGATATCCTCTCGGGAAAAAGCAAATATAAAGTAATGGCTGCCGTACAGGGGGAAATAGATGAAACCGGAAATATGAAAGGCAGCGGATTGATAAACTCCTATGATTATGCCAGGGCACAGCGTGTTAAGGAATGGAAGGAAGACAATCAGAAGTTTAAGAACGATCATTTTATACAACCCTATCCGGGCCTCAGGATAGAAGATATAGCTTTAAACAATGTGGACCTGGATTCATTACCGCTGGAGCAGAAAGTAAAATTCAGTTCTGTATTAAACAGTTCAGGCGATTACCGGTATTTCAACATAAATCTTTTTTCCGACCTTGAAAAAAATCCTTTTATTGCCAGTACCAGGGTATCAGACATAGATTTTGGTGTACAGCAGGAATATACCATTTTTGGAAACTATACAATTCCACCAGGTTTTATTTTTGACGGTGTACCTGAGAATATTGCCATGACAACTCCAGACAATGGTGTCCAGTTCAGTCGTACAATACAGGTTGAATCTAATTTAATGAATGTAAGAATGACACTTGAATTTAAAAGAACATTTTATACAGCAGATACCTATCCTGAGTTTAAAGAGTTTTACAAAAAACTGTTTGATAAGTTAAATGAGCAGGTGGTCATCAGGAAGAAAACAACTCCTTAACAGATCATTTTTTAAGAACATTGTATAAACTGCCGCCTTTTTCAAAAAGACTGTTTATGTTTTTTTCAATAGCCGCATCTTTTTCTACCGGCGGCGCATGATGCGGTTTGATACGGGCATCAAATACCAGCGGGCCATTGCAACCCCAATGTTTATTTTGAGTGAAGCTGTCAACGCCATACATATCATGCGATGGATTACAGCGGGTGAATGTTACCCATAAAAAATTATTGAGTGTTTCGCCTGTAAAATCAGCGTTATCACAAATAATTATGAAAGGAAACTGCTGTAACTGATCATTGATAATTGAACATTGCTTATTGAGCATTTCCATTTCCTTGTTGGCTGCTTCATAATTAACAAAAGTATCAGCCTGCAATAAAATTATTCCCGGCAAAACTAATTTCGGATTTGTGAAACCATGCAGGCTATTTAAAACTGAAGGAATAGTTGTTCCTAACTCCCTGGTCGTTTCGCCATAAGCAGCCAGCACAACTTTACTGCCGCTGTTCAACCCTTCGCCTGAATAATCCAGTGTATCAATGGTTGTGTTGGTATAAAAATGAATATCTCTTTTTAGATCGATACGCTGCAGAACATAGCTAAAGTAAGCTTCAATATTATTTGTGCTGATAGTGTTAGTATCATCAGCTGTAATAAATAAAAATTTAGCAAGGCTCAGTTGACCGGTACCTAAAACATGATTGGCAATGGTTAAGATCTCTGCAGGTTGTTTGGCTGGTGTATATGGTGTATATCTTTCGCTGCCGATAGCAAGTAATAAAGGATGAACACCAGCTGCATCAACAGCATGTACTTCTTTTAATCCCGGTATTTCCTGCTGAAGTGCTTTACCTGTTATTTTGTGAATGAGTTGGCCAAAGCTGGTATCTTCCTGTGGGGGTCTTCCTACAACTGTAAAAGGCCAGATAGCATTTTTTCGTGCATACACTTTATGTACTTTCATTACCGGGAAATCGTGTGTAAGGCTGTAATAGCCCAGGTGGTCGCCAAAAGGGCCTTCGGGTTTATTGTCATTGGGATACACTTCACCCGTAATTACAAAATCAGCATCAGTGCTGATGCAATATCCATCTTTGTAGGCATACCTGAACCTTCTTCCTCCCAAAACACCGGCAAAAGTCATTTCGCTGATACCTTCGGGGAGCGGCATTACTGCAGCAACACTGTGAGAAGGCGGTCCGCCAACAAACACACTCACTTTAAGAGGTAACCCTTTTTTGTTTGCCTTGCTTTGATGAACACCAATGCCACGGTGCAACTGGTAATGAAGTCCAACTTCTTTATTCAATTCATAATCATTACCTGATAGCTGTATGCGGTACATACCCAGATTGGCATTCATGATGCCGGGCTTATCAAGATCTTCTGTGTAAACCTGGGGAAGTGTAACAAAAGCTCCTCCATCCATTGGCCAGTGATATATTTGTGGAATGTCAGCAATCTTTATTTCTTCAAACAAAACCGGTTTTTGTAATTGATCTTTTTTGGGAAGCGCTTTTAAAGCTGCTATACCTGCATTAAAATTTTTAAACGGACTTTTAATGGCTTTAACCGGATCATCTTTCAACTCGATCAACTGTTGAACAGTTTGTAGATTATTGCGGAAAATGAATTCACTTCTTTCGAGCGTACCAAAAATATTGGATGCTGCCCTGAATTTACTGCCCTTTACGTTTTCAAAAAGCAAAGCAGGGCCTCCTGCTTCATGCACACGCAAATGAATGGCCGCCATTTCCAGGTAAGGGTCAACTTCTTCCCTAATGCGGACCAATTGGCCGTTCTTTTCAAGATCCAGTAAACATTCTTCCAGGGATTTATAAGCCATGCGTATCTATTTCAACGCAAATGTAGAACAGAAAAAGCTGATACTGGATACAGGATACTTGATTAGAGTATGATTTTTACATAGATTTTAAATCAGCAGATTCTTACCAGAATCCAGTATCAAGAATCAAGTATCTTATTATTTCTTCAAATACATCACTTCTTTTACCAACTTAACGGTTCTAGGTACATCGGGTAAATAAGCGGCAACCAGGTTTGGAGCATAGTGCATGGGCGCATCTGCAGAAGTTATCCTGCGGATGGGTGCATCTAAATAATCAAAACCTTCTTTTTGTATGCGGTAAGTTATTTCGGAAGATACAGAGGCAAAAGGCCATTGTTCTTCAACTATTACAAGCCTGTTGGTCTTTTTTACGCTTTCTAATATGGTAAACCAATCCAGCGGACGTATAGTTGCCAGGTCGATCACTTCAGCTTCAATACCTTCTTTAGCCAATTCTTCAGCGGCAGCTAAAGCAACTTTCATCATTTTATTAAAAGAAACGATCGTTACATCCCTGCCTTCTCTTTTAATGAAGGCTTTGCCGATCGGTAACAGGTATTCTTCTTCAGGTACTTCGCCTTTCTCACCATACATCACTTCACTCTCCATAAAAATGATCGGATCATCATCACGAATGGCACTTTTCAATAAACCCTTGGCATCGTATGGATTAGAAACTGAGATAACTTTTAAACCAGGGATGTTGGCATACATGGCTTCAAAAGCAGTTGAATGCTGGGCTCCTAACTGGCCTGCACTACCATTAGCGCCTCTGAAAACTATCGGGCAACCAACCTGTCCACCGCTCATTGCCAGCATTTTAGAAGCTGTATTTAATATTTGATCTAAAGGTAGTACTGCGAAGTTCCAGGTCATAAATTCAACGATGGGACGTAGTCCGTTTTGGGCTGCGCCTACTGCAATGGCACTAAAACCAAGCTCGGCGATCGGTGTGTCAATGATCCTTTTCTCACCAAATTCCTCCAGCATACCCTGGCTTACTTTATAAGCTCCGTTGTACTCAGCTACTTCCTCTCCCATTAAAAAAACACGTTCATCTCTACGCATTTCTTCCTGCATGGCTTCTCTAAGGGCTTCTCTAAAGGCAATTTGTCGCATCTGTTTAATTTTATTATGGTTGCAAATTTATCTTATCAGGGGCAGATGAACAAATAGATATTTAAGTAGCAGGATAGAACAAAAAACTGCCGCAAAATTTTTGCGGCAGTCCCTTTAAAATATAAAGAATTAAATATTTTCAATCACCATGGCAGATGCACCTCCTCCACCATTGCAGATTCCTGCAGCACCATATTTTGCGTTATTCTGCTTGAGAACATTAAGCAATGTAACAATGATCCTGGCGCCACTACAACCAAGAGGATGACCAAGTGAAACTGCACCTCCGTTTACATTCACTTTTGCAGGATCCAGTTTCATGCGCCTGCTATTTTCTATTCCCACAACAGCAAATGCTTCATTCAGTTCCCAGTAAGCAATATCCTCCATTTTTAAGCCCGCTTTGTCTACTGCTTTGGGTACAGCTAAAGCCGGCGTAGTTGTAAACCATTCAGGTGCTTGCTCAGCATCGGCATAACTTACAATTTTACCGATAGGTTTTAAACCCAGTTCATCAGCCTTTTCTTTACTCATTAAAACCAATGCTGCAGCGCCATCATTCATAGTGGATGCATTGGCAGCTGTTACGGTTCCATCTTTTTGAAAAGCACCTTTCAGTGTAGCGATCTTATCAAACTTAACATTAAAAGGCTCTTCATCTTTAGCAAAAATAACCGGGGCTCCGCTACGTTGTGGTATCTCAACCGGTACAATTTCATTCTCAAACTTCCCTGTTTCTACAGCTGCCTGGCTACGCTTGTAACTTTCAATGGCAAATGCATCCTGTTCTTCCCGGCTCACTCCACAGGTAGAAGCACACATTTCAGCAGCATTACCCATGGCTTTGCCATCATATACATCGGTTAAACCATCCTTGGCCAAACCATCAATCAATTGTGTATTGCCATATTTATTTCCCCAACGCATGCTGTCAACATAAAATGGCACATTGCTCATACTTTCCATACCGCCGGCAACAACAATATCGGCATCGCCCAGCAAAATACTTTGCGCTGCCTGTGCAATGGCTTTCATACCACTGGCACAAACTTTATTTATGGTTGTACAGTTAACTTCATTGGGCAAGCCGGCAAATTTTGCCGCCTGCCGTGCAGGAGCCTGGCCCAGGTTTGCCTGTATCACGGATCCCATCAACACATCGTTGACCAATTCGGGTTTAACACCGGCTTTTTCCAGCGCTCCTTTTATAGCGATCGCACCTAATTGCGTAGCAGTAAATCCTTTTAATGAACCTCCAAAACTTCCCATGGGCGTACGAACCGCAGATATGATATAAACTTCTTTCATGTGTTATTTTTATTGATTTTTATCACATGGAATTCGCCAGTAGAGATTTTATTTTACCAACTCTCGTTATGGCTCATTTCATGTAGCGTATTTTTTTTAGAACGCAAAGGTAAGAATTATGCTTTTAGGTTCAATCTATAAAACAAACGGGCAGATAATTTATCTGCCCGTTGTTGTATGTGCTTGTTCTGGAAAATTTACTCTACTGTCGTCACCTCGTATCTTATTTTATCACCTTCAATCACTTCTTTGTAATAGATCCCACCCGGTGATACAAAATACTTTTGCTGGTTGATCAACTGAACTTTGCTCTCTGCAGGTAATGCATCATACCTGCTCCCCAGGATTGGTACTACAACCGGAGCCGGAGTAGGCACCACTTCATCATATGCATTCAAATTCTCTTCCGGAATTGCATTTGCCGTTGCATCTACATCTACTGCTGTGTTGATCACTCCATCTGTACCAACTACACGATAGCTCATCCTGTTGTTCTCATCAAATTCTTCCTGGTAAAAAGTACCGCCTACCTGGTAATATTTCTGACCGTCGATCACGGTAACTGTTGCATTGGAAGGAAGTTTGCTAACGGTAGCATCTAAAGGAGGGGCAACTACTTCATAACCACTACTGGTAGAATTACGGTAATAAACACCTTCATTGTAATAATATGGTACAGTGCCAACATTAAAACGGCTATACCCATATGGCAATACATTTAAGCGGAAGCCAAAGGAAGGGCCATAATGTACATAAGCCCTTGGACTTCTGTAAACCGGCCGGTAAACTGGCCGGTAGCGGGTAACGGGTCTGTAATAGGACCGGTAAATAATTGTACCTTGGCCCAACGGTTACAGAAAAATGATTCCGGTTATAATTGGAATGATTATTAGGCCTGTAGCGATTGTTATTGTTGCCCCTGCCCCGCTGGGCAAACACACCAACTGTAAGTAATAATGCAAAGGCCATTATTAAACTGATCTTTATTGTTTTCATATCCTGATTTTTATTTGATTTTAAAATTACCCAAAATGATTATTAAGAAATGTTAAGAGCGATATTTTAACATTTACAAGCACATAATATGATTGACTTATAACAAAATTGAAACCCTGTCAGCAGGGTTTCAATTTTGTTTAATACTTACCAATTCTTTCTATCTTTTCGTCCGTAATCGCCAAACTTATTTTTTGGACTTTTGAATTTACGGATCACCTGTGCGATCTCACCATCACGTTGTGCCTCAAGGTTATTGATCAGGCGCTTTTTCTGGAACGAGGCCATGAAAGGCTTGTTCTTTACAGACTGGATCTTAAATGCGTACTCCCGGGTGATCTTGGTGATTTCCATATCCCTTTCTCTTGGCGTAAAGATGTAGCCTCCATAATTCTTGTCGTGATGGCCAAAATCTTTGTTATCGATCGAAACATAAACATCAACGTCTTTGTCTCTTTGGCCTTTTTGACCGTACTGTGCAAATGTTGTACTGAACATTGCCATGCTGAATAAAAGTGTAAAAATTGTTTTCATAATTGTAAAATTTAATTGTTATTAATGTATATAAGACGATACATGATAAGTTCCGTTTACAAAAGATATGTTAATAGAAAGATCGCTTTGGCAGTATTGCCATTGATAAAATTTTTATACTGAAATCATTATTTGTTTCTAAATTGTACCCCTAACTTTAAAACAACCTGTATGAAAAAAAATCTTTTCGTTTTAACAATGATAGGCATAACAGTTTTTGCTGCCTGTACAAAAAAAGCAAGTCCCGCCAAAGCCAAATCAACCACATATACAACTGATATAGCACCCCTGATGGTGTCAAAATGTTCTCCCTGTCACCTGCCCAGCAAAGGAGGCAGGAAAGCAGATTTTGAAACTTATGCAGGGGCAAAAAAATATGGAGCAGATATGCTGACCAGGGTTATGTTAAACCCGGGCGACAGGGGATTTATGCCTTTTAAACATGATAAATTGCCAGCTGAAGAGATAGTGATCATTAAGAAATGGGTTGATGAAGGGATGCTGGAAAACTAAAATTAAAAAGCCGGGAAAATTTTCCCGGCTTTTTAATTACAATGCTTTGATCCTTGGGTCAACTTTACGATATAATATATCTGCAAAAAGATTGATGATAATAAAAATACAGGCACTTAATAAAACCGATCCCATTACAACCGGGTAATCTAATTTCTCCAGGGCGTCAACTGTAATTTTTCCGATGCCTTTCCAGCCAAAGATATACTCAACAAAAAATGCACCGGCCAGTAATTCGGCAAACCAACCGGTTATGGCAGTTATTACAGGATTAAGTGCATTGCGTAATGCATGTTTAAAAATGATGGCATTTTTGCCCAGCCCCTTTGCATAAGCCGTTCGTATATAATCCTGGCTCAATACATCCAGCATAGAGCTGCGGGTTAATTGTGTAATAATGGCCAATGGCCTGATGCCCAATGTAAATGCCGGCAGGATAAGATTTTTAAGGCTCAAATATTTTTCACCGGTCACTTCATCAATATCAAACCAGCTACCGGTTAAATTTAAACCGGTATAGCTATGCAATACAACACCAAACAGGTATGCTATTATTATCGCCATAAAAAAAGAAGGGGCCGATATGCCGGCGATGCTGGAGAAAACTGCCGTTGTATCCAGCCAGGTCCCTTTTTTTACAGCCGCTATTACACCTAATAAAATACCAATGATAGTAGCAAATAACATGGCGGCAAAGGCGAGTATTAAAGTACCGGGTAAGGCTTCCATCAGCACCTTGCCTACTTCCTTTTTTGTTTGATAACTTTTGCGGAGGTATGGCATTTTAATTCCAAACTTTGTATCTCCTCCGATAAATAATCCTTTGAGTTGTTTCTTTTCAATATCTGCCTTGCTGTGAAAACAAAGAGGCGAAACATCATTTACATACAGAACAAATTGTTTCCATTTTGGCTGGTCAAGATAAAGATCGCTGCGGATATTATCCATTGTTTTTTTATCGCCGCTTTGTCCTACTATCATTCGTGCAGGATCTCCAAAACCCTGGAACATAACAAAGACCAGCACTACTACACCGAGCAATACTAAAAAGGAATAGAAAAGTTTTTTTAAGATGTATCTCAATATAGATCTATAATTATAACTATCAGAAACTATTAGCCAAAGACTTAAATCTTCTAATTTTAGACTCTTTTTTAAAATCCGCCCAGCTTAATTTCTTTTGTACTACCGGCCCTTTCATCAGGTACAAAGTTGGATTAACCCTTGCGGCAGTTTTTATTGCTGTACCATCGCAGGTAAGTATCTCTACACCAAGTTTATTCCTGCCCTGGTTAAATAACTTATTCATTTCCTGTGGTTGAGATGTTACTACAAATAGAGGCTTCTTTGTATCACGGGTTTGCATATAAGCTTCGGTTGCTCTCCATTCCACATCACCGGGATATTCCTTAATAAAAAGTAAATAATATTCACCTGATGAATTTAATAATGCCTCGGTAGTATCAGTACCGTTTTGTGTAATTAAAGCGAAATCGTTTATCAGCGGTATATTATTTTTTCCTTTTTCAACAATTACCTGCTTGCGTTCCACAAACTCCCAGCTGCTGTCGGGCAAAGCACTAACTAAAAACTCTTTGCTTCCCCCATTCTTTTTATAAACAAATGTGTAATCAAACTTATCCGGCACTGCATCTTTGGGCATCTTACGCAGCTCTAAAATATTATTACCCACCTTAAAGGGCAGACAATCTTTTATTGGCAGGTGTTTTAAAACATACCATTGCAAACCCAAAACCCCAAAAAGCGAGATCAAAAACAAGGCAGCATTAACTGTATTTGAAAAAACAGGTTTAATATATTTTCTTCCTGCCAGGATCAGCAGCACTAAAATCAACAGTACAATATCTTTTGTAAATGTTTGAACAGGTGTAAGCGGGATACAATCACCAAAGCATCCGCAGGCACGTATCTTACCGCTGAACAAAACATAACTGGTAAGGAATGTAAATAACAACATCAGTAAAAGCAGCAGCCAGGAAACCATTTTCGTTCTCCAGCCTAATAGTAAGGCTACGCCCAAAACAACTTCCAGTGTTATCATTACCAGGGAAAACATAAGTGCCTGTTCATTTAACCAATGCATCATGCCTTTCATGATACCCTCAGAAGCCCAAACCTCGAAGAACTCCTGCATTTTGTAGGCAAGTCCCAACGGGTCGATGGCTTTTACCAAACCGGAAAAGATAAATAACCCGCCGACTAAGATCCTTGCAATGTTTACTGCCTGTTTCATACGTTAATTCCTTTTATTTATACACTTGCTTTATGTACTTCCTCATCGATCAATATCAATCCAAATACTGCATAATTCATGATGTCATAAAAATTAGCGTCAATGCCTTCACTGATGATCGTTTTTCCTTTATTGATCAGTATTTGTTTGATGCGTAAGATCTTTGCCAGTATCAGGTCTACAAAACTCTCCTGGCTCATTTCCCGCCAGGCTTCGCCGTAATCATGGTTTTTATCCTGCATCAGTTTTTTTGCTATGGAAATTTTTTCAGTGTACAATTGCTCAACTTTTTCATAAGGCAGATCTTCCAGTTCATCATCATGAATATCAAGTTGTATCAAACCGATGATCCCGTAATTGAGTATGCCTTTAAATTCGCTGATGATATCATCTCCTATTTTTTGTACACCCGCTTCCTGTATGGTACGTATACGTTTTGCTTTTATGTAGATCTGGTCGGCAACAGAAATGGTTCTGTACACACGCCATGATGTACCATAATCTTTGGTCTTTTGCAGAAAAATTGTCTTGCAGCCCTCTACCGCCTGATCGTATTGTTGGTTCGTATTCATGTGTTTCTTATATTGATTTTGGTCACATGGAATTCGCCAAAAACATTTTGAGATATTATCAACTCTTGTTATGGCTCATTTCATTTATCAATGTGCATTTGTAACTTGTGCTATATTAGCCTGCCTGCCGGTAGGCAGGCTCAAAAATAATTGAAAAAGATTTGATGAAGAGCATAAACTGCAAAGGAAGGCTTTTAAACCTGGATGAACCGGTGGTAATGGGTATCATTAATGCCACTCCGGACTCGTTCTATGAAGGCCACTTGAAACTGGATATACCCGGGATCTTATCATTGGCCGGTAAAATGATACATGATGGAGCAGCTATCCTGGATATCGGCGGATTGAGCACAAGGCCGGGAAGCAAACCGGTTTCTATCCAGGAAGAAACAGACAGGGTATTGCCGGTGATCGAAGCGATTCATAATGCTTATCCCGAAATAATTTTATCGGTTGATACATATAACAGTGCTGTTGCAAAACCGGCGGTAATGCAGGGAGCCAGTATTATCAATGATATCAGCGGCGGCAATTTGGATGCGGATATGTTGCAAACTGTTTCAGGCCTGGGTGTGCCATATATATGCATGCATATGAAGGGTACGCCTGAAATCATGCAACAGGCCCCGGTTTACGAAAATGTTGTTAAAGAAGTGCTGGACTTTTTTATTACTAAAATTGATGCCTGCAACAAAGCCGGCATTAAAGATATTATCATTGACCCCGGCTTTGGGTTTGGCAAAACCATTGAGCACAATTTTCAATTACTTAAAGAACTTGCTGTTTTAGGTATAACCAACAAACCTATACTGGCCGGTTTATCCAGGAAAGGTACGATCTACAAAACATTGGGAACTACAGCTGCTGATGCATTGAATGGTACAACGGTCTTAAATACCATTGCATTGTTAAATGGCGCTTCCATACTAAGGGTGCATGATGTAAAGGAAGCCACTGAAACTGTGAAACTTTTTAATGCATATAAAAAAGCGCCCTGGATTGATCCAGGGCGCTTCTCAATATTTTGAATTGAGTCTTTATTAATTACCTGGCTTTTTTGGATCAGCCGGTGCCGGGGCCTGGTTCTGGCTTTCCTGCATTTTCCTCATCATTTCCTGTTGCATCTGCTGCATGGCTTTTTGCTTTGCCGCAAAAGCTTCTTCGGTCATCACATCTGTAACTTCTATATCAAAGATCAGGTTGTCGCCTGGTTTAATTTTTTCGCCGTTACCACCATCGCCATAACCCAGTGAAGCAGGGATATAGGCTGTAGCTTTACTACCCTTTTTAAGTTGCAAGATCGCATCAGGCCAGCCTAAAATAACACCACCTAACTCACCCAGGTTAACCTCCATGGGTTGAACATGCTTAAATTGAGGATCAGTATTAGAATCGAAAACTTTACCACTGTCTAAAGTACGGCCGGTATAATTTACAACTGCTATATCTTTAGTGCTTAATTTTTCACCGGTTCCTTCTGTTGTGATGGCAATGTATGTACCCCATTTGGTTTTGGTTGCCTTAATATTATTTTTTGCAAGAAATGCTTCTATCTGTTTAGTTTCAGCATCCAGCTGAGTCTTTTTTTCAGCAAGGCCTTTCTCGATCTCTTCAATCTGCTTTTTATAGATCCTTGGTTTGGCCATAATTGATTCTGCCTGGCTTGCACTGTCAGCCTGTTCTCTTGTTTCAAAGATATTGACCATTTTTACGTGTGTATATAAATACTTTCCCTTCTTCATAAATGGAGGCATTTGGGCAGGTTGTTCTTTAAATACAGTATCAGTAAGCAACCTGATCACTACGCTGTCGCCTTTTCTCAACTGCTTCAATATTTTAAAGAATGCCAAAGGTGTGTTTACTGAATCAAATACCTGAACACGGGACATGTAATCACGTGTGTCCATCAACACACTGTCTTTAGTACCGGCATAAACCTGTTTGATATGTATCTGCATATAGTTGCCATAACCAAGGGTTTTTCCGCTTCCTGAAGAAATGATCTTGTACTCAAGGCCTTTGTCGCCTTTTTTGAAAGAACCTGTACAGGCAGATAATGCCAGCATGCAGATCGCCGACAGGTAAATAAATTGTTTCATTGTGTGTATTTTGTTTTTGGTTTTTAAAATTGATAACTGCTTAACTGAGTTACATTTTCTTTTATTGCTTCTTTGAATTTTATTACTACTTCTTCCAGGGGTTCTTTATTAAAACCGCCTGCTGCATTAAAATGTCCGCCACCATTAAAATATTTGCGTGCAAATGTATTAACATCAAACCCGCCTTTGCTGCGGAATGAACTTTTACGTTCTTCTCCCCTGTCTATGATCACAGCCGCAAGTTTTATACCCTGTATGCTTAAACCGTAATTCACCAGTCCTTCGGTATCCCCGGTCTTTACATTGTATTTGATCAGGTCTGCCTGGGTGATGCTCATTAACACCGTATTGTACTCGTAAAAAACTTCCATCCTGTTTGAAAGCACATGGCCTATAAAACGAAAGCGGTTCTCTAAAAAATTGTCGAACAATGCTTCGTGAACATGGCTGTGTTCAAGTCCTCTCTCTTTCAACTCATATACCATCTTATGTACACTCGCCTTGGTAGAAGGGAAACGGAAAGAGCCCGTATCGGTCATTACACCTGCATATAAACACTCACCGATCACAGGATCTATCTTATCGATATTACCAGAGTCAACAATAAGATCATACACCATTTCTGACGTTGAACTTTTGCCTGTATCGCTTATTCCAAAAGTAAAAACTGCTGTTTGTGGTTCCTGGTGATGATCGATCAGTATCCTGTCGCCTTTTGCTGCTTTAAGCTTTTCCTCCATCCTTTTCGTACGACTGAGGATATTAAAATCAAGGCAAAAGATCCATTCTGCATCTTCGATCAAAACATCAGCTTTACCAGGCTGGCTCTCATAATCTATTACGGTATCGCAGCCAGGCATCCAGTTTAAAAAATCAGCCCAGTTTGTAGGCGAGATCACTGTACAGCTATGGCCCAGTTTATTTAGAAAATGGTACAGCCCCAATGTAGAGCCCATTGCATCGCCATCAGGTTTCTGATGCATGGTTATCACCACTTTTTTTGGCTGATACAATAAAGGAAATATGTTGTTGATGGCTTGCATAAAGGGCGCAAATGTAATATAAAACAGCTTATAAAACAATTGGGATGAAGAATATAAAATATCGAATGTTGAACTTTCAATATTCTCAGAACTTTGGCAAACATTCAATATTCGCCATTCAACATTAAATAATGCTTTCCTATCTTTGCGGCTCAAAAAAAGAATAATAATGAGTAACAGAACTTTTACAATGATCAAGCCCGATGCTACCAGGAACGGTAATACCGGTGCAATTTTACAGATGATCAATGCGGCAGGTTTTCGCATTGTAGCTATGAAAATGACCAAACTGAGCAAAGAAAAAGCGGGTGAATTTTATGCAGTACATGCTGCAAGGCCTTTTTATGGTGAATTGGTTGATTTTATGAGCAGCGGCCCTATCACTGCAGCCATTCTTGAAAAAGACAATGCTGTTGAAGATTTTCGTAAACTGATCGGTGCTACCAACCCGGCTGAAGCAGCTGATGGCACTATCCGCAAACTATTTGCCACTTCAATAGGCGAAAACGCCGTTCACGGCAGCGATAGTAACGAAAATGCAGTTATTGAGGGTGATTTTTTCTTCAGTAAACTTGAGCAGTTTTAATATTACGATGATACTATAATTGGCAATGCCCCTGTTTAGCAGGGGCATTTGTTTAAATCAAGCTTTTTGGGGGTTTGATTTTATCTTTTTTTAAAACGATCATTTATGCCTTTTATTGCGGGGCAATGCTAAATTTAAGATCCGTTGCAAGTATTTTAACAGTTTCCTGCATGTTTTCATCTCTAAACAGGAAAGTTGTAGATTTGGGTTATAACGAAAGGCAAATCCAGGCTATAAAGCAAAAAACTATATGAAGAATATTAAACTGATCGAAGTGCCTTCTGAAATAGGTGCCGGCACAAGAGGCGCCAGTTTGGGAATAGATGCCATTAAAATTGCAGCACTCGATTTTATGAGCAATTTTTTTGTTCACTTTCC
>Ga0193752_1001557_pt1 | contig 18878 bp, 20 predicted proteins | sample H1c1metaG_FD_144924 | JGI IMG/M metagenome (GOLD analysis project Ga0193752, IMG submission 144924) | Soil microbial communities from a riparian zone of the East river system, Colorado, United States - H1c1 | ecosystem: Environmental > Terrestrial > Soil > Riparian zone | place: USA: East River...
TCGAAGGCTGCTTTTCAGATAGGATGGCCCTGTTGTGACTTTTGCGGGGGCTATAGCTAGAGATGGCCGTCGTAGACATACCGTGTTCTTGTGTCGACGACGATTTGTTGCGTCTCTACTTCAGGATCAACTTCATCACACTGCTCGAACGCAGTTGGAGCAGGGCGTTGACGAGGTTGAGGGTCACTATCTATCCAGCTCATCAGGCCCACCATACCGGCACTAAGTCCTACGAACGCGATCGCAACGCCACCGACAAAGCGGCGCATGTGGCGTCTTGCATTTCGCTCAGCCGCAGTACACCTACCCCACCCTCATCTTTCTGTCATACCAGATTTGGGTCAAGGTATCCAGAAGTATTATTACGGATTTAGATTCCGACTCCACCAGTCAAGCTGAGGGCAGGCTTCGGTGGAATGACAGTGGTGAAGGAAAAAGTGAGGGCGGGTCAGGTAGCACGCTACTTGTCGTTCCGGGGGAGTACAATGAAAGTACTTATGAAAACTACTCCCGCGCAGATCTTGCGAACGTATGTCACCCTTATTTTGCTCTCCACTTTTGCTGCTTCTTTTATATGGGGAATCAACACGCTCTTTTTGCTAGACGCCGGGCTGAGCATTACCGAGGCCTTTGCTGCAAATGCCTTCTTTACCATCGGCCAAGTCTTGTTTGAAGTGCCGACCGGCGTAGTAGCCGACACCGTAGGCCGACGAGCTTCGTATCTGCTCGGTTCTGTAACACTCTTTGCCTCTACCATCTTTTACTTAGTGCTGTGGCAGCAACACGCCGCCTTTTGGTTGTGGGCTATTTCATCCGCGCTACTGGGACTGGGCTTTACCTTCTTTTCCGGCGCGGTAGAGGCCTGGTTGGTGGATGCCTTGCAAGCTACGGGTTATAAACAAAGCCTGGAATCGGCCTTCGCCAAAGGACAGATTGCTACAGGCATAGCCATGCTGACTGGCACCGTGACCGGTGGCGTCATAGCCCAATACACCAACCTGGGCGTGCCGTATATTTTGCGGGCCGTGGTGCTGGCCGTTACCTTTGCCGCGGCCTTTGTGCTGATGAAGGACGTTGGGTTTACCCCACGCCGTCGGGTATCGATTATAAAAGAAGTCAAAAGTACCCTTAAGTCATCCTTTGACCACGGCTTCAGGAACCCACCAGTGCGCTGGCTGATGCTGACCAGTCCGTTTACCGCCGGGGTGGGCATCTATGCCTTCTACGCCATGCAGCCCTATTTGCTAGACCTGTATGGTCGCAGTGATTCCTACGCCATCGCCGGATTGGCTGCCGCCATTGTAGCCGGAGCCCAGATAGCCGGTGGGCTGCTAGTGGTCAGAATCCGCAAGCTCTTTACCTACCGCACCACATTATTAGCTACCACCATTGGGCTGAGCGCAGCGTCTATAGCGGCCATTGGGCTGGTGCAAAATTTCTGGGTTGTTTTATTCGTCCTGGTTGTTTGGGCTATGTTGTTTGCCGCCGCCCAGCCGGTACACCAGGCCTATCTGAACGGCCTGATTGCTTCCAAAGAACGGGCAACCGTGCTGTCATCAGACAACCTCCTTGGTTCATCCGGTGGCGCCGTGTTCCAGCCACTGCTGGGTAAATCCGCAGAAGCCTGGGGCTACCCCGCGTCATATGTCCTCAGCGCCGGCATCAGCCTCATCGCCCTGCCCTTTATTCTCCTAGCCAAGCGCCAAAAGGCTCCGTCCGATCGGATAGACAAGGCCACAGAACCGAGACCCGAAGAACCACCCGCCTCAGCCAGCAACTAATGCCTGATGATTCTCATTGCCTTGACCCTATTGATAGTCCGAATACTATAGGGAACTATGTATGAAGTCATTTCGGGCTCGGCTTGTGCTTCTCTCACGGGTAACGAGCTTACTTCTCTACCCCTCATGAGATAAGAGTCATCCAACGGGATTGCTACGCCCTGCCGGTCTGCCACGGCATCAGCTAGTCCCGTGCGTCCGAGGACTCTCTTATTACCTTGGGCAAGCAGTACAGCCCAGTTCGCAGTATGCTCATATATTTGATGTCTCTCGGGGAAAAAGGCAGTCTCAACTCCAAAGTCAAAGGTATCACCACCAGGATTCTGATTTTGCCGCCAATACTCTGCATAAGGCGTTGTGATCCGAGGAGAATTATGGGCTATATCAGAAGGCCATATATTCGCCTCTGCGGGGCGTTGCCACCCCCGAAGCTGCTCCTGGTCAAGCACCAAAACCGTGCCATCGTCTAACTCATCCGAAAGAGTGCCATTTTGCCCTATGGGAGCTGGCACTTCTTCGTAATCTCCACACATAACATTATAGAGGCAGCGGCTTAAACATTCGGCGGCTTGCGCCCTCGTCCCTGGCCTAAGGCGCACCGGTGGGATGTGCCCCTCGCCATCAAAAAAATGCGGAACTTCAATATCAATACCATCCCAATAATCGGGAGTCGTAAGTTTGGGGTCGGGTTCCAGCCTGAAACTCATGCAGATTTATTCTAAAGGTTTGCCTCAAATTCACAAGTCCTTGCAAAAGGGTGCCAGTATCAGAATATAAAAATAGAGAAATAGGGTCTCACCCCATAAGTATTCGTTTTATTTTATAGTAAGTAATTTACATTGCGGGCGAAGCCTGATTCTAGTTCTATGCGTGCCGAGCAATTGCAGTAGTCGACTTGGCATTTGGCCCCAAGAAGCGCATACTAGTAAGCAATAAGGGGAACTGTAGCTATGGGGAAAGAAAAGAGTAGAGGCAAGAAGGAAAAGAAGAAACCAAAGAAAGCCAAGGAATAGATGCCCGTGGATGAAGAAGAAATCAGGACCGCTCTGCAGGTCATGGAAGCTAATCCTGCCCTGGTAACTAAATCTGCCTTTCGCGCCAATACAGAAAAGTGGCCAGACAACACCATCTCGTTCGTAGAAAGCCACATGGCTTATTTAAAGTTGCACCCAAAAACAGATCCTCAACACTACCTGTCCAATCTTCGTCTCATGCTCCGCCGCAATCCTTAGCCCCAGACTCCTAGGACTTATAAAACACATCTAACTCTTTGATGCTCAACATATGTTTGACGCCCGCTGCGTAATGGCCCAGGCGTTTGCTTTCGGTATACGTGAAATCCCGGATCGTGGATTCAAAAACCTCTTTGGTTTTGGAGGTTACCCTGTAGTCCAAGACCTTGTCCTGGCGTGACAAGTGTAGCCACACTTTTTTGTGACGCAATCCCTTGGCGTTGATGATTGGGTCAAAGAACTTTACGGCCTCGCGCAGGTTATCGACCGTCAGCCCCTTTGTCTGCATGGTTCGCCGCGTTTTGCGGGTAGCAGGCGAGTGCATAATATTAGTCACCATGTCGCCGTATGACAGGCTAAGGGCCACGTGGTGAATCTGCGACGTGTCCTGGGTCAACCTATGAGCCAGCACAGTACCCATGCTCACGCCATAAGCGTACACCTGCTGTGGCTTAAGGGTTTTGATCCGTATATGAGTATCTGATTTAATGCCTTCATACAGCCTTTCGTAAGCATCAAACTCGGCATCCAGCACAAGCCGCGCCGGGTAATCATACGCCACAACCGAATAACCCCTTTTGTTTAGAGAACGAATAAACCAAGCGTATGCTCCCAGTCGCGTCCCCATAGCGGTAAACACAAACACCAGTTTGGCAGAATCAACCAACGACTCCTTCACCCGGAAGTCTTTCATTTGAATGATTTTCGTCATAGTTTCTCTATCATACAATTCTGCATTAAGCTTATCAGTCTGGGGGCATTAGGTACAAGCCCGCTCTGGAAAGGTCGGAATCAGTGGGGCAATTAGGGCGGATTGGCACTCGAATGGGCGATTTTGGGGTGGGATTGGAGATTTGGAATTGGTTCTAAGCGGCGGACGTGGCTTCAAGGTATTCTCCTATAGTCTGAAGAACCCTTCGTATTGCTCTGGCTTCAAAAACTACCCATGTGGGATTTTGCTTTTTTTCGTTTAGTGGTTCTCCGGCACGCGCCTGCAATTCGCCAAAATCGTACCGTCGAATCTGAGTAGCCATTCTAACGCCTTCTTCGTCCAGCTGGATGTCTACAGAGATGTGCCGTTGGTCACGATCTATCAATTTCTTTGTCTCGGCAAGATGTGCCGGCTCGCAAACGACACCCGCAGGCGTATCCCCACCGCCAAATAGCCTGTCCCAATACAAAGTTGGCAGTTCAAAAAACACTCTCTCCGGGGGTGTAAAGACGAAGTCATGCGACTGGCAGCCATAATTACGGGTAAAACAAAACTCGCTTCGTAGGCTCACGGGTTAGTTACCATGAGCGAGCGAAGCGAGTCGAATGGTGGAGCTGCCGGAGTACTGCCCTCCGGGTCCGCTAGTTTAGCTAGTTAGTCTATCCTACAGGTATAGGTCATTTAAGGTACTTTCGTGGATGGAAATGACCAAAAACCACAAAAGGTTGATCCAAAATCTTAGTCCGGCTACGGATCAATTGCCGAAAGCAACCAGAAAAATATGGCGTGCACTCTTATTATCTGATGTCACAAAAGGCACGGCTGTCTAGTAAAACTAGGCAGCTACCGCGTAGCCATGAGCATAGAGATTAAAAACCTCAGCCTTTAGCTTGTCGCGGAGTGTAGATACTTTTTCTGCATCTAGTTCGTTTACCCTATAACGCTGAGTAAGCGACCTGCTGATCTAACTGTTAAAGTCCAACGTCGAGCTTGAATTCAGCCCCATAAAAGGTACTGTACCATAAGGATTATGGAATTGCAATACGGAACACGTCGAGCTACAGTAGCCTTATGGAAATATCCGAGGCGGAAAGAGTATTTGTATCCGTCAACCAAGACAGCCTCAGAGAAATAATACAGCTTGGAAATGCGTTGCCCGAAGCCGCCACGCCGGACTGCACCATCAAGATAGGAGGGGCATCCATCAGATGGGCCCAGAAGGGCAACGATACGATCCATACCGCTCCTGCAACTGATGACTTTCTCTATTCCTGGTTTCAACCAGGCGCAGACAAACAGATCGATGATCCGGTTTATCTGGCCAGCCGGACAACACAGCTCGTGGCCGACAGCCAGCCCGTGGGACCGGCGAATTCTCTAGGCACAACCACTATCTTTGAGCTCATCAAAGAAGCTGGAGGGTATTTGTACAAAGGCCACGATGAAACAACAAACTGGGACGTCGCCTGCATAACAGTAGATGGCTCTTGGGCGACTAAAACACCCTTCAGGACCAGTGGCGTTGTGCTAGACACATACGGACCAGAAACTACGCAAACAGTTATAATCTCCCAGCAAAACAATGCGACCATCCGAGTCCGTCAAGAAATAGACCAGACTCGTGACCCCCTGATGGTCAGGGTTCGCGAAGTATACCGTGAACGCCGGCTCACACCACTGTTACTTCGAACAGCTCTAAAAACAAACGTACTTGCGTTACAAGGTAACCAGGCGGCCCGGGGAACTCTTCAAAAATGGCTAAAAATCCCCGTCATCGGGGGCACCTACAAAGAGCTCATGCGTGACATCCTGGACAGGCCGGTCTCGCCCCCGGACGAGCTGGAAACCACCGACCCGCTTCCAACCGAAGACCAGCTAGAAGACGCCATTGGACTTCTTGAATACCTGTACAACAACGAGCCTCAATCCTAGTCCAGGTAACCTTGGTGGCAACGACCAATCTTGTCCCCTCGGCAGACCTCTTGGTGCATCAGCCCCAGGGTTTCGGTAAATTGTTTTTGCTGTTTGTCGCTCAGCGGGCCAAAGATCGGGGCGTAGTACAAGTTAAGGGCGGATGCTGCTTCGTCGGCTAATCGCTCGCCTTTGCGAGTGAGTGTCGTGATGTGCTCCCGACGATTGCTGGGCCGCACGGTTGTTTGCAATAGTCCGCCTTCGTGCATAAGCTTGATCTGGCGACTGATGCTAGCCTCTGTCTGGCCCAGGCTTTCGGCAATGTGACGCTGCTGAACATTTGGAATCCACTGCAAAACCAGCATGATTTTGTACTGCGAAAAGCCTATGCCCAGCCGTTCCTGCAACATCTGATCAGACTGACGAGCCAGCGAAGCCGCCGTGTGCTGCAGCAAGTACCCCAAGTTATCACTCAATGACATACCGCTATTATAGCCCCATAAAACTTAACACATCAACTATTACCCTAGAAAAATAAGTCCAGCGTATCACAAAACTGTCCGCCCGGGACCAGTTTTGTGATACGTTTTTGGGACTCCTTATGACTTATGGGTGGTAAGTGGTGCGCTTTACTTGTATGCCAGTGGTCGGGACAAAGGTCAGGGCATAGTCTTTGCAGGTCCCTACGCATCCCGTTGGGGTCGGTGCATACACCAGAGACTTGTCGGCAAAAGCAGTCTGCGTAACGGACGACAAGGCACCCATGTTGCTGTTGGCCAAGTCTCTGAATTCGGTGGGTCCCGGATACCGCTTGTTGGCAATATTGTACTGCTCTACCTCGAAGGTGAGGTCATGCAACCCACGCAGTCCGTCAATCGGCTTGCCAGAAACGGCACGGGCAGCTCCTTTGTTGGGCTTCAGGGTAATCGTGGAAGCTGGCCTGAACTGCGGTGGTACCGCCAGAGTAGTGCAGTAGTAGCCGCTATCCGAGATGGCAGGATACGCATAGTCCGGATCTTCGTATAAAAACCGATAGCCAGCAGCAAAGCTGGTAGTTATCACCGGGTCAACCCGGCACAGACTATATGCCAGCCCGAATTGGTTTCGCCGCTCTACATACGAGCCAGTCGTACCAGTATGCTGGGTCGGCGACGTGCTGAGGTCTGATAGTTCAAAATGCAGCTCGCTGCCAAAGGGGGTGTCCTTGGCTGGTGCGCTGACGTCCAGATAGTGCACTCCGTTTTCTTCCCAAAAGGTAAAACTGGGGCTTTTGGTAACGTCTTCTCGGCGGACGTCCACAAACTTTTTCAGCCCAGCGTTAGCTGGTTGGGCCAGGTCAAAGCACTTATCAAAAAACGCAACCACCGATTTGTCTACAGCCTGCAGCGTAGAAAAACGAACAGTAGCCCGCATTTTGTTGGCGCCTTCTTGCTTTGTTTCGAATGCCAGGTCAGTGCTACTCATGTCTGTGAGTTTTTTTACGTCGGCCAAGGCTGTGTCGCAATCAGACGTTAGCGTGTAGCGTGTATCTGGCTTGGCCGGAGGAGTGGCCTTTACGGCTTCGACCTGTGGCACGAAACCGCTTAGTTCGCCGCCGTTTTGGTCGTAGAGGTAGTGATAGCCCAGCACGGACGCAAAGTCGTAGGACTGGCTGCGGTCTACTCCGTGCTTCTCTGCGGCAAAAGGCACCTTATTGGCCTGCCGATCATAGAGAAACTTCAGCAGTTGGTTTAACCGGACATCGTCGGCAACCATATCAAAATACACGTGTCCATCTTCTACCGCGAATGTTCCCTGTCGCGTGAAATCGCCACCCGTTACGTAGCCAGCCCGCAGCTTGAACTTCCCGGACTGAACTTGCCGGGCCTGCATGCCCGGTACTAGTCCCACGGGCGAATCATAGGCGTGAGTCATACCGCCGTGACCGCTCTCTGGGTTTTTGCCACCGCCTAGGCTCATCAGCACAACCGCAATAATAACAATGATCGACACTGTAGCCGCAGACACCGCTGCGATCACCAGTTTTTTCTTGCTCTTTGGAGGGTTTGGCGGAAACTGTCCCGGCATGCCCGATGGGCCGACTGGCATCGGCGAGTACTGCTGCGGACCCTGCGGCTGCGGCGTGAGCTGCCCCGGAGGTGGTGCGGGATAGTTCGTCGGCTGTTGAGGCTGGGGCTGAGGTGAATAGCCCCCGGGGTTTTCTGGATTCATATACCTCTATTCTACAGCTCTCTCGCGGGAAGCGAAAGTGATTCCGCTAAAGCTTAGGCTAACGCCAGCAGGCAAGACACCAACCACACGCGACAAGAGGGTTCACTGACACACCAACAGATTGACAGGGAAGTAAAGCGGCATCAACCGTTTTCGATAAGTATACTTAACGCGTTAAGTATTAATTTACAGAGCAGGGGATTTACAAGATTTTCTGGGATTTGGCAGCCACATACAAAGAGTGCCAGTGGGGCAGGGAAAGGGACTGCGGACGAAGGCCGGGGTCTATCCCCGCCTCCTCCAACCACTTCCCTGCACTGGCCTTGTCTAGCCGGAGACCGCCACTCAGCGAATTGAGCAGCGTCTTGCGACGCGAGCTAAAGCCGGCTTTTACCACCTGGAAAAACTGCTGGATGTCGGTTCCGGGGAAAAGGATTTCGGGTCGTTTTTTCAGAATCAGAATCTGGGAGTCTACTTTTGGCGGCGGCGTGAAAAGCTTTGAGTCCACTACCCTGCCGGTGCTGACCTCCCAGTAGAACTGGGCACTGACGCTCAGCAGCGACATGTCCCCTGGCCCGGCCGCCACGCGCTGGGCAACTTCCTTTTGCACCAGCAACGCTGCGGTGGACGGCGGGTTCATGGATTCGCTGATGACCCGAATGAGCTTACTGGTCAGGTAGTATGGAATATTTGCGACAATTTTGTAATTTTTGGGAAGGGTTGTCAGGTCAAACCGTAAGATGTCTTGGTGGACCGTAGAAACGTTGTCGGCATGCATGCTATCTGGCAAGGCTTGGGCCAACGACTCATCAAATTCCACCGCAATAACCGCCTTGGCCCGGGCGGCCAGCAGACCAGTAAGCGTACCCAGTCCCGGCCCGATCTCTAGCACCATATCATCAGCATGCACCTCTGCCGCGTCACACATCGCCGCCAAAGCATCGGCATCCCGCAGCCAGTGCTGCCCCAATGATTTGTTTGGTGACTTTTTGGGTGATTGATTGGGCGATTTCTTTGACAAAGACGAACTACTCATCCACTCCAGTGTATCATTAGGGTAATGTCAAAACAGATAAACACCTTGCCCACCGATCAGTACGAACAAGAAAAAGCCGAAGACCAGGCCCGCTGGGAGCAATATCTTCTTACCGGCCAAGCAATTGATGGTGACAAAATGGAACGCTTGCTTGAGGCTCTATCCCAAGGAAAAGACCTGGAATGGATACGAGAGTGATGCGGATCAACTACTACTGGACTTGGTCTTCGAGGTAGTACTTCCAGGCGGGGAGCTGTAGACCAAAGAGCTTTTCTGGTGACCTTTCATATAACTTTCGGACCTCGGAAATCTTCATCCACTGAGCATCCTTGGCCTCGCTCAGTTGAGCCGTTGGCTTGCCCGGTTCGACCTCACAGACAAAGATGTAGCTAATCCAGGGTTTGCCATTTTTGAGTTGCTGCGTGCAACAGAACGGACGAAAGCCGATAATGCCGTCGTCTTTACCTGTGTTCACCATAGCAGTACGAACATCTTGCTTGATGGATTTGAGCGTAAGGTCACACTCCTCTTTAATTTCCCGGGCCAGGGTGTCATGCACGTCTTCAAATGGTTTATCAAGCCTGCCGATTGGGAACTCAAGCGTCCCAGAGTAGACAGGATCACTAAACGGTTGCCAACGGGTCTGGAGGAGCACTTCCTTTTCACCACCTTGTTCTCTCTCAATAATTGCGCCGCAGCACGCAAATGCCCCGGTATACGTTTCTGCAGGAATCAGAGTTCCAATAAAACGCACCAGATTATGAACGCCTTTTACTCGGTCTTTATAGGTCTCGCCCTGGTCATCAAGCACATTTACATTGAACCCCCACATGAGCTTCCTGGTGGAATCGACGCTAAAATAACGCTTGGCAGTTTTATCAATCTGGAAGTAATCTTCTTCAAGTTTTGTGCCAGTATTGTATTCCGGATCATGCACCGAGTTCACGAAGAAAGCCAGTACGCCACCCGGCCTCAAAACCCGCCTGACTCCTTCAAGCAAACGTTCGGTCGTATCATAGTCAAAATAATGTATAGACAAGTGGGCGTAGACAACGTCAAAAGACGCAGTGTCAAATGGCAGCTCTTCACGCAGTTCAACTTTCTGAATGGAGACCTTTTGCCGGAGAGCTTGCGGCAGTTTTGATTTGCTTTGCTCAAGTGCTGATTCTTCTAGATCGGTGCTTACCACATCGTAGCCATGTTCAGCAAAAAAGCGGCTGTCCTGGCCCTGGCCAGCGCCGAGGTCTAGAACCCTACCTTTTGCCGGAAAATACTTGATGGCTGTTTCGGCAAAGATAGACGGCTTGTCTATCCAGTCCTGGGATTTGTAGTTTTTGTGCAGATCAGACCAAACATTATTATTCATATGAAGATTTTAACCCAACATTCTAAAAATCACTTTAAAAATCCAACAATTTAAGCCCAGTAACTGGGTCTTGGGCTCGTTTCAGGCCGTCTGGTTCGTACAACCGGTGGAGGAGGATTTCGCAGGTGCCAGCTACTTGCAGTTCCTTTACGTGGCCGCCAAACGCCTGCATGGATTGGTCGGACACGGTGCCGTGCAAATGAATAACTGGTTCCTCGCCTTCCCACGCGACGTTGCCTTGCAGACTGGTGATTTCCAACAGTTGGTCAAAACGCTTCCACTCATAGGCCTGTTTGTCTAAATTATAAAAGCCCAGTTCTGCCCACTGCGCACCGCCCAATCCGGACACCCACGCCCCCTTTATTTTCTGATCCTTAACAAGTTTAGCAATATTTTCGACCAGCAGTTCGTCCTTTTCCAGCCGCACCAGCCAGTTATACCCATCAAATCCATACGTCATACCTACTACGTTACCATATATAGAGATCTACCAACTTATACCATTGACTGCATGACATTGAGCAGCTGTTGACCCGTGGTCATGGCCCACGAACTGCTTTGCTTGGGCCACTTCGGCAGCGGGACGGTGGCTGTTGTCTAGCCAGAGAATTTGATCGACTTGGTCCAGCGACCACCTGATGTTTTGTACGCCTTCGCGCAGACGCTTTGCCCGCTCGCCACGATTGGCGTGCGGCAGGTGCTCGTCAAAACGCTCGCGCCATTCGTTGGGGTCAGCCACTAGTGCCACTTTTTTAATTTCCCTGAATGGCAATTTACTTAAAAGTCCAAAGGCACTGGGCAAGGTGTCCAGCATCATATACGGCTTGTTGTAGGCCGTAGAATAGGACCCATATAGATGGCCGGTGGGGTGGACCACAAACTGCACCAGCTCGCGACCGGTGACCTGCCGGAGCACTTGCGACAATGTAGCAGAAGTGTGCGGGATGTATTTGTAGGTATCCTTGCCCTCACCTTCGCGCCGCTTTCGGGTAGTAAAACTGACAATCCGTCCAAAGTCCGGGTCCAGTTCCGCAGCAAGCCGCATGAGAGTGGTCTTGCCCACTGCCGAAGGGCCGACAAGCGACACAAGCGTAATTCCCCGCAAGCGGGTAGCAACCTCCGCGCCAGGCATGTAGGTAGCCTCTGCCCGTTTGATGCCTGCAACCAAGCTTTCTATATCTGCCATATAGGTAAGATAATAGCATAAGGGTTTTGGTTCATGTGCGAAAGTATTTTGTAAAATATATATGTAGTGTTATGTTATCTGTATGTCTCGCAACGGAAGCGGAGAGTGGAAGTCCCCGCCTAACAAAAAACCAGCCAAGACTGGGGGCAGTGTCGCCAGCGGCGCTTTTCTGGCCCTTTTGTCAGTAGCTGCCTTTGGCTATGGCTTTAAGCACACTAACAACGAATACCATAAAGCTCATGATGCAATTGCAGCAGAGCGTCCCGGCTATGACACATTTACCGGAAGTGTAGGCAACCTATGCCTAGAGGCGCTAGAAGAAGACCTGGAAAAAGACACAGAGCTGACGCTTGATACTTCAGAGAAATTGGCTCGTGTCATGGACAAGCATACTTTGGTGTGCAGAGTGCCCTTGTCAGTTCCCCTAGGAGTCCTTGATGATGCCGCCGAATACTACACCACGCTTGACATATACGAAGACGATGCCTCTGACTACGCATTCTGGAGGGCTTTGATGGTGTTTGCGGGGGTTCTTGTAACTCCTGCTCTTGCAACCGCTGGCTACCAATCCGGCAAAAGCAGTCGGTAGCAACACCTCAGTGCTATAGACATCCGCACCCGAGACTTCCCCCACCAAACCCGCCACCTTCAGAAACACTAATCTAGAAAGAATAATCAATGACCAAATCCCAATACCCAAACAATTCCCGAATGAAAAAATGACCCAACGTCTAGATGGCTTCGGTCATTTGGTCATTGCTGAGGTATTGGGGTTTCGGGGATTGGTTATTGAGGCCGGGGGTGATGTCTATCGGCTTAGGATACCGTGGAAACGTAGGCGGCACCCCGCGAACTACCCACTATATGCAAATCGTTTGCGGCTCTTAAACTCCTGAGTACCTGGTACGATTCAGGGGCGGTCACGCCCAGCCAAGAGTCTAGTTCCTGGCGAACAGTCAGCAACCTGCGCCCAGCTGCATCGTCCGGCTGATGCTGCATCCAGGCTAGCAAGCTGCCGGCAAACCGCATGGCACGATCCGCGTCAACCTCTTGTGCGGACAAGGCCTCATCATCACTGCCGGGCAAAGTGTCCACTTGCTGGAGTTCGTTCACCCGGACGCGATAGGCCCGCCGCCGCCCCTGGCCGACAGCCTGGAACATATTCTGCAGTTTTTGCGCCCCCAACCACACTCGAAGCTTCTGTATATGCTCCGGGGAATCGTCGCTAGCTTCTAGCCCGCCCCTCGCAAGGTCGGTGTCAACAAACACATCTGGGTCTTGTTCCCACATGTTAATCAACCTGTTCAGTATGTCCCTGGGACCAGGCTGGGTAAGTTCACGACCATTGACAGCCACTCTGCCCTCGGCGTCGCGCAAAACCCGAAAGTATGAGGCCTCATATGATATTTCCGGTATCTGCGCAAATGGAATAGCCGATTCGAACTGTTGGGTAAAAGCTAGCGCGCGCTGCCTCATCTCCCCCTCCCGTACCAACTGTCCGCTGGACTCGATCATGTCTCGGGCAGACAGGGAGCTGAGGGCAAAAAACCGTCTGTTAATTTCGTCTTCAATGCCATGCACCTCTTCAGCGGCCCGCCTCCTGGTGTTACCTTCAGTCCCCAGAACTCCGGTATAGGCCAGATAGAGCTCGGGGCTAACTGCCACCAATTCAAAAACATCCTTATGTATATCCAGGGCTTGTTCGGGGTTTTGACGGGCTGCAACAGCGCCATCGACATAGACTTCGGCAGGAGAAAGATTAAAACTCATAAGGGAGGTATAGTAAAACAGATCTGTTCCAGAAAGCAAGCAGCTTTAACCCGACCCCAAAGTAACAGGAGTTTGAGGTTCAGATATTTTAGACTGTCCGAGTGTCCAGGCCTTTATGCGGCGGCGGAATCGTCTTTGCGCTTTTTCTTTTCGACTTCTTGGCGGATCAGCTCTATGCGGGCTTTGATGGTGCCTCCCCATGATTCTGATTCAAGCGACACTACCGCATCGTCCTTGGATGCACTCAGCCAAAACCGGTAGCGACGGCGAAGCTCAGGATCATTCTGCATACCCTGTTTAAAGGCTTCATTTTTTTGGGCAGCGGTCATGAGCTGCTTGAGCGGCAAAAAGGCTGGGGGACGAGCAATATGCAGAAGGTAGTTCTTGCCCCGTGCTTCTTCGGCACTTTTGTACTCGCCGAATCGGTCATAGCGACCGTTGATAGGCAGAAAGGTACGGAATATATAGTCCAGCACAGACGCATTGCCATCCTGCCCCAGACTACGGGTCATGACCCGCCGAAGAGCCTTCATTTCTGGACCGTTGGGCTGGCCAACGCTGAGGCTGCGAGTAACGTAAAACGGATCAGGCTCCTGGGCATAGATGTCGGTGTCTCCAGAGGCATATACTTCGCGGAAAAGCTTCTCTAGGCTGGCAAAGCGCTGGGGCACGACATTGGGGTGCGCACCGTTGGTTTCTAGCAATCGCTCGCGGGCCAGTATATAGTCACTCACCTTAGACGCCGGGTGGGCAAAGTCATCTAGAATTTGCAGCCGGTAGGTCAATGGTATATCAGGATGTTCTATCAACTCCTTGAACAACCGACGCACGGTCTTTTGGTCTTCATCGGTAAAGCCATCGCTAAAGGATGCATCGACTACCAGCTGAGCAAAATGGCCACAGAGCCTGTAACCAGAGTTTGCCTTTTTCTCCACAGGATCAAGCCGGCTCCAGGATGACTGGTCAGCCAGTTGCTTGATAAGTGCCTCCATAACCTGCAACAGATGTCGGGGCCGGCGACGTTCATCAGCCGCCTGGATGCGAAAGAGCCGGACAAAGGTATCCATAGACTCTGGATGGTCAAGACTCTTATGCATATGCCCCGTGTTGATCAGTGTCTCGTACCGCTTGAAATCGCCAGCCATATGGGTATCCTGCTGGGGCGACTGTCCCAGTACCACGGCCAGGTTGTCCGGAAAGGCCAATCTATCCCGAAGCTTTAGGAGCTCGGTGGTTGTCATATCCTCGCCGTCCTGCAAAACACCCCACAGCTGAGGCAGCAGGATGCTCAGCAACAACAAGGTCCGTTTTCGCGCAGCCGGTTCTACCTGTATACCCCACTCTTCTTCGATGCGCTCAAAGAGTGTCTTATCAGCAGCTCCAGTGGCCTTTCGTGTCTCTTGCTCACTCTTCAAGCGCATCTTGCGGATTCGAAATTCCAAATCACGATTTTCCACAGACTGAAAGTTAGACCGAAAGAGGACGCTGTAGCCCTTTTTGACAATCTCCAGGACCTGAGGGTATTCGATTTCACAGAGCGCATAGACTACCACGTCTGACAAAAAAGTGCGTTTAAAGCGCTTGGCCTGTGCAGTACGTGGCAAAGCGACATAAATATTGCGGGTCCGATCTATTGTGCGCCTCATAGTACGCAGTGATTGACTGGCAAGCAGCTGCACCATAATGTCGGATGTGGCCTGTCTGTCGTAAAACGTATCCTGCAACTCATTCAGAGACAAAGCGCCTATATCATAGTGGTCATCGAACGCAACCTCCGGCAAATGTAGTTTTGTGGCAACATTCAACACTTCATTATCGACGGCATCCCTCCGCTGATCATCACTGACAAATGGTACCGGGCGCTTAAGGGTAAAGAGTTTGGGGTTATTCACAAAAAACCCGCGCACCAAGTCAAGGTGGTCGTTCTGACCGTAGGGCTTCTGGCAGCGAGCGGCCAGCTCCTTTTCGTCAAACAAAAAGACAAATATGATCTGCACCGGCAGGCCGGTTTGGCCAATCTGCTTGAACCGCTCTACGATTTCCATAGCCCGCAGCACTTCGTCCATAGGCGCCCGTTCGATCTCGTCAAAACAGATAATCCACCTTTTTTCATGAATAGCGGGCAGGTTGTTAAAGACCTTGCGGACATCATCTACCTGGACCGTATCCGGCTTGTCCTGGGCCAGAAAGGGATCAAAGCCGTTGGCTGCCACCCGCATTTTGAAGAGTGGTTTGTTAAAGTGCTCAAAAAACGCCAGAAAAGCCAGGATAAAACCAGTGCCCTTGGCCTCTCGCAGGACGCTGCGCAGGCGCTCCAGCTGTAGTTTGCTCAGGGCGAATTCCAGAGGGTAGCGTTCTTTGAGTGTCTCTAACCAACGCTCTGCAAATAATGAGGATAGGTCCGAGGTTTTGTTAGCTTCTGTCAGCGACAGGTAGGTGTAGAGTGTTTCCTCTGGTTTGATGAGTTCGCTTTCCAGCGTCATCCGCCAAAAGGACGATTTGCCCTGCCCCATGCCGCCGTACACGCCGGTGAGCGCCACATAGGCAGTTTCATTCACCAGCGAACGGGCAAAGTCATCCGCAGAATCTGCAAATCCATAGATGTCATCATCGCCCCGGCCAACACTGCCGTTGGGGTAATACTGACGCCAGCTGCGACGCAATTGATTGCGGATATGCCGTCTGCGAATAACCGACAGCAGCAGCATGAGGGTCAGCAAAGCCACATACGCAATCGCTATAATCGTGAGTGTACGGCCGACAAGGTACCCTTCTGGGATATCATCGACATACTGGGCAACCAGTGCGGCCTGGGTGGCCAGAAACACTGCCAGAAACGAAGTCCAGCCCCACCGCAGAGTGCTCACGGCTTGTTGCCGTGTGTGCCGGTACGCAAACCAGCCAAGCACCGTTGCAGCAAGCATGGCCACCATGCCAAGCGCCAAGCGACCGTCGGACCGAGACGCCGCCGCCCCAAATGCTCGCCCGAGTCCCGTCAGTAGGGTTTCATGACAGTCAGATGAACCCCTGTCGATACAGACAGAGGCAACCGGGGGTAGCTGAAGCCGTATTAGATGAAACCAGCCCATCTGCACGAGAGTACCCAGTCCCACCACGACTAACAGCCTTGCTGTTGTGCTGCGCCAGTGCCAAAGCAGTCGAGGAATACCAAATAGAAAATAGGTTTTTGCGATCACCTATATATTGTAGTTGATTCATGCTTGACGACCAAGCATAAGGATGTTGGAATATATTTTACCTTGATTGACGACTCCAGCAGTAGATATCCGGCGACCAACGCAGGTATTCAGCTCTCTTACCAATGAGTATTAGCCTGCCAGTATTGGTAGGCAGCATACCAGCCATTCCCATAAGGGGAGAATGAACGGCCTTTGGCATAACTGTTTGCCCATTTTAACTGGGTCACAATATTGCTTTGCCAGTCTGACCCAAAAGCAGCCATTTTAGAGCCCGGAGTTGCTTGGCCAATACCATAGCCTCCATATTCTGGAACAGCAGCTGGCGGGAACGCCGGACAAGTACCGATTTGTCCCTGCACCTTGGTAGGGCACCACCCTGACTCACGAGCCATAATAAAATCGACATACGCAAAATCAGAAGAAGAAATACCAGCTGCACGCATCACTTGGGTTTTGTCAGCCGGAATATAAACCGCCTTGCCCCGAGCGATTATCTGTTTAACCGCCTCAACAGAGACAACTTCCTGAATTTTCTTACGACCAACTTCTTTACCATTCCTTAAGATAATCTGGTAAGTTACGGCTTTCTTGCCGGGCGAGCCTTCCTGCCGCAACACTTGCACACCAAACGAAAGCCGAGAGTCTTCGACAGTCTCCACGGGCATTGGTATACGTTCTTCGATAGTAACTAACTTTGTGCCTCTTCGTATGACAAAAATCTGTAAATTTGGCGTAATAGACGTATTCAGAGATGGCCTTATAGTGTCCTTACTAGCAACCTGTATATTTTTTTCAGCCAGAAGCTCTCGCACAGTTCGAGCATGAGTGCGAACCGGAACATGCGAGCCATATAAATTTATGTTCGCTGGCGTCGAGCGATCAATGACAACCTTCTCACCAAGCACCCCTTCCCTCAGAAAGCTGTCTGGCAATTCCAGTTCAACACGATCCTCTGGATAAACTTCTATACCTGCTTGCCGGGCGACGCTCCGGGGGGTAGTCGCTGCACTATATGCAAACCTCCGCTCCTCACCTTCTTCCACTATAGTTACCGGACGAGCACGGTAGATGTTAATGTGGAACTTTTCGTCATCTATACGCGTCTTTGCAATCGGCTCCACAATGTCGTTCTGCTCTAACCCAACACCAACCTTCTCTAGGAACTCACCAACAGTTTTAGATCGAGTGGGGATCGACTGACGCTTACCGTCGACCGAAAACTCAATAATGTGCGAATCACTGGGCGGATCAGTCCGAGCGTTCAGCCCAATAAAACTGGCAATAGAAACAAAAAACAGCACCAAAAAAGTAGTAACCGGTATCGCGTACGGATGGTTGTGAAATCGATCGATGTAGGGACGATACTTTTCGCCCGATTTTCTTATTCTCTCCATAAGCTTTTGGGCTTTTGGGCCTTCGGGCCCTCGTATAGCTCCCACCAAAGTCAGCTAGATTCTACTTGATTTTAGCAAAGTTCTACTCTACTGGCGAGCTACCCGGCCAATTAGCTCGCTATCAGAGTCTGTCATGCTGGTACAGTCAGAGAAGAAGTCTCATCGGACTTTTCGACACAGTAATTGTGAATGGCAACTAAAAAAGCCCCTTTGTAGGGGCTTTTACTATGTAGCTATGCGGCTTAGACGCCAACTCCATAGGTAGTAAAATTTGCAATCATCTTCACCTCTTTCTGGCCTTATTTAGCTATTGAAAGTATCTAAGAACCACCAATAGTATACCACCTACTAACATTGGATAGAACGAATCTTTCATCGCTTCACTCTTTTTAGCATGCATCCTGAGATTATTATCTGTGGCTTTTACATACTCGTCTTTTAACTTTTCGAGATAAACCCTCTCATCAGTATCTTTGAGCGAAGCGAAATCACTTTGCTCAAAGGGCACTGACCACTGAGCATCAGGTTTAGCTCCGTGCACTAACTTGGCTAAAGCGTAGATTAAGCAAGTCAGCCCAACCAGATAAAATATTTGGCCGTAAAGCTCGCTCGGAAAGAAGAGTCTATCGACCGTCGACCTAGTTTCAGGAACCTTAGTAGTAGTAGCCCCGGCATACAGGAATGTCAATAATGCAAGTATTGCACCTATGAAGGTGATTATTTTTGTGCGTAAACCCCTAAACGAACCCGTCAGCTCATCATGAAACCTCCGTTGCTCGTTTACCGCTACCTTCAGAACTTTCAGTGATGGCTCTTCGTCATTTGTGTTAGTAGGCATTCTGCTCCCTCTGCCCACCATTAAGCCTCAGTTTGAATAAGTATATCAGCTTACTTACTATAAGGGGAGATCGCCTTAACAACGGGCGGCCCGGCTCTTGATAGCCGTCCCTCCTTTGGCTACAGCTTCTGGAGCGGCGCAAAGGAAGTGTTTAGTTTCTTGGCACCTTTGCCTTTGAAATACACCACCACGTTGTCGCCGTCGGCTTCCATGACCGTGCCCTGCCCAAAAACATCGTGTT
>Ga0193752_1001559_pt1 | contig 18854 bp, 19 predicted proteins | sample H1c1metaG_FD_144924 | JGI IMG/M metagenome (GOLD analysis project Ga0193752, IMG submission 144924) | Soil microbial communities from a riparian zone of the East river system, Colorado, United States - H1c1 | ecosystem: Environmental > Terrestrial > Soil > Riparian zone | place: USA: East River...
CTTTATGAGCGCGGTGTTTCAGGTTTTCGACCGTCACCGCACGGTGATCGACGTTATCTCGACATCGGAAGTGTCGGTCGCGTTGACGCTGGATAATACCGAATCGATCGACAAACTGGTCGAAGATCTGCGGCGGCTTGGCGATGTCGAGGTCGAAGGCGGCTACGCCGTTATCTGCGTCGTAGGCGAGGGCCTGCGTGCCTCGACCGGGCTTGCGTCAAAGATATTTTCGACCATCGAAGACGTGAATATCTCACTCGTTTCCCACGGAGCATCGGCGGTGAACCTGACATTTGTCGTGAAAGAAACAGACGCGGCTGGCGTGATAAAGAAGTTGCATCAGGAGTTCTTTTTAACAAAGATGAATTAGTAATTAGCTAATTAATAATTATTAATTAAGTTTATGGAGCTATTCGAACTAACAAGATCTCTCATGAACATCCCGTCCGTTTCCGGTGAAGAGGAAGCGGTTGGGTTTTGGCTGCGTGACTATTTGGAGACGCTTGGCTGGACGGTTGAACTACAGCCTGTCGGTGAAATGGGGACAGGAGTGTCCCCGCTCCGTCAGAACAATGTCATCGCATATTTGAACGAGACGCCGAGGGTTTGGTTTTCGACGCATATGGATACGGTGCCGCCTTTTATTGCGCCGACCGAGGATGACGAGAAGATATATGGGCGAGGTTCGTGCGATGCGAAGGGAATAATCGCGGCGCAGATCATGGCGGCGGAGCAGTTGCGTAAAGAAGGGATCGAAGACATCGGTTTGCTTTATACGGTCGAGGAAGAGCGTGCATCGACCGGTGCTAAGGCGGCGAATCTGCATCCGCTGGCGGCGAAATGCGAATACATGATCAATGGCGAACCGACCGATAACGATCTGGCGATCGGCTCCAAGGGTACGTTTCGATTGAAGCTAAAGACGACGGGCAAAGCCGCTCATTCTGCTTATCCCGAGGAAGGCGATTCGGCGATAGAAAAGCTGCTCGACATTCTCGAAGACCTGCGGCGAACCAAGTTTCCTAACGACGAGTTTTTTGGCGACACGACGGTAAATATAGGAATGATCGAAGGCGGTCTGGCCTTGAACATCATTCCGCCAAAGGCCGAAGCCGGGATAGCGATACGGCTGACCACAAAACGAGCACCGATAGAAGAGGCATTGCATCGGGTCGTTCGCGACCGTGCAGAGATCGAGGTTCTGTCATGCAGCGAACCGGTTCGGATGCTTGAGGTCGATGGCTTTAACCAAAAGGTCGTTCGTTTCACAACCGACATTCCACACCTGCCAAACTGGGGGCAACCGCTTCTGCTCGGCTCCGGATCTATCCTGGTCGCGCATACAAAAGACGAGTTTGTGCTCAAAAAAGATCTGGAAAAAGCTGTTGGTTTATACGTTAATTTGGCAAAGAAACTTCTAAACGCAGAGTTCGCAAAGGACGCAGAGGTTTAAGACTTTCGCGTTGCTCTGCGTTCTTTGCGATCTCTGCGTTAAAATTTGCTTATGAATATCGCGCTTATCGGTTTCGGAGCGATGGGGAAACTCCTCAGAATGCTGGCGGAGGAAAAGGGACATGAGATCGCAGTGATCGTCGATGACGGCGATGCGGGTTTGTCGGCGGCGGAGTTGGCGACAAAATTGCGGGGCTGTAACGCGGCGATCGATTTTTCGACGGCGGAGGCTGTTCGGCGGAATGTCGAGGCGTGTCTATCCGCAGGCGTTGCGTTGGTCGAGGGAACGACTGGGTGGAATGAAGAGCGTTTTGAGATAGAGAAAGCAGTGATCGATGGCAATGGTGCGATGGTCTTTGGAGCGAACTTTTCGATCGGCGTGACTTTGTTTTATCGGATCGCCGATCTTGCGGCAGAGCTTTTCGCAAAGTTCCCGGAATACGAAGCATTTATTGAGGAGCAGCATCATTCGCGAAAGAAGGATGCACCGAGCGGGACAGCATTAAAACTAAAAGCCGTTGTTTCAAAGCACGTTGAGGTCGGTGATATTGCATCAACACGCGCTGGAAATATTCCCGGAACACATCGCGTGGGGTTTGACGGCACCGCGGATCAAATACTGCTCGAACATACGGCCCGCTCACGCGAGGGCTTTGCCCTTGGAGCGATCGTCGCTGCCGAATGGATAATCGGGAAAAAGGGATGCTGGGAGTTTTCGGATGTCGTTGAAGAGATTATCGCTGCCAGTAAAGAACGTCCGAAAAATTCGTGACATATTCCGAATTACGTGCCATTAAAGCCGGTCGACATGCGGACAATATACGCTTTTTGAGCATCGATGTGGCTGACTGACCTTATGGTTCGAAGGAAACGGTCGGCCTCGGCTTTTGTTGCTCCGGCATAAATAGCGAGGGCTATCACACTGTCGCCGACATTCGTATACGAATTGTTCTGGATCGAATAGCAGCCGCGTGCAATAAATACCTTATTCTTGGGAAAATTCCATTGAAATTCCTTTCGCGAAAAATCGGACGGAACCTTTTCACAGTCCTCTTCGGCCGGTAATTTAACGCTTTTAATGATAACTGCATAGAATGGTGCGGTTTCCGCGACCGCGGAGCCCTTCGGATATTCGAAAGGAATATCATCATCATCAAACATAGCTCTCGTGGAACAAGCAGCCGAAATGTCGCCGCAGACCCTGATCTTTGCGGCCGCTTTTTGCGCCGATACATTTGCGGCGAGCATTAACAATATTGTCACCACGGACAACAGAAAGATCTTCATATATTATCGATTCATCTGTTTAAGAATTAGCAAAGTATAACATGAAATTACATGATAATTGGAAGCATGGATCATTGCTGCGATGTGTAAAGTTCCTGATCCTAAAAAAGTCAATTAACTTCGGTTTTGTCGATAAAATCGGATGGGTCTAACCAGCCATCTCTGTCTGAAGAATAGCCTGGCCCGGCACGATCCCACATCCTCGAATTCGATTCGCGAAGTTCAAAATGCAGGTGGCAGAGATACTGACCATTGGCATTTCCAACTTTGCCGATCAGTTCTCGTTTTTTGACCTCGCCACCGACCTTGATTATTTCCCGCAGGTGTCCGTAGAGAGACTGTATCTTCTTTCCATCCGGAAGAACGTGCGTGACAATAATTACATTTCCCCATCCTGGTCCGGCATCGTTCGCAAAAGAAATAACTCCATTTGCCGCAGAATATACGGGTTCGCCGCAATCCGTGTTCCCGCCGGAATTTTTATTCCAATCTTCGCCCAGGTGATTATTTTCACCGAAATCCAGCGCATTGTACCAACCGTCTTTTTCATCTTTTGCGGCAGTCACCTTCTCCTGCTTTCCTATCGGATAAGCAAAACTATCGGCGACCAAAACTAATGGTGAAGAAGTCGGTGTTATGACTTCGGTCGTATTGGCATTTTCAGCAGAACCATTGCCGCAGTTTGCGGTTAGCAAGATGATTCCACTTATGACGGCAATAAAAATTCGCAAGGGTTTTTGTAAGTAACTCGGCTATAAGAATATACTGAACGCAAGTATAACTTTTATAACTGTTATGACAACAAAAGTTGACTGGATGCGTGGATGCGCAACTGCGCTTGTAACGCCGTTTCATAAGGATGGATCGATCGACGACGAGTGTTTTTTCAAGCTTGTTGAGCGGCAGATAAAAAATGGTGTGCTTCTTCTTGTTCCGTGCGGGACGACCGGCGAGAGTGCGACGATGGATGAGGCTGAACGGCTTCACGTTATTAAACTGACGGTCGAAGCTGCGAAAGGGACAAAGGCGAAGGTCATAGCCGGGACGGGAACCAACAACACGGCGGCGACGATAGACTTTACGCGAAGGGCGCGTGAGGCCGGGGCGGACGCAGCGTTGATAGTCGCGCCGTTTTATAACAAACCAACGCAGGAAGGGATGTTCGCGCATTTTTCCGAGATCGCCCGGTCGGTAAAAGGCTTTCCGATAATGCTCTACAATGTGCCGTCGCGAACGGCGTCGAACATCTCCGCAAAGACGACGCTTCGCCTTGCGGAAAAATTTGAGAATGTTGTCGCGACCAAAGAAGCCTCGGGCGACTTTTCGCAGGTGATGGAGATAATCGCGAATCGACCCAAGGGTTTCAAAGTGCTTTCCGGTGACGACGCCTCGGCTCTGCCATTGATCTCACTCGGAGCGGACGGGCTGGTTTCTGTCTGTGCCAACGAGATACCGAAAGAAACTTCGCGAATGGTCGAAAAGGCCCTCGACGGTGCGCATACGGCGGCACGGAAAATACATTACCAGATCCTGCCGCTGATGGAGGCAAACTTTATTGAATCTTCCCCGGCTCCGTGCAAATTTGTGATGAAGGAAATGGCCCTTCTTGAGGAAAATCTTCGGCTGCCGCTCGTGCCCGTCACCGCAGAGACGAGATCGATCCTGAAAGGCGCGATGAAGGCGCTTGGACTTTAAGAATTATGTTTCGAAAATTTACTATTGCGGCAATCATCCTATTCGTCTTTTCGCTGGCTGTTGCGGCGCAGGGAAAATCGAAAAAGAGTGGAGCCGACGCAGAAAAAGAGATCGAGATAATGGGAGTGATCGCCCATTGGGCTGACGCGGTTCGCGATCGTGATCTGAAGACATTGGATATGCTTTTGTCGGAAGACCTTATCATCACGACGTATGACGGCAAAACGCGCGGGAAGAAAGAAGAGATCGAGGCACTAAAGCCCAACCCGGCGGTCGTTACCGTATCGGTCACCAACGAGGATATTGGAATTAAGATATTTGGGAATGTCGCGGTTGTTACGGCCTTAACTAAAATGCGGTTTACAGTATCGGGCAAAGATGTTCCGCTTGCCTTGCGTTATACGGCCGTGTTCGCGAAACAGGAAGGCCGCTGGCAGATGGCCGCGTTGCAAACCGCACGGGCGCCTCAAGATACAAAATAGATCATCCTATGAATTCAAAAATTATCACCCGCATCTGGCATGGCAGAACACTGGCCAAATATGCCGACGAATATCTTCAATATGTCATCGATACTGGCATCGCGGACTATAAAGCGACGGACGGAAATCTTGGCGTCGAGATCTTGCGTCGGATAGATGGCGAAGAGTGCCATTTTTGGACCGTGACGAAATGGGACAGCTACGAAAACATCAAGAAGTTTGCCGGTGAAGATCTTGAAAAAGCAAAATATTACCCGGAAGACGCAAAATACCTTCTCGATTTCGAACCGAACGTGATCCATTGTGAGACCTTCGAATTTTAGGCCGAAGCATTAAACCGCCGGAAATAAACAAAAGAATAAATAAATGGATCTTAAAACCGACATAGCAGAGCTGTTCGCAAAGTCTGAATTTACCGCAGACGACCGAGCCGTTTACGAAGAATTCAAATCCGCTCTTCGTCGCGGTGAGATCCGTGCGGCGGAAAAGGATGCGGATGGGAACTGGCATGCGAACGCTTGGGTAAAGCAGGGAATTTTGCTTGGGTTTCGGATGGGCAAGATGGTCGAGATGTCTAAAGACACCGAGACTCTGCAATTCTTTGACAAAGATACATTTCCGTTGCGGCCGATGACGCTTGATGACGGCGTGCGGATCGTGATGGGCGGTTCGGCGATTCGTGACGGCAGCTATGTCGCTCCGACGGTTGTCGTGGTTCCGCCGGCATATATAAATGTCGGCGCCTACGTTGACGAAGGGACGATGGTCGATTCGCACGCCCTGGTCGGTTCGTGTGCGCAGATCGGCAAACGCGTTCATCTTTCCGCGGCGGCGCAGATCGGCGGCGTGCTTGAGCCGGTAGGTGCCGTACCGGTAATAATCGAAGACGACGTGCTTGTCGGCGGGAACACCGGCGTTTACGAAGGTACGATCGTTCGCGAAAGGGCGGTCCTCGCGTCCGGCGTTATTCTCACGCGTTCGACGCCCGTGTTCGATCTGCCGAACGGCACGGTCATCAAGGCCGATGGCGACGATCCGCTTGAGATACCCGCTGGAGCAGTCGTCGTACAAGGTTCGCGCGCGATCACGGCCGGGTTCGGCAAAGAGAACGGCTTGTCGATCTACGCGCCGATCATCGTTAAGTACCGCGATGATAAGACCGACGCTTCGACAAAGCTGGAAGATTATTTGAGATAGATCAAAATGAACGAACACGGGAATTGGCTGGCGGAAAAAGCTCATCGGACGATGACCGACAACGGGTTCGAACCCGAATTCTCACGGGCGGTCGGCGAACAACTCGATCGGCTCGCCGATACGTCTGCTCCGAATACGGACGAGGGCGTCAAAGATCTTCGCGATCTTTTATGGTCGTCGATCGATAATGCTTCGTCGCGTGATCTTGACCAGGTCGAGTGGGCAGAGGCGTTGCCGAACGGCGATATTCGCGTGCTGGTCGGCATTGCGGATGTCGATTCGCTTGTTACCAAAGACTCACCCGTCGATCTCCATGCAAAACAAAATACGGTCACGGTTTATACCGAAACAAAGATCTTTCCGATGCTGCCCGAGCAGCTTTCCACCGATCTTACCTCGCTGAACGAGGGCGAAGATCGGTATGCCGTCGTCGCGGATATGGCCGTGAAAGCGAATGGCGATGTTCCGCAGAGCACGTTTTATCGCGCCCTTGTGCGTAACCAGGCAAAGCTTGCATATGAAGACATCGGCGAATGGCTGGATCGCGGCGGCGCGATTCCCGCTGCGGTCGCTGACGTGCCGGGCTTACGCGAACAGATCGAGCTTCAGAAAAAAGCTGCCGGGCGTCTTCACACTTATCGCCGTGCCAAGGGTGCGCTTGAGTTCGAATCGATCGAGTCGCAGGCGGTCGTCGAGAATGGCGAGGTTAAGGGCCTCGTCTCGGTCGAGACCAACTCGGCACGCAAGCTGATCGAGAATTTCATGGTAACGGCAAATGTCGAGATGGCGGAATTTCTAGAGTCGAAGGGCGTTTCGTCATTGAGGCGTGTTGTAAAAGTTCCCGCGCGTTGGGATGGCATACGCAAGATCGCCGCCGAGTACGATGTCGAGCTTCCGCCCGATCCCGACCAGCCTGCCCTTGCCGATTTCCTTGAAAAGCGTCGCGCGGCCGACCCGGAACATTTCCCCGACCTTTCGCTTTCGATCATTAAGCTTATCGGCAGCGGCGAGTATGTCGTAGAGCGGCCCGGCGAGGATGCGGGCGGGCATTTCGGCCTTGCTGTTCGCGATTATGCGCATTCGACCGCGCCAAACCGCCGCTTTACTGACATCGTGGTGCAACGGCTCGTGAAGGCTGTCATCGCGGGCAAGCCCTCGCCCTACCGCGACGAAGAATTGGCCGACATCGCGACGCATTGCAACGATCAGGAAAAGGCCGCACGCAAGGTCGAGCGAAAGATGCGCAAGATAGTCGCGGCGCTTGCGATGCGTCGTCACATCGGCGAGCATTTCGACGCGATCGTCACCGGCGTAACGCCAAGCGGCACATTCGCACGTATCTTACGCCCGCCGGTCGATGGACGCGTCGTTCGCGGCGAGGCGTCGTTGAACGTCGGCGAAAAGGTCAACGTAAAACTTCTCTCCGCCGATCCCAAAAGCGGCTTTATCGACTTTGCCGCCAATCAATAAATGTTACCTTTAACTTAATGCCGCCGGTCGTAGAGGTAATAATCAATGCTGGTTCGGGAAGCGTCCTTGGCGAAGAGACGGCCCGCACACTGCGCGAGACTTTCATCGCACACGGAATCAAAGCCGAGGTCCATCTCGCCGAAAGCGGCAGCGATGTTGTACGCCTAGCGCGTCAGGCGGTCGAGGGCGAGGCCGATGTGATCGTCGCGGGCGGCGGCGACGGCACGGTTTCTGCGGTTGCGGCCGAACTCGCAGGCACCGAAAAGACTCTCGGCGTATTGCCGCTCGGCACGCTCAACAATTTTTCCAAAGACCTCAACATTCCACAGGACCTGAAGGCGGCGGCGCTCAACATTGCCGAGGGCGATGTCCGCACGATCGACGTCGCGGAGGTCAACGGCCGCATGTTCATCAACAATTCCAGCATCGGGCTTTATCCGAAACTAGTCGTCCGTCGCGAACAGCAGCAGCGGCTTGGCCGGGGCAAGTGGAATGCCGCGTTTTGGGCTGCACTGCGCATCTTTCGCATCTCACCGTTCCTGCGGGTGACGATAGCGATCGACGGAAAGGAGTTTGTGCGCAAAACGCCTTTCGTTTTTGTCGGCAATAACGAATACGAGATGGACCTGTACAACATCGGTCGTCGTCCGGCGCTAGACGAAGGGAAGCTGAGCCTGTATTTCCTGCATCGCGAAGGCCGCCTGGGCGTGGCGATGCTCTTGTTCAAGACGCTGACCGGCGGGCTAAGGCAGTGGAAGGATTTCGAGGCGGTCGCGACCGATCATCTGACCATCCGCACGCGCCGCAGGCGTATCCGCGTCGCGTTTGACGGCGAAACCACACTGCTAAAGCCGCCGCTCGAATACAAAATACGCCCGCGTTCCCTAAAAGTGATCGTCCCGCATGCGGAAACGTGACATTAAATGCGAAAGCCCGCGCGTGAGCAAGGGCGATACGAGCATTTTAATTAGGCGCGGGCATCCGTCAGATAGAATTTCCTAAACGCGTCGATCGTTACGCCCTCGCTCACGCGCGGGCTTCTGCAGAAACCTTATGCGTAAGATCGTTCACATTTCCGACCTGCATTTCGGAGCGGCCGACGCGGTCGTGGCCGAACGTCTTGCGGAATCCATCAACGAGAACGCTCCCGACCTTGTCATAGTTTCGGGCGACCTGACGCAGCGTGCCAAGACCGCCGAGTTCAAAGCGGCGCGGGCGTTTCTTGATCTGCTCCCTCAGCCCCAGCTCGTCGTCCCCGGCAATCACGACGTCCCTCTCTATAATGTTTACGACCGTTTCACTCACCCGCTAGAGAAATACACCGCGAACATCACCGCCGGGCTTGAGCCGTTCATTTCCGACGGAGAGATCGCCGTCGCCGGCATCAACACGACCCGCTCGATGACGATAAAGGGCGGACGCATCAACCCCGAACAGGTTGCCCGCCTGCGTGCAAAGATGGCGAATTTCGGCGAGGGCGTGTTAAAGGTCGTGGTAACGCATCATCCCTTTGACGTGCCCGAGGGCGAGGACGAAAGCGACATCGTCGGCCGTGCTGACGAAGCACTCCCGCTCATCGCACGGTCCGGCGCCGATGTTTTTCTCGCGGGCCACTTGCACAAAAGCCACATCGGCCACAGCGCGCGGCGATACAAGATGGACGACGGCTATTCCGCTCTCATCATACAGGCGGGCACAGCCACCTCGGTCCGCGAACGCGGCGAGGACAACGCCTTCAACATCCTCGAGTTCGACCACCCGCTCCTCACCGTCCACCGCTACCTCTGCACCATCTCATCCGAAGGCTTCAAACTCGCCGCCACCGAACAATTCACCCACACAACCAAAGGCTGGTCCCGTATGTAACTGAATAAACTCTCCTTCGCTGAGTTAACTAAATTCTCTTAAACCCGAATAATCATTAGAGACAGGTTGGTGGAATGGCTGTCATTTCTGGATTTGCTTTTTTCTTCTTTCGTGTGGTTCGTGGATAGTTTTTTAAGATTATCTTCAGATCATATTCTGCGGGTCATCTTTTACCGTGGAGGTTGGCCCATTCGCCCAATTGAATAAAGCTTGCCCAATTGAACGGATGGCGTCGGCCTGGCCGCTTTAACATTTCCAACTGTACCTGCCGGAGTGCCTCGCCCCGGCCCATGCCTAGCTTGAGGTTTTTGTAATAACCGGTCATCAATTTGCTTGTTACGAGATCGCTTACCGGCCAAAGGCTCATTAACAGCGATTCTGCACCCGCGAGCATGAAAGAACGCCTAAGCCCGTACACACCCTCGCCGTTTCTAATTTCCCCAAGTCCGGTATCGCAAGCCGACAAAACTACCAACTTTGTCCCCCACAGATTTAATGCCGATGCTTCCAGGGCCGTTAGTATGCCATCGCTCTTTCCATCGATACGTTGGTTAGCTCCGGAAAAAGCTAGCCCGGAACGAAGTAGAGGATTTTCGATTTTACCGATACTTTCCAAACCACCAATTCGGGAACGCATTTCAGAGGAGGTTTCCGCATCCTCAAGAAAAAATCCATGCGTGGCAATATGCAGAAGGCGCGGGGCAGATACTTGCTTAAGGTTGGATTCGGTAGCCTCGGCACCGGTCAGCAACGTCGATTCCGGAAATATACTGTGAATCGAGTTTGCCTCCACAGCAGTACCGCTCAATTGTGAAAAATACACGTCACCCATGCTGCGGGCGTTGGTAATGCTCCGGCGTTTTGTCTGACGGTTAGGCACCTTCGCCTTTGAAACCGGCTCGCCAAATATAGGGTTCGCAATGATCAACGGGCTGTTTTTATTCTCCCGCACGGTTTGCATACGCAGCAGGTCGCGGCCGCTCGTCAGATATGAAAACGAATATCGTTCGATCAAATAACGTCCGTTCTCATCAACCAGTGCCTCAAACGGGATCAAATTCAACTTTCCGTCGGGCGAGATAAGCAATTGCGTTGAATCACCCAACAGATCACGAAGAGGGCCTATCACATTATCATTAACGGCACGAGCGAGTTGTTCCACATCCTGGCGTTTCGGGTCGCGCAGCGCCTGACGATACTTGTCGAGAGTTTCGTCGATCGATCTTGCTTCACCCAGATCTTTCCATTTAACGTCACCGTCTTTATGTACTACATACGCAACATAACGCGGAGCTCGCTCGGCATTAGCCGCAAACTCAAATGCTTTGGATGCAACCGGGCGATAAACAGCAAACTCGATCAATGCGGCGTTATCCGGTATCGACCCTTGAACTGCTTTCAGTGTGACGGGTTTGGCCGGTTCGTAAAACCCCGCTCTGCGGCCGATCTCACTTTCGAGGTTTTCTCTTTGTTCTTCCAGTGCCCTTATTTTTTTCTGATGCTCATCCGGGGACATGTCCTTTGGGGCGGCCAGGATAAGGCCGGCCAACTGTGTGGTAACAGAATTTAGATTATCGAGCAGCAACACATCCTGCTTGTTAAAGCGGCTGCGTATCGCCTCCAGGTTATAAGACATTGCGTCAAGAACGCGTCCCTTGCGTTGTAATACGGTCGTGACGCCAAGGTTTGCTGCGGGCAGGGAATTGGGAGCAATTTGAAAGTTTAGAGTAAGCGTTTGATATTCGATATATGAACGGGACATGCCGAGATATTCGAGCTTCTGCCGTTCTGATCCCGTCGCTATATTTAGAGCGATGTTGTATTCGAGGATCTCGTTTGCCCGCGTTTGCGTAGTGATGGCATTGTCCGTGTCTCCTTTTATCGCATAAAGGAGAGCGAGGTTTGCAAGCGCACCGCCAAGATACGGGTGACGCTGGCCTTGTAATTTTTCACGGATGGCGATCGCCCGTTGGAACAGCGGCTCGGCTTTGGCGTAGTCACCTGTTTTCATGTAAATAGAGCCGAGGAGGTCAAGCGGAAAGGCGAGGTCGGGATGCTCTGCTCCCAATACTTTCTCCCGAATATCCAGCGAGCGTTGCGCCAATGGTTTTGCCTTTGCAAAGTCACCAGCCTTTTCGTAAAGCTGTGCAAAATTGTAGAGGATCTGTGCCACGGTCGGATGTTCCGGACCAAACACTTTTTCGTCGATAGCAAGAGCACGGCGATATAACGGCTCGGCTTTTGCAACGTCGGGCGTATAAAGGCCGGCTATATTATTCAGCAGCGCAGCAACTTCCGGGTGTTCCGCACCTAAGATCTTTTCCTGAATATCCAGAGCACGCTGATAGAAAACCGCGGCTTTAACATTGTCCCCTTTAAGGCGGTTGAGGATGCCAAGATTATTGAGCGAAAAGGCGATCAATGGGTTAGACGGTTCGAGTTCCTTTAACCTGATCTCAAGCGCCCGGTCGCAAAGTGCTTCCGCCTTCGCATAATCACTTTTTTTGCTGTAGAGGATACAAAAATTTCCAAGGATCGGACTCAGCGAGATATGGTTCTTGCCTTTTATCTTTTCCCTGATATCGAGAGACCGCTGAAAGAAAGGTTCCGCCTTGTCATAGTCCCCTTTGCTGTCGTAATGATTGGCGAGGGCAAATAAAATTGTGCCGGTAGAATAATCATCGGCCCCTAAAACTCTTTCAGAAATTGCGAGTGCCTTCTCCGCGACCGATATTGCTTGGTCATATTGGCTTGAGCGGGCCAGCCGGTTACTTTCCCTTATCAGTCCTTTGACCTCGTCAAGGGCAAACTCTTTTTCGGTGGCCTTGCGTATCTCCGAGACATAGATCTCATACCGGCCGTCCGGTGCGGTTTTATAAACGGGCTCGATAGTGATCTGAAAACTGCCCGCAGCTTTAGAGATCAATTCGACTACTTCCTCGCCTTCCTTTTTAGGATCGGAATCGAATCGGGCAATGACCTTGTCATCCGCCGTGAGCGTTTGCGCGGCAATATCGATCCCGTGCTGTTTGACCACCACTTCCGCATATTCGTCTGCGGATAAAACGATCTTAAAGGTATGCTTCTGCCCCTTTGTTAATTCACGATCGATCGGTTTGCCTAACTCCAGAACGGTAACATTCGTCTCGCCCGTTTGACCGTAGCCTAACTGGACCGCAAAACAAATTAATAGAAAAAGAAAATAAAACCGTTTTGGAAACGAAAGCATGCGGCGGGCCGGATATTTAAGATTTCGAAGTGTCATCATCAACATAGGTAAGGCCAAGTCTTTTCATTTTAACACCGCACAAACGAATAACGTCCATAAGTTTCTCGTCCGCTATCCAACAATCCACCCGCCCGCCATCTTCTTTGATCCGTTTAGTGCCGTTTCGTGCATTTCGTGGTTAAACTCCTCTAAAACCGAACCACTAAACACACGAACCCACACGAAAAGCATCCGATGCGTCTCTTCCTAGATCTTATTCGCGTCTTTTCGCGTCTTTCGCGGGCAAAAATTCTTATGGCCTTGAAATGAGCTATTATCTGTTTAGGTTCCAGGATGGCGGATAGCGAAGAAGAATGCGGGGATCCAATGCTCGTGGACAGGCCTTTGACCGAGGAAGAGCGGAGCCTTGCCTTATGGATGCTCGAAAATGGCAAACCTGAGGCGTCCGCTTTCATTCCTCAACTGGAAAAAGCTCGTGTTTTTCGGCTCTGCGGTTGCGGGTGTGCAAGTGTTGACTTCAAGATCGAAGGCCATCCTGAACCAGCCGGCGGATTGCATATCTTGGGTGATTATATTTTCGGCGATAATGATGCTCCCGGCGGAGCATTCATATTCGAACAGGACGGTCTGCTCTCTGGAATAGAAGTACTGCTGTATGACGGCCACGACGCATGTCGCGTTTTACCTAAACCGTCTGAACTAAGATCGTTTTAGTTTTACCCACAAACTAAGCTTCATCGCTAATGAATTGCCACTAGCTTTAGCTAGTGGATATGGATGGCTAAAGCCAGGACATGTTGGGACATTTATCCCACTAGCTGAAGCTAGTGGCAATTCACAGAAGACTAGAGCCAAACTTGGGCTAAAGCCCGTTCATTTCAATATCCTTGACCACTAGCTAAAGCTAGTGGCAATTTATTTTCCCTGCCTTTACTCCGCGATTTCTTATTAAACCGTGTTTCGCCTAAACTATGGTTATGAATGTACCAGAACCAGACGAATCGGAAGGGCAAGAGGGGCACGGGATTGGGGCGAAGATCTCCGGCATGGGGCAGAAGATCATCGGCGAGATCGAATCGATCGGCGGCATCCTGACCGGCGACCCGAACACCGCCGCCGAAGGCGAATTCAATATGGAAGTCGGCGAGCTCCGCGAAGAGACCGAAGAAGATTTGGAAGAGTCCAAATGATTTTCTATTTTCTTTGTTTGATCTGATTGATCTGTTTCGTGGATAAACTCTTAAGAGTATTCATCCACGAAATAAGAAAATAAGAAATTAGAGATTTTGATCTGCTTGATCTGTTTCGTGGATAAACTCTTAAGAGTATTCATCCACGAAATAAGAAAATAAGAAATTAGTGATCTGATTGATCTGTTTGATTTGTTTCGTGGACAAACTCTTAAGCTTTTTTCATCCACGAAATAAGAAAATAAGAAATAAGAAAATAAGAAAGTAAGAGAGAGATGAACGCGATACAGGAAAAGGCCGAATTTCAATTACCGAAACGCCTCCAGGGTTTGCAGCCGACGTTGATACGGCAGTTTTTTGAGCGGGCGTTGCCGGATTCGATCAACTTCGGGTTGGGCGAACCCGATCTGCCCACGCCCGATTTTATGCGCCGGGAAGCGGCCCGCGTCACGCTCGACGAGCAGAACGGCTACACGTCGCATCCCGGCCTGCCCGCGTTGCGACAAAAGATCGCAGAGCAGTATCCGCATCTTAGCTTGGGTATAAGCGACGTGGTCGTGACCGTCGGCTCGCAGGAAGCGATGACCGACGCGTTCCTCTGTATCGTTGACGCGGGCGACGACGTGCTCATCCCGAACCCGAGCTTTCCGGCATACGACGCCTGCGTCCGCATTGCACAGGGCAATCCCGTCTATTACCGCCTGCCTGCCGAAAAGGATTTTGCGTTCGATATCGAGGAGTTCAAACGCTCGATCACGCCAAAGACAAAGGCCGCCGTCGTCATCTCGCCGTCCAACCCGACCGGTAAGATATTCACGCCCGACGATCTCAAACAGATCGCCGCCGTACTCGACGGCACCGGCATCTACCTCATCTCGGACGAGATCTACAGCGACCTCTATTTTGACGAACGGCCGCATTCCGCGTCGGAATATTACGACCGCACCGTCATCGTCAGCGGCCTTTCAAAGAGCCTCAGCATGACCGGCTGGCGTCTCGGTTGGGCGGCCAGCTCGCGTCCCGAGATAATGAAGGCGATCCAGATCCTGCACGGCTATATGACCGTCTGCACGTCCGCCATCACGCAAAAGGCCGCTCTGCTCGGCTGGACGGACGAAGCCGAAGCCGCCAAACGCGACGCCCGCGAGATCTACAAGAAACGCGGCGAATATCTGGTGCAGCTTTTTGCCGACGAACTCGGCCTAAAGGCAACGTCGCCGGAAGGGGCGTTCTATACGATGCTCGATGTGCGCCCGCTTGGCGACGACCTTGAGATCGCCGAGAAATGCCTGCAAAACCGCGTCGTCACCGTCCCGGGCATCGCCTTCGGCACCGAAGCAAAAGGCTTTCTGCGAATATCGTTCTGCAACACCGAAGAAAAAATGGCCGAAGGCGTAAGAAGGATGAAGGAAGTTTTAATTTAGGCCGTTTCGCTAACTGGAAGTGGCCATAGACGTTTTCGGCCGTATAGGATCGAGCAGTAGGAGAAAGCTGCGAATCCGTAGAGGATTTCAACCCCTAAAACAGCCAAACCCGGCAGTAGACCGATTGCCTGCCCAACAGGTTTTGTGTGGGCTCCGGCATAGAAAAGTAAGAACACAGGGAAGAACGAAAACGACACGGCAAGTATGTGAAGGATAATTCCGAAGATCGCCCCCGCGATGGTGGTGAAAGGGCTTTCACTTGATCGGTAGCCCACGTAGGCTGTAATTACCAAAAGGATTGGAACTACGACTAACATAACGAACCAGAGTAAAATGATCAGTAGTTCCATATGACTCTCTTAGGGTCTGATGCTAACACATGTCAAGAAAATATAGAGTTGGAATATTGGGTGCGACGGGCACCGTGGGGCAGCGGTTCATACAATTGCTGCAGGGACATCCGCAATTTGAGATCACGGCGTTGGCCGCGTCGGACCGTTCGGCGGGGAAGACATACGCCGAGGCGTGTGCGTGGAAATTGACCGGCTCGATACCCGAGAACGTCCGCGAGATCACCGTCACGCCGATCGAACCGCCGCTCGACTGCGACATCGTTTTTTCGAGCCTGCCGTCGTCGGTCGCACGCGAGACCGAAGAGGCATTTGCTCGGGCCGGTTATCCCGTGATCAGCAATTCGTCGAGCTACCGCATGGACGAAGACGTGCCGCTTCTTATCCCGGAAATAAACGCCGATCACCTCGGCCTGATCGAGACGCAACGTCAGAAACGCGGCTTTGGTAAAGGCTTTATCGTCACTAATCCGAACTGCGCGGTCATCAGCTTTGCTCCGCCGCTCGCCGCTCTGCACAGAAAATTCGGGCTTGAATCAGTGATCATTACTACGATGCAGGCGATCTCCGGTGCGGGCTATCCCGGCGTTTCCGCGATGGACATCGCCGACAACGTCCTGCCATATATCGCCGGCGAAGAGCCGAAGGTCGAGACCGAAGCCCAGAAGATCCTCGGCACATTCGCAAATGGTTCGATCGAGAAGGCGGACTTCACGGTCTCCGCCCAATGCTTTCGCGTTGATGTGATCGACGGCCACACTGCGTCGGTCAGGGTCAATCTGAAGCAGACATCGACGCTTGAGGACGTCGCCGAAACGATGAAGAGTTTTCCCGGCATCGGCCTTTATTCATCGCCGCCGAACTTTATCGAAGTGACTGAAGAGCCGTCGCGTCCGCAGCCGCGTCTCGACCGCGACAACGGCAAAGGAATGACCATCACTGTCGGCCGGATATTTCCCGACAACATCTTTGATTATCGCTTTGTCGCCCTCAGCCACAACACTGTTCGCGGTGCGGCCGGTTCGGCGATCCTGAACGCGGAACTCCTGATAGATAAAGGTGTGATCTAGGATGAAAACGGAAGATTCCTTTCTGCAAAAGACCTTGATAGCGACGGGCACCGTTTTACTGGCGGTGCTTCTTTTGCTGCTGCTTTATTACACGTTCGATGTTCTGCTGCTCGTCTTTGCGGCCGCACTGCTCGCAATATTTATCCGCGGCATTGCCGAACTTCTAAAAAATTACATCAAGATCAGCGACGGCTGGCTGGTGCTGATAGTCACCGTCTTTTTACTTGCGATCGTCGGCGGTGCGATCGCTCTTCTTGCCCCGAGCGTAGCTGAGCAGGTGCGTCACCTTCGCGACGAACTGCCTATCTCGGCTCAGAAGGCGGCCAATTATATTTCTCAGTTCGGCTGGGGCCAGGCGCTCATTGCGCAGCTTCCGAACGTCGAGATGGTCAAGCAGAATATCAACGCATCGACGCTGCTGACAGGTGTCGGCGGATTCTTTTCATCGACGATGGGAGCGGTCGGGAATATTTTTGTCGTTGCTTTGCTCGCCGTATATTTTGCGAGCGAACCGATGTTCTATTCGGGCGGATTGACGCGGCTGTTTCCCATCGCCAAACGAGCAAGAGTGGCCGAAATACTTAATTCTGTTTACGAAACGCTTCGCTGGTGGCTGATAGGAAAGGTCGGTTCGATGATATTTATCGGTGTGCTGACGTGGATCGGCCTGTCGATCATCGGCGTGCCGCTGGCGTTGACGCTCGGGTTGATCGCGGGCCTGCTTTCGTTCATCCCGAACTTCGGCCCCATCATCTCAGCTTTACCCGCGTTGCTTCTCGCTTTCATCGACAGCCCGGTCACCGCCGTTTACGTCCTTGGGCTTTACGTTGGCGTCCAGTTGGTCGAATCGAACGTCGTCACGCCCATCATCGAACGCGAGACCGTAGAACTCGCACCCGCATTGACCATCGTCTTCCAACTCGGCCTCGGGGCACTGGTCGGCGGTTTAGGGCTTGTCCTCGCAACGCCGCTGCTGGCGGTTGTCGTTGTGTTAGTTCAGATGATCTATATCCAGGACATTCTCGGCGACCGGAGCGAGGAAGGTGAATTGCCCGGCGAACCCGAGGCCGCCACTCCGTAGCTATTTGCCGAGCTGACTGTATTGACGCCAGATATCCTCAGGAAACAGGCCCAACACAGTTTCGTGCGTGCTCCATGCGGTTTCGAGCGTAGTTCGGTAGAAATCCAGGATCGCGATCGTTTCTTCTCTGGCTCTCACGTCGTCAGGATCGTTTCGTTTCATCAGCGCACGCTGCCGCATTGCCGCCGCTCGAAAAGCCGCCACGCCCGCTGTCTTGTAAACATCGAACGCGGAGCCAAGATGCGAATGTATCTCCGACGCCCGGTTAAACCGAATACTTTTTGCCGCCTGCGCTATGAAATTACATGCCGTGCACAGAGCGTCGCGAAGTCCGTTCTCCTCGGCCCGCGAATCGGCTTTGTTGAAACGCGAATGAATGCCGTCAGTCTTTCCGAAAAGGTTTTCGACAGTGATCTGTAGATCGACGTCATCTGAAAGAAGTTCTTGAATAGGCGTGTTTCCCGCAAGGATCTGGCCGGGAGCGTTGTGGGCCGCCTGATCGTTACCGGTCGCGCGGTAGTATTGGCTTTTAGCCTCGCCAACCGTCAGCGGCGGGTCGATCACGCCGAACTTTGACATAAAGAAAACATGAACGATGATTTCCTTTACGGCGGACTGGCGGTTGATCTCGTGTACGGTCGCGATCTCCCGATCGTTTCCCGTAATTGTTTCCTGAAACAGCATACGCGAAAGCATCGTCTTGCTTCCCATCGAGCTCGTTCTTTCGGCCATGAATTACTCCCTTTGTTGAAATAATATAGAGATTAACATTCCGACGTTTGAAGGAACAAGATTTTGCTTTTATCTTGTAACTAGACAAGTAAATTTCAGGAAAAAAGATGATCGAACGTTACACTTTGCCCGAAATGGGCGCAATTTGGTCGCTGCACAACAAGTTTCAGAAATGGCTGGATGTCGAGATAGCCGTCTGCGAGGTACACGCCGAGGACGGAACGATACCCGCCGACGCTGTCGAAGAGATCAAGGCAAAAGCTGCATTTACGGTCGAGCGCATCAATGAGATCGAGAAAACCACCGACCATGACGTGATAGCCTTCACG
>Ga0193752_1001560_pt1 | contig 18845 bp, 13 predicted proteins | sample H1c1metaG_FD_144924 | JGI IMG/M metagenome (GOLD analysis project Ga0193752, IMG submission 144924) | Soil microbial communities from a riparian zone of the East river system, Colorado, United States - H1c1 | ecosystem: Environmental > Terrestrial > Soil > Riparian zone | place: USA: East River...
AAACCAGTCCCTTCTTAATTCCTAAATCAATCAACTTAACAGTTATACCCACACTTCCGCTGGCAGTAGCATTACAGGTTAAAGCAGATGTAACTATTATATTGGTAGTTGTAACCGGACTAACGTTTCCGTTTTTATCCTCAACAGAAAAGATAATATTAAAATTACCCCTTTGTACAAAGTTTGGAATAAATATCTTCATTGCAAGCGGGCCAGAATTTGAGCCATTTATTCTCGGTGGTATTTCCCAATAAGAATCAGCCCCTTCTACCTGTGCAAATAATTTAGAAATATTGTTGTTATTATTGGTTTGGTATGGTATGTATACATCAACACCAGCGGCTACTTCTACCGCCCTCGGGTTAGAAACAATTAAAACACCACCGCTACCAGTACCGGTTGAATAGGGGAGTTGTCCATCCAAAAGTCTACCTGGCAATCTTAACCCACGATTAACCAAATCGGGAGATGAAATCGCATTGATTCCATAAGAATTATCTATTGCATTATTTTTTTTACAGCCTGTTATCAGCAATACACTAATTGAAATGATTACAAACTGAGAAATGAATTTATTCGTTTTCATATAAAATTCTTATTTAAAAAATGAATGAGTGTAAAATGGTATTGCTAATTGAAACTGCAGCGTACGGGTTTTAAAATTAGCCCCTTCGTTAAATACCTTGCCGGAGTTATTGTAAGACAGGCGCATGTAAGCTAAGTGCGAAAACTGCCAACCAAAACTAATAATATATCCTGTTCCGCTTTTATTCATAATGCTTTTATCAAGGCTATTAATTTCGCTTGTTTTACTTTTAAAACCACCGTTATAAGCGTCACTTCCACTTACTTCATGTTCCAAAACTACTTTACGTGTGGAACCAAGCAGGTTGTCGTATATTAAACCTATCTCTGCAAAAACTTTTTTTCCATATCTTATACTTAATTGGCCTGTTAAATAATTCAGACGATATTGTTCACTATAAACTGTTTTATCAATTAAATCCTGGGTAGATGGCTGATATTCCGAAGAATTAATACTCTTAAAACCTCTTTTTACATATCCCAAACCCAAATTGATACCTAATTTGGATAATGCACCTTTCTCTTTGTAAAATGGAGCAAAATATAAATTTGTTCCGAATGATAAAAAATATAAAGGCTTGATTTTACCTGATACTTTTGTATCAGGTGCTGTCACGTCATAGAAACTTTTGTGATAATCAATGAAATCACCCTGAGCAAATGAACCTGTAAATCCCAGGTATGCATCTGCAATAAATTTATCATGTAATTTTAAGTTACCAAATTCACCTTTTTTTCCTACAACAGTATTTTGTCTGAAATTTGCTGTTGAACTGATTTGTGATTGAAACTTTTGCTCAACTATATCTTCTTTTTTTGATGCTGTTTTTTTTGTGAATAGTTTAGTTTTCTTTAATCCTATTTCAGGCCTCTTTGCAGATGTTTTTTTTATACTTTGTGCTTTTAAATTACTGATGATTATAAAACCTGAAAAAATGAGTATAAATAATGACTTAGTAGATATCATAGTTGTATATTTTTCATGTTAAATATAAGTAAAAAATCAATATTGTAAAAAATACTAATTAAATAATTTCTCCTTAGTCCGTATCCTATTCTCCCTGGTCGGTGTCCCACCGACCGGAATATAAATCCTAAGCTAAACCCAAACACTCACCTGCTAAACCCAAACCACCCCACCTGCCAAAGCCAAACACTCATCTGCCAAACCCAAACACCCACCTGCTAAACCCAAACACCAGCCTGCAAAACCCAAACACCCACCTGCAAAACCAAAACGATCACCTGCCAAACCCAACCACCCACCTGCCAAACCCGATCGACCACCTGCCAAACCCGATCGACCACCTGCCAAACCCGAACAACCACCTGCCAAACCCAAACAACCACCTGCAAAACCCAAACGACCACCTGCTAAACCCAAACGACCACCTGCAAAACTTAAGTAAAATACTAATATAATGGAAAAGCCACCCTAAAAGAGTGGCTTACTCCGTAAAATGCCAATCATGCACTTACTTAACTATCTTAAACACCAGCTTAGTCACCTGCTTAAACTCGGGGGAGGAAAACCCAAACACCTGCCGCACATAATCCTTACTGCCTTGCGCAACGGCGCAAAGCCCTGTGTCTTCAGTATACAAAGCTTTATTACGGGCAATAATAGCATTGTTAAAATTCGGCGCCGCTTTCGATACATCACTATTTGTTTTATCAAGCGCAGCAGCTTTAGCCGTAGCTGCCGCCACGGTTAGGTCGGTCTCGTTGGGTGTGTACCTGGTTTCGCCGGCCAGCATCTTTGCAAGCCCATCCCAGTGGTTAACCATATTATCAAAGCTGGTTTGGCTGGCACTGGTGCCGCTTGGGTCAGTTTCTGTAGGCTTGGCCTTTTCAGCACGTTCACCTATAATTTTTGTAACGATCTTATTTACATCCGTGTAAAATTCCTTACCTGCACCGCAGGTTTTAGCCGCCGTTCTAAAACGCCGGGCAAGCTTTTGCGCATCTTTAAACTCCACCGTCCGTGCATTTTGAAAAGGCTCAAAAATACCCCTTTGCGTATTTGCATCGCTTTGCAAACCCTTGCTGGTAGTGTAAAGTTCCTGCATACTGGCAAGACTGTAAGCTTTGTTGCCGGGGTTATACTTTGCCCCAAAAGCTGCATTAATGTTGTTGAGTGTGTTCAGGTTTGCAATATTCTTTGCATGTCCTGTTTCGGTAGTAGAAGCCATAGTTGTATGTTTTGGTACATACACAATATATATAATGTTAATGATTATTCAAAACAAAAAATCATAATTTATCGGCTATAATATAGGATGGCAGGCATTATCGTCTGATTATAAACATCTTGTATATCAGTTGAGATGAGACAATATCCGCAAAGCTCTTCGCTAAGATCGTCGAAACACCCCTCTCCATTTGGAGAGGGGCCGGGGGTGAGGTCACGGCTCATCAAAAAACTTACTCAATATATCTTTTATAGAAGGATAGGTATTTGTCATGGGCTCTTTAATATCCAGCGTCTTCACCCATTTTATTTCAGTTATATGCTCTTCTGTTTGTGGAAGTAATTCCTGTTTGGATGAACAAGTCATATGGTACCAATGAGAGAGCTTTAAAAAATGTTTGCCAAACTCATCATACACATGATAGGTTTCCCCAACTTTCTTTTTTAGATGCAGGCCTTTAACACCGGTCTCTTCTCTTACTTCTCTTACTGCACACTCTTCTTCTTTTTCACCTTTTTCTATCTTGCCTTTGGGCAGGTCCCATTTACCCAGGCGGTGTATAAATAGGATATCTTTCTCATCATTTTGTACGATGCCACCAGCAGCTTCAATTACTTTAAAATTCTTAAAGAAGGTCTCTTTTAATTTTTCCAGGTCGGTATGCCAGAGCACGCCTGCATGAAACTCTTCTTTCTTTATCTCATGCAGCATAGATTTAATGGCCCTTGGCGATACCTCATCTACAAAAACCGCATCGGGATGATGCAGTATCTCGTTCAGTTCTTTATTGATCTCATCACAAAGGATCACCGGTTTATCTCCAAAATAAATGTTGATGTACATAGAAGTTGAAAGTTGATAGTTAAAAGTTAATAGTTGGTTGCAATCTTAATTCCTTCACTCCTTAATTCCTTCATTTTTAATTCCTAATTCCTAATTCTCAATTCCCAATTCCTGATTACCTTCGTGGCATGACTAACGAAAAAGCCGTAGCTGAAAAGCTTTTACAAATTAATGCAATAAAATTGAGTCCGCAACAACCCTTCACCTGGGCCAGTGGTTGGAGAAGCCCGATCTACTGCGATAACCGCAGGGTTTTATCCTTTCCCTACGCCAGGGATTTTATTAAAAGCGAAATGTGCAGCGTTATTTTCGAAAAATTTCCTGAAGCTACGGTGCTTGCCGGTGTTGCCACTGCAGGGATCGCCTGGGGAGCGATGGCTGCCGATCAGCTTAAACTCCCATACATTTATGTAAGGCCAAAACCCAAGGAACATGGCTTAGGCAACCAGATTGAAGGAACCCTTGAAGAAGGCCAGAAAGTACTGGTAATAGAAGATCTTATTTCCACGGGAAAAAGTAGCTTACAGGTTTGTGATGTTTTAAAAGCGGCCGGTGCAGATGTAATTGGTATGGTTTCTATATTTACCTATGGTTTTGAGATCGCTGATAATGCCTTTAAAACAGCCAATATTCCTTACCAATCGCTTACAAACTATCAAACACTCATTGATCTGGCCCTTGAAAAAGGGATTGTAGCTGCAGCAGAACAAAATACCTTGTTAAATTGGAGGGCCGATCCTGCCAATTGGAAAGGCATTTAATAACTTTACAGCATCTTTTAATCAAAATCTGATCAGATGAAAGCATTTTCACTCAGCGTATTGGCTATTTTTTGTTTTACTGCGGTAAGTTTTGCCCAATACCAGCAAACTCAAAAAGCTACTGGTAAAGCAGTAATTAAAACCCCAACCATACTTTGCGAAAAATGCCAGGAAAAGGTGGAATTCTTTCTTACCAAAAGCACCCCTGGTGTAACTTCAGTTGCCGTAAATATCAGGAAGAAAACAACCACCGTAACCTGGTTAAACGACCGTACAACCCTTGAAAACATAAAGACAGCCATTGCCAATATGGGCTTTGATGCTGATGATATAGAAGCTGAAGAATATGCTTATAAAAGGCTTCCCAAGGAATGTAAAGCAGAAATAGTAGCTGCTAAAGCTAAGGCAGCAGCTTTAAACCCTGTAGTAGCACCTCCTGCGAACCAATAACTCCCTTTTTTTATTTTTTGGGGCTGAAAAACGCCTGCATATGGCTTTTAAAAGGTCGAAAATCTTTGTAATCCCTCATAACTCACCGGGAAGGTTTTATATACATTGGCCTTTCCCAGCTTAACCGTGCCGGTAACTTTTACCATTACATCTTTACCCAACAGGGTTGGAATGGCATTTTTCAGCAGGTTTTTCATATCCACTTCAATGGCCAGCGGCATGGTAAATTCGGCCAGGCGGGGTATGGTTATCTGGTAATCCTGGGAACTATGGCCCAGGTAATTATTGTCTACATAAATATCCAGATCGGTGTATTTGAGTTGCAAACCAAAATTATTAGGGTTGTAGTAGATCAGGTCTACCTTAAGGGTTGTTGATGCAAAACCCATTTTCTCGACTGTAAGATTTTTAAAATCGCGGTACACCAATTCTTTAGGTGCCTGACACGATGACGTAAAAAAAATGATCGATCCTGCGATGATAGAGTAGAGGAGGAGTTTGCTTTTCATGCTTATTTTTTGAGACTGTAATTTAAGGTAAAAATTTAATTGACGAGCGATGTTATCAGGACGGGATAGATTTAGCTGCTAACATTATTAGGGTTTCATCCATAAGTTGAATAAAATGGAGGCCAAATTTGTGTCTAATTTAATTGTCAGTAATATTATTTTATAGATAATTAATAATCAAAATTTTAAAACATTTATTTGTAAAATATAGTTATATAAAATGACTAATAAATTATCATTATATTGGCGGTAAAAGGTTAACTCTGTAGCTTTGGGGTATAAAATCAAATTTAATGTCATTAGTTATTGATAAATAATGTTTAATAAAGATTATACTATAAAATATTACAGGTAAATTTTAATATTGTTAATTATGTTATTTTATGGATTTTGTTTCAGGAGAAAAGTATAGTTTTTTTCAAAAAGCAGCTTACCCCGGCTTTATGCAAAGCAAAAAAATACAAAATATTATTTGAAACAAGCCATATCTCGAGAAAATGAACAAGACAAAATGACTGGGCTTAGGAAAAAATATTTTGTGATCAATTGATACTATAAGGTAGTTAACCTGGAGGAGGTCATATTAGCCGGAATTACTTAAAACATGTAATTTTTTGAGTTAAACGCAAGAATAATTAACTTATAAAAAAATATTTCTAATTTTTTTGCCTGTTTGTTGAATATTGTATTTGTAGTATTAGTTCTACAAGTAGATAAAATTCAAAAAAAATGCTATTTTACGTATTCTCACCCCTTTTACCGTAAAATTACTGTCAAATAAATTTGCGTTTTCCGAAAAACGTATTATGTTTGTGATGAAATTAGAAATGACGATACCTCGGTTATTCTAACTTTCAAAACCTAAACCTCCAATTCCCCTCTAAAAAACCAACCAATTATGGTTTGGTATTTTGTTTAGCCTTTCCATAGTTGTAAAATTTTTGAACCACAAACCACAAGAAAAAATGAAAACTTTTACTTCTTTATTGGTCAACCGACTTTTAACTTCTGCTTTTACATTAATCTTTATACTATTTGCAGGTAACGCAAATGCCTCTGCTGAATATACTACTTTAAACAATCCTGGTATTGAATATGCTTCTTTAGCAGCAACTGCTACTGATAATGGTGTATTTATTAACTGGGTTACTGTTTCTGAACTGAATAACAGCCATTTTGAAGTAGAAAGATCAACAGATATGAAATCTTTTAAAACTGTTGCTATGGTTCTGGACGGATTTGCCGCTACCGGATCAAATGGTAAGACATACAAGTTTAAAGAGGCTTCAGCTGAGATAAAAAACGGTAAAACAGTTTACTACCGTTTAAAGCAGATCGATAATGACAACCAGGTTCATTACAGCACAGTAATGGCAGTACAAATGAATACAACAGTTACTGTTTTTCCTAAACAGGTAGTTTATACAAACAATCAAACTTTGTTATCCAAACAATCTACATCAAGCATGGGTAAAACCAAAATGCCGGCAGTAAGTTCAATTGAACTATCTGCCGGTATTTTAAGTGCTTGCGAGATCATTCTTGGAACCGGGTTGTATTCACCAAAACTGAATATTGCATAATCTGTACGGTTCCCGTTTCAGCATACTCAATACAGTTTTCAACTAATTCAATTAAAATACACTATTTCCGGCAGGCTTAAAGTTAAAGATAACAGCTGTCACAGGTTTAAAGAAATAGTATAAAAAATATAAGATGAATAGTTCTTTTTCAAAAATAGCGTTTTTCAAAATGATCCCTTTAGCTGTAATTGCGCTTTTGAACCGGAGGCCAGCGCTGCAACCGGTAAAACTGCGGGCTGTTACAGGGATGGCTTACTTTGAAAACCAGGGAAAGCGGCATACTTGCTAAAAGTAAATGGCTGAAACAGAACTTACAGAAACTAATTAATAAAATGATTTTATACCCGGCAAAATAATAAAACCCTAAAAACGTTCATTACCCGGCCCCGGGTAACTGAACCAAGTGCTTGGTTTACGATGTTTTCTTTGGGGGTTACAGAATCGAAAGATTCTTAACAAAAGCTGCATTTCTATGCGGCTTTTTTGTTTTGGTAACCAGCGTTTAGTATGGGGGTAGATATACTTAAACATAGCCTAAAGGAGCTGGTGTCTATATATCAGGTGGGGAGTTGCCTGATATCAGATTCCCTATAACTTCCCTGTAAGTTCCTTACAAGATCCGTTTTAATTACTTTAATAATACCTGTTTTCTCCGGGACTTGTTCGGGTCTTCTTCGATACATGTTCGGTAATTACCGAAGCCGACCCGAACAAGGCCAAAGCAAGACCTGGAGAATGTACGTTGCAGGCAGTAAAGTCATTTTAGTAATAAGACACAGTTTGTATTTTGTAAGAACCTGTACAACAAGACCTCCAAAACGATCAGGCAATACCTGAATATTCTGTAGATCAATAATGTGCATTTATTACCTGATAGTTATACTGCTTTGGTGTATTGGAAGTAAAAAATATTAAGCTTACATTACATAGGACAAAAACCCTACCTAACTTTAAACCTGCACGGTATGAAAAAAATCTTGTTTATTCTTGTTTTGTTTGTTACATCTTTCTCGTTTGGACAGAAAGTAAATCCTATATGGTGTACTGCAGGCAATAACCAACCTGGTATTGAGTCCCTGACTAATAAATCTTCAATCAATAAAATTCTAACAAATGCGAGGCTTATTGACCCGAATGGAGTAATTATTATCCCTGTTGTTTTTCATGTACTATATGACCCAAATAAACCTGAACAAAATATTTCGCAAGCTACCATTATTACACAATTGGAAAGACTCAATACAGATATAAGAAAGCTAAATACTGATATTGGTTTATTACCCCCGGTTTGGCAGCCATTAGCAGCAGACTTAAAATTTGAATTCAGATTAGCCTGTATTGATCCCAATGGCTTATCTACAAATGGTATTATCCCGAAAACAATACCGGTTGGCTATGAATTTTGTGACGTAGGGCAGGGGCCTATAATCTGTGGGGACGTTAAACTCTCTGCATTAAATGGCAATGATGCATGGCCTACAGACACCTACCTGAATGTATGGGTTTGTGATATGGGTAATAGTGCCTTATTTGGGCTGGCAACTTTTCCCTGGGAACGTTTTGGGCCAGATGTGACTTTTACTATTGGTGGAAATCCTGTGTCAATTCCCCGTACTGCACTGGATGGGATCATGCTTGACTATAGGGTTGTTGGCGATCCTTCGCCAAACACAAATCATAATAAAGGCAGGGTGCTTACACATGAAGTTGGGCATTGGCTGGGCTTGTTTCATATTTTTCAGCGTGGATTTAATGGTAACGGCCAGGCATGTTTTCCGCCAGGAGATTTTGTAGATGATACACCTCCCCAATTTTTACCCACTTTTGCCTGCAGCAGTTTCCCCCTGAATGATCCCTGTAGTCCGGCCCCGGGTGATGGTATTATGTTCATGAATTATATGGATGTTACACAACAGGATGAATGCAGGTATTTTTTTACCACCGGGCAAAAAGATCGGGCAAGGAGTTATTTTTCTCAAACCGGGCCACTTGGAACCAGGTATCCATATATTCAAAATTATTTTGGCATTAAGCATTTTATAGCTAACCCACATATAGTACAAAACAATTTGATTACAGTGCCATTCAATAATCCGGCCTGCCTGCCGGTAACCTTTAGTTATACCGGGCCTGTTTCTGTCTTCAGCCAGGATGACCAGCGGGTTATTTTTAGTGTACCCTGTGGAATTAATGGTGCTATATCATTAACGATTACTTCAGGTAATTATACAGATGATTATTTGTTTGATTTTGAAAATCCAGGGGGATGCTACTGGCCAAAGGCTTATGGGAATGTTGATGGAGATGCTTTTTTAATGAAAGATAATCAAGGCAATATTATGGCTATGGCATCGGGTATCCTTACTAATTCTACGTTTTATAATCATGTTGGTCTTTACCCACCGCCATCCCAACCTTATACAAGAACTATCCAATACACAAATTCGGGAGTAACCAACTGGCTAGATGCTGATTACAGGCCAGTATTTAGTTTTCAATCCGGAGTCGTTTTAATGACTTCCGGACAATATATTGATGGTACTACTGGGAACGCAGCTACGCCCCCTATAAATTTATCTCCAAATGAAGTAATAGTTGCTCAAACTATAAATGGTTCAATTGTCACTCAAATTAATAATATTTTAAAGGTTTATTCTGGTACTACTCCAACTACAATTGATATAGGCACAAATAACTGGTATGGATTAAAATATAACAGAACTACAGATGATCTGATCATAGGTGGCTATACGAACTTTACGAGTAATTTTTTTAAAATCTTACATTTTAATGGTACTTCTTTTCAAGAAATTTATTCTAATACCTATGCTGGTTTGCCTCACCAAGTGGATTACATCGATAATAATAATCAATGTTACTTTATAAATGTTGGCATTACAAATACTTTAATGAATTGGAATTATATAAATAACACAACATCAGCTGTAAATATCCCAGGTTTTTTAAACGGAAATTTATTATACCCCTCTGTGACAATAAATCGTTATACGGATAATATTGTAATAGTGTATAATGAAGTTAGTGAGTTCATATACGCTTTAGATCTTTCTAATTTAACTTCAAAAAAAATAACTACAACAAATTTTTCCAGACCGTTAAATTATGAAATAGACGGTAACGATTTATATATTTCGAGTAATAATAATGGCTCCGTACACATTGGTTCACAAATAATTCCCAGTGTAAACCAAAGTACAGACCGATTTTTTATTGCTAAACTTCAATTAACCGACTTTCAGCCGTTTCAGAGAATTACTAATGGTGAAGCTAAACTAACAGAAAATTCATCTTCCTTTAAAGTATTGGTTTTGCCGAATCCTATAACCGGTAATAATTTGAATATTAAAATCGAAGAAATAAATAAACCAAGCCTGTCAACCTATTCAATTAATATAACCAACCGTGTTGGAAGAATGGTTTTACAAAAGACCAATTATCTACCAGGTTCACCTTTAAATGTTGGTAATTTGGAAAAGGGAATTTATTACGTTGAAATTATTAACCGAAAGGAGGAGAGGGTGACGAAATCGTTTGTGAAGCTATAACTACCTCACCCCAACCCCTCTCCAAAGGAGAGGGAGTGCGAAGAACGGTTGTACATACCCTCTATAAAAATAGCCGCACCCAAAATGCGGCTATTTTCTTTTTTCGGCTTATATTTGGCATATTACCACACTGTGAAGAAACTGTTAATTTCTTTTATCCTTGTAAGGCAACGTTACCCCTAAATACAGCATCCGGTTTACCGGGTTTATTGTATATTGCTTAACCTAATTTTATACCAAGATAATATGAGAAAAATACTACTTCTCGCCTTTGTTTTTTTAATATCATTTACTGCTTTTGCGCAGGATTTCAGTAATAAAGGAAAGGATTTTTGGATCAGTTATCCTGAACATATAAATAGTACCAACTCTCTCATGGGGTTGTATATTACAAGTGATGTAAATACCACTGGAGTAATTTCAGTAAATGGTAGTAATATACCTTTTACTATTACTGCGAATAGTATTAGTCCAAGATTTATAACCAGTACTTTTCCTGTGCCTGCTGATCCGAGACAAATAGCTTCAAACACATACGTACATTTAGGGGGTATACAAGATGGGATTAAAACAAATGCGGCAATCCATGTAGTTTCAGTTGAACCTGTTGTTGTATATGCCCATATAATCTTTTCTGCAAGGTCAGGAGCCAGTTTAATTCTTCCTACAACTGTATGGGGTAAAGAATACATAGTACCAAGTTATGCAAATAGTGGAGGTGGTGGAACTGGCGCCGGATATGGAGAGATCAATGTAATGGCTTCCTTGCCCAATACAGTAGTAGAAATAACCCCGAAAATTACGTCAAGGAATGGTGTAAGAACTGCCGGTGTTCCTTACCAGATCACTTTAAATAATCCGGGTGATGTTTACCAGGTTCAGTTTCCACAGAATGCCGACATGTCGGGAACTACCGTTAAATCAATTGCTTCGGGAACATCCGGATGCCAGCCAATTGCTGTTTTTTCGGGTACAACCTGGACAGCATTGAATTGTGGTTCAGGAAGTGGGGGGGATAATTTATATCAGCAATTGTTTCCCTATGGGGCCTGGGGAAAGGAATTTCTTACAACCCCACTTAAGAAAACGAGTGCAGCGAATGATCATAATGTTGATATTGTGAGGGTTTATGTAAAAGATCCGACCACGGTAGTTCAAAAAACTGAAAATGGTGTTACGACAACATTAAGTGGGTTGACCATTGGGAATTTTTATGAGTATAGTACAGAATATCCAACCTATATTCTTGCTGATAAAACTGTGCAGGTGATGCAGTATGTTAAAACGCAGGCCTGTAACGCCCCTGGTAGCCCTGCAACACAATCTGATCCTGAAATGGTTGCACTGAGTTCGGTTGAACAAACCATCAACGATATAACTGTTTATTCATCCATCCGGACGAATGTGCCAGGGAGTAATAGCAATGTAACTGTTCATTATATAAACGTTACCATGAAGACTGCCAATACTGGTACTTTTACGATAAATGGTGCTGGCCCCTTAGCTTTTACTCCTATTCCGGGAACTATTTATTCTTACTTAAAACAGAATATCCCAATCGGTACTCCGGTATCCAGATTAAGAGCAGACAGTGGTTTCAGTGCCATTGCTTATGGTTTTGGAGATGTTGAGAGCTATGGCTATAATGCAGGTACAAATGTACGTGACCTTACAAAGGAACTGGAACTGGAAACAACATATGGTATTGAAACTTCACCATCAATTTGTACCAATGCCCCGTTTAAATTTAAATTTTATGTTCCTGCTTACACACTTGGATCACCACCTCAACCTATTCTTTTCGATTCATTAAAATGGGATATTAGTAATCCTTCTTTGATAGTGCCCAATAATTTCCCGATCATGTATTACGGTACAGTCGGTTCGCCACCAACAGTAGCCCCGGACTCTACCAATATAAGAAACGGGGTACTGGTAAACTGGTACTCATTGCCTTCAACCTATTATTTTAATGCAGCAGGTAATGATACCCTTTTAGTGACGGGGTATACCAGTACCAATGAGGGTTGTGGTGCCAATAAATTATATGATTTCCCCATAGTGATCAACGACCCACCCACAGCAAGTTTTAGTGCCGTTGTACCCGGATGTTTTAAGGAACCTGTTGTAGTAACAGAGACTACTCCACAGTTTCCTAAAACAACTTACCGGGTATGGTGGGAATTTTATGACCCTGTTACTAATGTAACAACTGTATATACAAATACACCACCAAATCCACCTAGCCCTGTCCCGAGAATTCAATCTCATACATTTACCACCCCAGGCTCTATAGCTTTAGGCACAGCCAAAAGAATAAGGTATGCCAGTATTACTACGCCAGGTTGTTTAAGTGATACTATTGTTCAAATTATAGAGTTGGCGGATATACCAAATGCAACCATTGCAGGTAACACAGCTGTTTGTCTTAACTCAGTGCCTTCAGTACCAGTTACCTTTACAGGCACATTAGGTACAGCAGAGTATGTTTTTACCTATAATATAAATGGTGGTGCTCCCATTGTATCTGCACCAAGTGCCGGGGGTACACTTACAATTCCTGCACCAACCAATGTAGCAGGTACTTTTGTATATAACCTTGTTGGAGTTGGTAATGCATTGCCTGCAGGTACTCCCTGTACCCGTGTTATAACCGGGCAATCGATAACGGTTCAGATCAATCCATTGCCTGCAGCGGCAATAACCGGGGCAACCACTGTATGTTTAAATGGGCCTCAACCACCTGTTACTTTTACCGGTAGCGGAGGTACGGCACCTTATACTTTTAATTATGATATAAATGGAACACCACAGGCACCGGTTGTAAGTAATGCTGCCGGTGTATATACACTGAATGCACCAACTAATGTAGCCGGGCCGTTTAATTATACTATTAGCCAGGTTACAGATGCAAGCAGTACTTTATGCAGCTCAGTAACAAATGTATCTACTTTAATTACTGTAAATGACCTTCCGGATGCTGCCATCAGCGGCGCAACGGCAGTATGTTTAAATGCAACCCAGCCGGTTATTACTTTTACCGGAAGTGGTGGTACAGCACCATATACATTTAATTACACCATTAACAGCATTGCCCAGCCTGCTTTAATAAGTAATGCTGCAGGTGTTGCAACGGTAAATGCGCCAACCACTACAGCCGGAACATTTACCTATGCATTGGTAAGTGTGCAGGAGGGTAGCCCCATCACCTGTTTCCGTGGAGGTTTAACTGCTACAACAGTAGTCACTGTAAACCCATTACCTAATGCAGCAATAGCGGGAGCTACAACTGTATGTTTAAATGCCCCGCCACCCCTGGTTACATTTACCGGCAGCGGAGGTACGGCGCCTTATACCTTTAATTATAATATAAATGGCACACCACAGGCACCCGTTGTGAGTGATGCTGCCGGTGTATTTACACTAAATGCACCAACCAATATAGCCGGGCCATTTAATTACACCATTACGTTAGTTACAGATGCAAGCAGTACTTTGTGCAGCAGGGTAACAAATGTATCTACTTTAATTACCGTAAATGACCTGCCCGATGCTGCCATTAGTGGAGCCAGCACCGTATGTTTAAATGCGGCCCAGCCTGTTATTACTTTTACAGGCAGTGGCGGTACAGCACCTTATACATTTAATTACACCATTAACTTTGTTGCTCAACCACCCGTTGTAAGTAACGCTGCAGGTGTTGCCACAGTAAATGCACCCACTACTGTTGCCGGCACGTTTACCTATGCATTGGTAAGTGTACAGGAAGGCAGCACGTTAGGATGTACAAGGACAGGTTTAAGCGGTACTACTGTAGTAACGGTTAATCCATTACCTACTGGCGTAATATCAGGTGCGCCTGAGGTTTGTCGTAATGATGCTTCTCCTTTGGTTACTTTTACAGGCTCCGGAGCAACGGCGCCTTATACTTTTAATTATACGATAAATGGTACACCACAAACACCGCTGGTAAGTAATGCCGCCGGAGTTGCTACCATTGCAGCCCCCACAACAGTTGCCGGTACATTTACTTATGTATTGACCAGTGTACAAGAATCCAGTTCTACATCATGTTCACAGGTTATAGCTGGTCAACAGACAATAATTACTGTTAACCAGTTACCAACTGCTGCTTTTAGCTTTACCGTACCCAGTTGCGAAACGAGAGAGATCACGTTTACAGATGGTTCTACACCAAACAGCGGTATTCTTAACAGCTGGACATGGGATTTTGGAGATGGTCCACCAACGAGCCCTTTACAAAACCCAACGCATGTATATGCAGCGGCAGGCACTTATAATGTAACCTTAACTGTAACTACTGATAAGGGGTGCACCAGTAACCCGATCGCCAATGTACCGGTAACTATCAATCACAGGCCAGAGGCAGGTTTTATAGTACCTGAAGTTTGTATCAATGATGTGGCTACTCAATTTATTGATACCAGTAAAATAGCGTCAGGTACCATTAACCGTGCACAAAATCAATGGAATTATGGTGATGGTCCGCCAGCCAGTCCTTCCAATAATTCAGTTGGACAGGATGGATTGCATTTATATACAGCTACCGGTGTTTACCAGGTTACACAAATTGTAACCAGCAGTTTAGGTTGTAAGGATACAATAGTGTTACCAATTACGATCAACTCTGCCGATCCGGTCTCTAACTTCACTGTCAACAATTCGTGCAGCAGCGATTCAGTAGAACTGACAAACCTTTCAACGGTTGGATTTGGTAATGTGACCCGTTTGGATATACAATGGGATTATATTGGTAACCCGCTTGCTGTTGAAACTATTAATGTACCAGCGTTTAATGCCATTTATAAACATAAATACCCAACCCTGCCAACTACCCAGAATTATACCATACGTGTGACCGCATATTCGGGTAATGTTTGTTTCACTTCAACGACAAGAATTGTTACCGTTTATGCAACGCCAATAGTGCAGTTCAACAATATACCAAGTACCTGTTACCTCGTTGCTCCATACCAGCTTACACAGGGCAGTGAGATAGGAGGTGTGCCAGGTACCGGTACTTACAGTGGCCCGGGTATTACCAACCCCAATGGCACTTTTAACCCGCAAGTGGCCGGTATTGGTACGCATACCATCAGGTATACCTGGACTGCCAGTAACCCCGGTGCATGTATAGATACTTTAGACCGAACCATTACGGTGTTGGATACAGCACATGCTAAATTCGGTGTTACATTGCCCAGTTGCGAACAGGTGCCTACTTTATTCACCAATCAATCAACTGCTCCTGCCAGTGTAACACTGGCAAGTACCGTGTGGGATTTTGGAGATGTAACGGGGCCTCAAACTTTTGCTATTGCAGCTCCTGTAAGCCATATTTATGCAAATCCGGGTACTTATACCGTAACCATGCACAATGTTTCGTCTGCGGGTTGCTTAAGCACAGATACAACAGCGGTGATCACTATTGATGCAAATCATGATATTGCATGGGATGCTACCAGCGGTAGTGAAAATCAACCTTTATGTGTGAACACTTCTATTGCTCCAATCAGGTATACGTTGAGTGGTGGTGCTACCAATGTGAACTTTATACCGGCACTGCCTCCAGGGTTAACATATACTGTGGGAGGAACTCCGCTTACATTAACAATTTCGGGTGCCCCAACAACACCTTCCAATTATAGTTTTGATGTAGAAACAAGCGGTAATACCTGCGTGAAAGATATTACCACCGTTACTATTTCTGTTGCTCCTGACCATGCAATTGCTTTAAGGGCAGGTAGTGATACCGCACAGTCTGTTTGTTTAAATACACCGATCGATGATATTTATTATGACCTGAGTGGCGGTGCTACCGGGGTAAATATATCAGGTTTACCTACAGGTGTTACCTATACTGTAACAGGTAATGAATTAAGGATCTACGGTACACCAACAAGTATCCCTGCAGTTCCCGGATTTACTATAACTACTACTGGTAATGCCTGTTTAACTGACAGCAGAATTGGAGAAATTGTGGTACACGGTTACCCGGTTCCATCATTTACTGTTGATAAACCCGGGTATTGTATTCCTAATGCCATTGTAGCATTTACTAATACTACCACTCCAACACCGCTTAGCAATCATACTTATGTGTGGGATTTTGGAGATGGTTCACCATCAGTTACAAGTGTTAATCCTACGCACTGGTACACTTCGGGAACAGGTCCCTTTACAGTAAGGTTATCTGCTACCAGTATTGCAGTGCCAATTTTAAATAACGGGCAGCCAGGTTGTACCAGTATAAGTGATGTACCTATGACCAGCATTCACCCGCAACCAAAAGCAGACTTTGTTTTTAACAAACCAAGTGTGTGTATTGGTGATAATGTAACCATTACAGATAATACAGATGGCAAAGATGGTATTGTTAATCAATGGAACTGGGACCTGGGTGATGGAACCACTAGGGTTATCAACCCTGTTACACATACTTATGGCGATACCATTACGTTCAATATCACTTTGTATACAGTAAATACACATGGATGTAACAGTGATACTATTACCAAGCCATTTACGGTTTATCCTTATCCAAAAGTAAATGCAGGGCCTGATAAGTTTGTACTGGAAGGCGGATCGGTTGAACTGGAAAGCACAAGTTTTGCCAGGGAACCTCAATACACCTGGACACCCGACCTGTATCTTACTGATGCCAGGATCGCAAGGCCAAGGGTTATGAACCCTAAAACAGATATGACATACAGGCTTACTGTAACCGGCAGGGGCGGATGTGCTACCAGTGATGACGTGTTTGTGAAGTTGCTGAAATTCCCGGCAATACCAAATACATTCTCACCAAATAATGACGGTATCAATGATACCTGGAGGATAGATTTCTTAAATACTTATCCGGAAAACCGGGTTCAGATATTTACAAGAACAGGAAAGATCATATTTGAATCAAGAGGATACAATACACCGTGGGATGGTACCATAAAAGGCAAACCATTACCATTTGATACTTATTATTATATAATAGAACCTGGTAATGGCCGTGACCCTATTACCGGTTACGTAACTATTTTGAAATAAAAATTAATTTACAGCGGTGTAATCATACATCGCTGTAAATTTTTACTTCGGTCATTAACAATTATTTCAATCAAAAAGATCGAACTTTATTAAACGGGAATAGATACCCAGGTGAAAAATTGAAAGCATGAAGAAAATTGTTTTTATTGCCATTACTTTCTGTTTTATTAGTAACGCAGTATTCGGCCAGGCTAAGCCTTTCTATACGCAATATATCTTAAACAATTATATCCTTAATCCCGGTATTACCGGTATTGAAAATTATACGGATGTAAAATTGAGTTACCGCAATCAATGGGCTGGTATCTCCGGCCACCCGGTAACAAGCTATTTTACTATTCATAAACCTATAGGAAAAAAAGATTTACGTACCAATGCCACATCCTTCCAGGTACCGGGCGAACATCCGGGCGGCCCTAAGGCATGGGATGAGTATGCAGTTTCTCCTGCTCACCATGGCCTGGGATTACAGGTTATTAATGATAAAGCCGGTTATATAAGCCGCTGGTCGGCTGCCGTTTCCTATGCATACCACCAGCCACTGTCTGTTAAAACAAGCCTTGCTGCAGGCCTGAATGTTGGAGTAAGCAGTGTTAGTTTAGACAGGAGTAAGATAGAGTGGGGCAACCTTGACCCTAATGATCCTGCAATTGGTTATAACAATGGTTCTATCAGTAAGATAAAACCTGAACTAGGTGCCGGTATCTGGTTGTACTCTGCCAGGTATTTCCTGGGAGTTTCTGTGCTGAATATCATTCCCGGTAAAGCAAAGTTTGTAAAGGATCAAAATTATGGAGAATCCTTTACGCCCAACTTCTTTGCGTCGGGTGGTTACAGGTTTGCTGTATCAGATGATGTATCTGTATTGCCTTCAGTTATGGTTCAATACTGGCAGCCCCAATTAACTTCTATACATGGAAATATAAAAATGCAATACCAGGATTTTTTCTGGCTTGGCCTGAGTTATCGTCATGCCGACCTGGTAGGCGGATATTCAGGAATGATCGGTGTAAATGTTTCCAATACATTCAACGTAAGTTATGCGTATGAACATGCTACCTCATCACGCCTGCAAACTTTTACAAAAGGTACTCATGAAATTGTACTCGGTTTCCTGATCGGTAATAAATACGGAAGCAGTTGTCCCCGTAATATTTGGTAAGGAATTAAGGAATTAAGGAATTAAGGAATTAAGGAATTAAGGAATTAAGGAATTAAGGAATTAAGGAATTAAGGAATTAAGGAATTAAGGAATTAAGGAATTAAGGAATTAAGGAATTAAGGAATTAAGGAA
>Ga0193752_1001562_pt1 | contig 18832 bp, 16 predicted proteins | sample H1c1metaG_FD_144924 | JGI IMG/M metagenome (GOLD analysis project Ga0193752, IMG submission 144924) | Soil microbial communities from a riparian zone of the East river system, Colorado, United States - H1c1 | ecosystem: Environmental > Terrestrial > Soil > Riparian zone | place: USA: East River...
GGCGCTCCACGCTGGGCGAAACGCTGAACAATCTGCCCGGCGTGAGCTCGACGTATTTTGGCCCGAATGCAAGCCGTCCGGTGATCCGCGGTCTCGAAGGTGATCGCATACGCATACTCAGTAACGGCAGCAGCGTGCTTGATGCCTCGTCGCTGAGCAATGACCACGCCGTACCGATAGATCCGCTGGTGGTCGAGCGTGTCGAAGTGGTGCGCGGACCGGCCACGCTGTTCTATGGCGGCAACGCGGTGGGCGGTGTGGTCAACGTCATCGACAATCGCATTCCACAAGAGCCTGTCAATGGGGCGCGCGGCAGAGTCGAGGGACGCCTGGGCGGCGCCGCGCGCGAAAAGGCGGGCGGCGCCATGGTGGAAATCGGCAACGGACGGCTCGCGCTGCATGCGGACGTTTACACGCGCGATACCGATGATTTGAAAATCAAAGGGCCGAATATTTCGCCGCGTTTGCAGGCCATCGATCCTGCACGCACGGTGGTCAACGGCACACTGCCCAACAGCGCATCGCAGTCCAAGGGTGGCGCACTCGGCGGCGCGCTGACCTGGGACAAGGGTTATGTGGGCCTGTCGTTCTCCTCATACGACAGCGTGTATGGCACGGTGGCGGAACCCGAAGTGACCATAGACATGACCAGCCAGCGCTGGGACGCGGGCGGCGAAATGCGTGATATCGGATCGTTCATCAGCGGCGTGAAGTTCAAGTTTGCCGCCACCGATTACAAACATACTGAGCTCGATGCCGGCGTACCGGCCACCGATTTCAAGAGTAAAGGCCGCGAAGGCCGGCTGGAACTGACGCACGGCAATCTCGGCCTGCTCAAAGGCGCGGTGGGCGTGCAGTTCAACAATTTCGATTTTTCAGCATTGGGCGCGGAAGCGTTTGTGCCAACCACCAAAACCGACAGCAAGGCGCTGTTTATTTTTGAAGAACTGCCGCTGGGAAAACTGAAACTCACTTTCGGCGGACGTCACGAACGTACCGAAGTGAGCTCGCAGGGCGGCGGGCCTACGCCATTTGGCGGCGCAGGGCCGCGCTTTGATCCGGCGCAATCGCGCACCTTCAGCGGTAACAGCTCAGCGTTGGGCGGCATTTACAATTTCACGCCGGGCCTGGCCCTTGCGCTCAACGCTACCACGACCGAGCGCGCACCGACGTATTACGAGTTGTTTGCCAACGGCCCGCATGCGGCGACCGGTGCATACGAGTTGGGCGACACTACGTTTGCAAAGGAAAAGTCGCGCTCGATAGACGCGGCATTGCGCATGCGCTCCGGTGCGCATTCGGGCAGCGTCGGCGTGTTCCACAGCCGCTTCAATAATTACATCGGCGCGTTTAACAGCGGCAATACGCGCGGCGCCGACGGCGAGCTGAATCCGCCTGAATTGCTGGTGCCCGGGCAATCGGACAACACCGGCGAAGAAGTATTGCCCGAACTTGCGTATCGCGCCGTGCCCGCACGCTTTCGCGGCATGGAAGCAGAGGGCAAATTCCGGCTGCTTGACCGCACAGGTACGCTGGACCTGTTGTTAAAGTTTGATTATGTGCGTGCCGATGACCGCAGCACAGGGCTGCCGCTGCCGCGCATTGCGCCGCGGCGTTTCGGTGTGGGCCTCGATTACCGCTGGACTAATTTGAACTTACGATTGGATGCCACGCGCGTGTCAGGCCAAGACCGCGTGTCCGCCAACGAGTTGCCCACCGACGGTTATACGATGCTCAATGCCGGCGTGAGCTATCGCGTGAAAATGGCCATCGGCGGACTGGATGTATTCGTGCGCGGCGTGAATCTGCTCAACGAGGATGCGCGCAATCACGTGTCGTTTCTGAAAGACATCGCACCGCTCGGCAAACGCAGTGGGCAGGTCGGTGTGCGGATGCAGTTCTAGCCCGGTGTCGATGCGCGCGGCGGGTTTGTCGTTCTGCGGCGGGCAGACGATAATCACGCCTCGCGCGGTGCCGTGCCTGCGCATAGAATAACTCGTAAGTATTTGTTTTTATTGTATTTTATGGCACACAACATCAGGCCAAGATTGCCCTCACACGACAGCACGCTGCTGTGGTGGTGCTTCGCAGGCAGCATTGCGGCGCATGTGTTGCTGTTGCAGTGGTTGCCGGGGTGGCAGCGGTTTAACGAAACGCACCCGCCGCCGCTCAATGTGGAGTTAAGGGAACCAACGCCGGAAATTGTACTGCCCAAGCCGATGCCGGTGGAAACGCGGCCTCAGTCACGCGAACGTCCACAACCAGCACCGGTGAAACGGGCGCTGCGCGAGGAACCGCCAGTGGAACAACCGCGCGCCGCGCCGATACTCACCGCGCCCCCCGAAGCGCCGGTGACGGCTGCGATACCCGTGGCGCCTGAACAAAAGCCTGCGCTAGCGCCGGAGCCGCCACGCCCGCCGCCTGTGCCGGTCGCGGCACCCGCGCCGGCGACGCCGCCGCGATTCGACGCCAAATATTTATATCGCCCGATGCCGGATTATCCGCTTGCGGCCAAGCGCCGCGGTGAATCGGGTACACTATTGTTGCGCGTGCTTGTTACGCCGGAAGGCAATCCCGGGAAGATAACGATTGATAAGTCCAGCGGCAGTTCATTGCTGGATGACACGGCCGTAAGGGCGGTAAGAGAATGGAAATTCGTTCCCCACCGGGAAGGTGACAAGCCCGTCCAAGGGGAAATAACCTTCCCTTTCATATGGAATCTCAAGCGTGAATAGCGACCGCCGGGTCGCATTTGCGGATAGACGTTGGCGCTATAATCGCCCCTTGAAAAGCGCTTGACCCGCCCCATCTACCGGAATATTCCCTCCCAAGCTAACGCATGAATCCCGAAGTCTTTCACGGCACTACTATTCTGTCGGTGCGTCGCGGCAATACGGTTGCGCTCGGCGGCGATGGACAAGTCACGCTTGGCAATGTGGTGGTGAAATCCACTGCGCGCAAAATACGCCGCCTTTATCACGAGAAAATTCTCGCGGGATTCGCCGGCGGCACTTCCGATGCCTTCACTTTGTTCGAGCGCTTTGAAGCCAAGCTGGAAAAACATCAGGGGAATTTAATGCGTTCGGCGGTGGAGTTGGCCAAGGATTGGCGCACTGACCGCATGCTGCGGCGGCTGGAGGCGATGCTTGCTGTGGCTGATCGCGATCACTCGTTGATTATCACCGGCGTGGGCGACGTGCTGGAGCCGGAGCTGGGCATTGTCGCCATCGGCAGCGGCGGTTCGTTCGCGCAGTCGGCGGCGCGCGCGCTGCTGGAAAACACCGATCTCGCGCCGCGCGATATTGTTAAAAAATCGCTCGAGATTGCCGGCGACTTGTGTATTTATACCAATCAACAGCACACCATCGAAGTGCTTGAATAAGTCGGGCATTGCCCGATTCCCGCCATGAGCACCATGACCCCGCAAGAAATCGTTCACGAGCTCGATCGTCACATCATCGGTCAGGATGACGCCAAACGCGCCGTCGCAATCGCCTTGCGCAATCGTTGGCGCCGGCAGCAGGTGGCGGAGCCACTGCGTCAGGAAATCACGCCGAAAAATATTTTGATGATCGGTCCCACCGGCGTAGGCAAGACTGAGATCGCGCGGCGGTTGGCGCGGCTTGCCGATGCGCCGTTTATCAAGATCGAGGCGACGAAATTTACCGAAGTCGGTTATGTCGGGCGCGATGTCGATACTATCATTCGTGATCTGGTGGAAACCGCGATCAAAGACATGCGCAGCCACGCCACGCGCAAAGTGCGCCGTCAGGCCGAAGACATGGCCGAAGAGCGCGTGCTCGATGTGTTGTTACCGGCGGCGCCGGAGTTTGGTGCGGCCGTGGAAGCCGCCGCAGGTGATCGTGAAAGTGCCACGCGCCAGAAATTCCGCAAGAAGTTGCGCGAGGGCGAATTCGACGACAAGGAAATCGAGATTGAAGTTGCTGCGGCGCCGGCCCACATGGAAATCCTGGCGCCGCCGGGGATGGAAGACCTTACATCGCAAATTCAGGGCATGTTTCAGAATTTTGGCTCGAACAAAAAACGCATGCGCAAACTGAAAGTGCGCGAGGCGATGCGAATCCTCACCGATGACGAGGCAGGCAAACTCGTCAACGATGAAGAACTGAAGCAGCAAGCGGTCAATAACGTCGAGCAAAACGGCATCGTGTTTCTGGATGAGATCGATAAAATCGCCGCGCGGCAGGAGACCTCCGGCGCCGACGTGTCGCGGCAGGGCGTGCAGCGCGATCTGCTGCCGCTGGTCGAAGGCACCACCGTGACCACCAAGTACGGCATGATCAAGACGGATCACATTCTGTTTATCGCCAGCGGCGCGTTTCATTTGTCCAAGCCGTCGGATTTGATTCCGGAATTGCAGGGGCGTTTTCCGATACGCGTGGAACTCAAGAGTCTGTCGGTATCAGACTTTGAGCAGATTCTCACCAACACGCACGCAAGTCTGGTGAAGCAGTACGAAGCTTTGCTCGCCACCGAAGACGTGAAACTCGAATTCGGTGCCGATGCGATTAAACGCCTCGCTGAAATTGCATGGCAGGTCAACGAAAAAACCGAGAACATTGGCGCGCGGCGGCTCTATACGGTGATGGAAAAACTGCTGGAAGAAATATCATTTAATGCCGCCAAGCAGTCGGGCCGCACGGTGGCCATCGATCGCGCCTACGTCGATGCGCGGCTGCAGGACCTTGCGCAAAGCGAAGACCTGGCGCGTTACGTGCTGTAGTGTGAATTATGTAAGTATTTGTTTTTAAACATTATTTTTTGGTTTTGCCAAAGAACTGCCCAAGGTGTAAAACTGCAAGGCGCAGCCGTGCTGGACTAAACTAGCGCTTTAAGGATTCTCATGTCAGCCGTCCCTCGACTTACCACGGCGTTATCCGGTCCGCCGCCCGCGCTGGAAAAGCAATTGCTGGCGCAATCGATCGCGATTGAACATTGGTTTCGCTGTCAATGGCAGGAACATGCGCCGCCGTTTTACGGCTCGGTGGATTTGCGCAACAGTGGCTTCAAGCTGGCGCCGGTGGATACCAATCTGTTTCCCGGCGGATTCAATAATCTGAATCCCGATTTTCATGCGTTGTGCGTGCAGGCGGCGATGACGGCGGTGGAAAAAATATGTCCCGATGCGCGCGATGCCTTGTTGATTCCCGAAAACCACACGCGCAATCAATTCTATTTGCAAAACGTCGCCACGCTTGCGCGCATCCTGCGTCATGCGGGCATGAACGTGCGTATCGGCAGCTTGCTGCCGGGTCTGACCGAGCCGATGGTAGTGGACCTGCCGAACGGCAAAAAACTCAAACTTGAACCGTTGAAGCGTTCAGGCAACCGGCTCGGGCTGGACGGTTTCGACCCTTGCGTGGTGCTGCTGAATAACGACCTGTCGGCGGGCATTCCCGATGTGCTGCGCAACATTGAGCAACCGCTGTTTCCGCAGCTGCACGCAGGTTGGGCGGTGCGCCGTAAATCAAACCATTTCGAAGCCTATGATGAAGTCGCGAAAGATTTCGCACAGTTGATCGGCATCGACCCGTGGCTGATCAACCCGTATTTCGAAATGTGCGGAAAAATCAATTTTCAGGAAAACCAGGGTGAAGAATGTCTGGCAGGTTATGTCGCGGAAATCCTCGATGACATCCGCGCCAAATACAAGGAATACGGCATTACCGATGAGCCGTTTGTCATCGTCAAGGCCGACGCAGGCACCTATGGCATGGGTGTCATGACGGTGAAAGACGCGTCCGAAGTGCGCGGCCTGAACCGCAAGCAGCGCAACAAAATGGCGGTGGTGAAAGAGGGGTTGCAGGTGCAGGAAGTGCTGGTGCAGGAAGGCGTATACACCTTCGAAACCGTGCGCGACGCGGTAGCGGAGCCGGTGGTGTACATGATGGATCGCTTCGTGGTCGGCGGGTTTTACCGTTTAAATGCGCAGCGCGGCATCGACCAGAATCTCAACGCGCCGGGCATGCAGTTCGAGCCGCTGGCGTTTGCCGAACCGTGTTCGTCGCCCGACCCGGATGATCCCGGCTGCGCGCCGAATCGTTTCTATGCGTATGGCGTCATTGCGCGGCTGGCGCTGCTGGCGGCGTCGATTGAACTGGAACGCACGGAGTCGCTGGTGCAGCCGCCGGCAGCGCCAAGCGCGCAGTCGACCGCGGCCGCATGAAACTGGCATTCATCGTCGATCCGCTCGACGAATTCAAGATTTATAAGGATACGTCGTACGCGATGATGCGCGAGGCTGCCGCGCGCGGCGGTGCGTTATACACTCTGCAGCAAGCAGATATTTTCTGGCGCAAACACCGGGTGTCGGGGTTTGCGGCGCGACTGCATCTTACCGGCGACAAGGATGCTTGGTACCGTAGTGAAGCGGCCGCCGAAACCGATCTCGCGCAGTTTGACGCCGTGATCATGCGCAAGGACCCGCCGTTCGACATGGAGTACGTTTACAGCACGTATTTGCTGGAAGCGGCGGAGTCGCAGGGCGCGCGCGTGTTCAACCGGCCGCGCGCGATACGTGATCACAATGAAAAAATGGCGATCGCGCGGTACGCCCAATTTATTACGCCGACCGTGGTGACGCGGCTGGACAACGTATTGCGGGATTTTCTCGCAGAACACGGCGATGTGATTTTTAAACCGCTCGACGGCATGGGCGGCTCGTCGATATTCCGGGTGCGCAAGGATGATCCGAATATCAGCGTGATCATCGAAACGCTGACCCAGCTCGGTGCACGCACCATCATGGCGCAGCGTTACCTGCCGGAAATTATCGATGGTGACAAGCGCGTGCTGCTGATCGGCGGCAAGCCGGTGCCGTTTTGCCTGGCGCGCATACCCATGGCGGGAGAAACGCGCGGCAATCTCGCCGCCGGCGGCACCGGCGTAGCGCGCGAACTCACACCGCGCGACCGCGAAATCGCCGAAGCGCTGGCGCCCGCGCTGCATGCGCAGGGCCTGCTGGTGGTGGGGCTGGATGTGATCGGCAGTTGTCTGACGGAAATCAATGTGACCAGCCCGACTTGTTTTCAGGAGATTACCCAGCAGACCGGCTGCAATGTCGCCGGCTTGTTTATGGATGCATTGACAGCAGAACTAAAATAATAAATAAAAACAAATACTTACAATAATATATCGGCGACGACACGGTTGTTAAAGATTGGCAAAATCTTGGTTTGCCATTCGCACACGCCGTTTGTTGCAGCGCAATAGCGTAGAATTCGGGCGATTCATATCTTTGTTATTTTGATCCCATGATTGGAATATTGCTCATCACGCACGGCACCCTGGGCGAAAGCCTGATTCAGACCGCGATTCATGTTACCAACAAGCGTCCTGCGCGCTTGCGTCAACTGGGCGTCACAGCGCAGGACGATCCCCTGCTGTTGTTGCCGCAGGCGCGCGCGCTGGTGAGGGAGCTCGACGACGGCCACGGTGTTCTGATACTCACGGATATGTACGGCGGCTCGCCCTCCAATATATCCGCGAAGCTGATCGTGCCGGGCAAGGTTGACGCGATAGCCGGTGTCAGTCTGCCGATGCTGATCCGCGCACTGACTTACCGCGAAAAATCGCTGGATGTGATGATCTCCAAGGCCATCAGCGGGGGCTGTGAAGGCGTGCTGCGCGTGCCGGCGTTTACTTTGCATCATGCTGCAACAGGAAGTTGAAATCTTAAATCGGCTTGGGCTGCACGCCCGGGCTTCGGCGAAGCTCACGCAGATCGCCGGCCAGTACACTTCAGAAGTATGGGTCAGCCGCAACGGCCGCCGCGTCAACGCCAAAAGCATTATGGGCGTGATGATGCTCGCCGCGGCCAAGGGTACGCACATCACGGTGGAAACCAACGGCGCCGATGAAGTGCCCGCCATGCAGGCGGTTACCGCGCTGATCGCGGACAAGTTTGGCGAGGGAGAGTAAGGCCGGGTTGAGTCCTTGGGATTCAGGATTGAGTGTTCGGCGCTGACCGGGCACAATGGAGCGGCTAAATCCTCTATTCTGAAAGTGCAATCCTGAAATGAGTTTCACCCTCCACGGTATTGGTGTGTCCGGCGGCATAGCCATCGGACGTGCGCATCTGGTGTCGCACGCCACGCTGGAGGTGAGTCACTACGTCATTCCGCCGCATCAGGTGGCGGACGAATCGATGCGCTTCGACAGCGCGATCCGCTCGGTGCGTGCCGAGTTCGACGAACTGCGCGGCGAAATTCCCGCCGGCGCACCGGCGGAGTTTGCCGCCTTCGTCAATTTGCATCGCATGATTCTTGACGACGCCACGCTGTCGGTGGAGCCGCGGCGCATCATCGAAACCGAACAATGCAATGCCGAGTGGGCGATCAAGGTGCAGACTGATGCCTTGCTCGCGCAATTTGACGCCATTGAAGACAGCTACCTGCGCGAGCGCCGCAACGATGTGATTCAGGTTGTCGAGCGCGTGTTAAAAGCGTTGTCCGGCCAGCCCGGTTATGTGCCGCCGCCGTCCAGCGACGCCGAACAGGATTTGATTCTGATCGCGCGCGACCTGTCACCCGCGGACGTGGTGCAGTTCAAGCGCCATCAATTCGCCAGTTTTGTCACCGACGTGGGCGGCACGACCTCACACACGGCGGTGGTCGCGCGCAGTCTCAATATTCCGTCCATTGTCGCGCTGCACCGCGCGCGCGAACTGGTGCGTGAAAATGAGCTGGTGATTGTCGACGGCACCAACGGGGTGTTGATCGTCGATCCTGACGAACGGGTGCTGGTCGAATATCAGCAGCGCAAACTCGCGTTCGGTGCGGTGCGGCGCAAATTGTCGGGATTGCGCGATACGCGCGCGGTCACCCGCGACGGCGTCGCGGTGGAGCTGCATGCCAATATCGAACTGCCGGACGACGTCGAACAAACGCTGGCTAACGGCGCCACCGGCATTGGCCTGTTTCGCAGCGAATTTTTGTTTTTGAGCCGCAGCGATCTGCCCGACGAGGACGAGCAGTTCGAAGCCTATCGCAAAGTAGCGCTGGCGATGAAGGGCCTGCCCGTCACCATACGCACGTACGATCTGGGCGCGGACAAGCAGACTGAAGACGGCGCGGTGAAGAGTATCAATCCCGCGCTGGGCCTACGCGCGATTCGATTGTGCCTGACCGAACCGCAACGCTTCCTCAGTCAGTTGCGTGCGCTGTTGCGTGCGTCGTACTTCGGCAACATCAGCATACTGATTCCGATGCTGGCGAGTTCCGGCGAAATAGATCAGACGCTGCAAATGATCGCGCGCGCCAAAGCAAGCCTCGATGACGAAGGGATTGCCTACAACCGCGACGTACGCGTGGGTGGAATGATCGAGGTTCCGGCGGCGGCGCTGGCGCTGGATGTTTTTTTGCGCAAACTTGATTTTATTTCTATCGGCACCAACGATTTAATTCAGTACACCCTCGCCATCGACCGCACTGACGACAGTGTGGCGTATTTGTATGACCCGCTGCATCCGGCGATCCTGGGGCTCTTGTCCAATATCATCAAACGCGCAGACAAGGCTAAGGTGCCGGTCACCATGTGCGGCGAGATGGCGGGCGATGTATCGCTTACACGTTTGCTGCTCGGTTTGGGGCTACGCTCATTTTCCATGCACGCGGCGCATGTGCCGGACGTGAAACAACAGGTGCTGGAGACTGATGCGAGCGCCCTGCGTCCCGCGGCGCGATCGATGCTGCGCGCCAGCGACCCGGTGCGCTTGAAGTCCTTGCTGGCAAAACTCAATGCGGCGTGAAGCCACGCCCGTTAACAAGGTCGAAATTGACAAATCCCTAGCGGGGGCGTAATGTAAGTTTTTGTTTTGACGCGCCGATTTGATATCAGATTGCGGGCGCGCAATAAATCCGGCTAAAGAGATGGTGGCGGTTGGTTCAGGCCATGTCACTTAAACCCGGTGAAAAGCGCGAGCTCGCCGGGTTTTTGTTTTTTTATGGACACTACGAACATCAAAGCCACCCCGGGGTTTGTCAGTCCGCAGCGCGCGACTTTTAACGAGCCGCTGCTTCTGAAGTGTGGCCGTTCCCTCGCCAACTACGAACTGGCGTACGAGACCTACGGCACGTTAAATGCCGCGCGCTCCAACGCCGTGCTGGTGTGCCATGCGCTCAACGCGTCGCATCATGTCGCGGGTGTGTACGCTGATGATCCCGCAAACGTGGGCTGGTGGGACAATATGATCGGCCCCGGTAAGCCACTGGATACCGACCGGTTTTTCGTGGTGGGCGTGAACAATCTGGGCGGCTGTCATGGGTCAACCGGGCCGTTATCGGTGAATCCCGAAACCGGCCGGCCGTGGGGTGCGAGTTTCCCCGTAGTCACCGTTGAGGATTGGGTCGACGCCCAGGCGCGTCTTGCCGACCAACTGGGGATAGGACAATTCGCCGCGGTGATGGGAGGCAGTCTGGGCGCCATGCAGTGTGTGCAATGGACCATTGCTTATCCCGAGCGTGTCCGCCATGCATTGGTCATTGCCTGCGCGCCCAATCTGTCGGCGCAGAATATCGCGTTTAATGAGGTGGCGCGGCAGGCGATATTGACTGATCCGGATTTTTACGGTGGCGATTATTATGTACACGCGGTACAGCCGCGACGCGGTTTGCGGGTGGCACGCATGGTGGGACATATCACCTATCTGTCAGATGACGAAATGGCCAGCAAGTTCGGACGAACGCTTAAACATGGGCAGGTGAATTACAGTTTCGACAGCGAATTCGAAATCGAATCCTATCTCCGCTATCAAGCCGACAAATTTTCCGGTTATTTTGACGCCAATACTTATTTGCGCATCACCAAAGCGCTCGATTATTTTGATCCGGCATTTGACCATGGCGGTGACCTGGCAAAAGCGCTGGCACCAGCGTTAGCAGGTTTTCTGGTTATTTCGTTTACTACCGACTGGCGGTTTTCACCCGAACGTTCGCGGGAAATCGTGCATGCACTGCTGAAAAACAGGCGCGATGTTACTTATGCAGAGATCGACGCACCGCATGGCCATGATGCGTTTCTGCTGGACGATGCGCGCTATCACCGCTTGGTCAGGGCTTACTTTGATCGCGTATTCGGCTGCATATCGGCAGGCGGCAGCGTATGAACGACATCAGCATAGACCGCGCTGATTTTGCGGCCATAGCGCAGTGGGTGAAGCCCGCGGCGCGCGTACTCGATCTGGGTTGCGGCGACGGCTCGCTGTTCAAATACCTCAAGCGCGAACGCGACATCTGCGGTTACGGCGTCGAGATCGACGACGATAACGTGCTGGCGTGCGTGAAAAACGGCGTCAACGTGGTGCAACGCAACCTCGAACGCGGCCTGCGGGAGTTTGAAGATCAGTCGTTCGATTACGTGATCCTATCGCAGACGCTGCAGGCCATGCGCAACGGTGAGCGCATCATCCACGAAATGCTGCGTGTCGGGCGCGAGGGCATTCTCACGTTTCCGAACTTCGGTTACTGGCGCAATCGCACGCAAGTGCTGCGCGGACGCATGCCGCTGTCGGAGACACTGCCGTACCAATGGTTCGATACGCCGAATATTCATTTGTGTACCATTGATGACTTCGAAAGTTTTTGCAGCGAGCGCGGCATACGCATTCTTGAGCGCAAGGTACTGACCGGCGGTGCACCGGTCAATGTCATGCCCAACCTAATGGGTGCGCTGGCGATCTATCACTTCGGCGCGAGTTGACCCTGTAGCGCAGACGGTTGTGAATCCGTTAAACGCGCCACATTGCGGATCAGCATCAGACCGGGAACGGCGATCAGCGTGCACAGCGCAAAAAACGCCGGCCAGCCCATACTCAGCGCGAGCCAGCCGGTAGGCGCGGACATCAGCACGCGCGGTACTCCCATCAAGCTCGATAGCAGCGCATATTGGGTAGCCGTAAAGCGGCGGTTGGTGAGCGCGCCCATGAAACCGACGAATGCTGCGGTGCCAAGCCCACCCGTGAAATTTTCTATGGCGATGACGGCCGCTAGCGCGATGTTGTTGTGTCCGCTGTATGCCAGAACTACAAAGCCCAGTGTCGACAACATCTGGCCGAGTCCGAACAACCACAATGCGCGCGTCATTCCGATACGCATGATCATAAGGCCACCGATAGTGCCGCCGGCGATGGTAGCCCAGAAGCCGAACAGTTTTACCACGGTGCCGATTTCGGTTTTGCTGTAACCGAGTTCCAGATAAAACGGCGTAGTCATGCTGGAAGCCATGGTGTCGCCGATTTTATAAAGCAGTATGAAAGCCAGCGCGACCCAAGCACCGTCGCGTTCAATATAATCGCGCAGCGGCAAAATAAAAGCTTCTTGCAGCGTGGTAGGGCTGCCCTTGAGCAAGGGCGGCTCCGGCGCGTAAAACGTGACGATCACGCACACCACCATGCAGGCGGCCATGAGCTGGTACACGAACGCGAACGAGGTGTAATCGGCGATAATCAGTCCGCCACCACCCGCGAGCAACATGCCGATACGGTAACCGTTGACATAGAGCGCCGACCCCAGGCCCAGTTCGTCGTCGCTCATGCTTTCGCGCCGGTAGGCATCGATCACGATATCTTGAGATGCCGAAAAAAAGGCGACGATCAGTGAAGCGGCGGAGATCCACAGCAAATGATCCGGCGTGGGTTGCGCCAGGCTAAGTGCGGCGAGCGCCGCTGCCAGCGCAAACTGCATCACGATCATCCAGCCGCGCCGCCGTCCAAAGCGCAGCATCGCGTAGCGATCAAACAGTGGCGCCCACAGAAATTTCAGCGTGTAAGGCAGTCCTACCAGTGCGAACAAGCCAATGGACGCGAGATCAATCCCGCCGTCCTTAAGCCACGCCTGCAACACCGAGCCGGTGAGTAGCAGCGGCAGCCCCGACGCAAAGCCCATCAGCAGCGCGATCAGCATGCGCTTGCTCAACATGGCCAGCAGCGTTTCGCGCCAGGTCAGGCGCGCGGCGGTTCTTTCGACGATCAAAGCTTGTAATCGTAATCGATGGTGAGCGGTGCGTGATCGGAGAACTTTTCGTCCTTGTAGATATCGACCCGTTTCGCCGTGGCCGCGATGCCCGGCGTAGCGATGTGGTAATCGATGCGCCAGCCCACGTTCTTGGCGTAGGCTTGGCCGCGGTTCGACCACCACGTGTATTGCTCGGGGCGATCGTCGATACGGCGGAATACGTCCACCCATTTCAGATCATCGAACACTTGCGTCAGCCATTCACGTTCTTCCGGTAGGAAGCCGGAATTCTTGCGGTTGCCGCGCCAATTCTTCAGATCGATTTCCTTGTGCGCGATATTCCAGTCGCCGCACAGCACAATTTCGCGGCCGCTCGTCGTGAGCTTTTTTAGATGCGGGTAGAACTTCTCCATGAAGCGGAACTTCGCCTGCTGGCGATCTTCGCCGCTGGAACCCGACGGCAGGTAAACTGAAATCACCGACAGTTTGCCAAAATCCGCACGTACATAACGGCCTTCATCGTCGAACTCGCGCACACCAATACCAGTGGCTACCATAGCGGGTTTTTGCCTGCTGTAGAGGCCGACGCCGCTGTAGCCTCGCTTTTGGGCGTAATGGAAATGGCCGTGGTAGCCCGCGGGCGCGAGCATTTCCGCCGTCATGTCAGCTTGCTGGGCTTTGATTTCCTGCACGCACAGCACATCGGGTTTGTGCCGGGCCAGCCACGGCAGAAATCCTTTGCGTTCCGCCGAGCGGATGCCGTTCAGATTGAGGGATACGATACGTAACATGGCCGCTTTATATGTGAAATTGTTCCTGTCGTGCAATTTTGATTAACCGCACACTGTCAACCACTTACGGCGTGATGCGCTAATGCAGGTAACGGGCGGCCTGTGCGGATGCGGTCGTTTGTTCGGAGGTTGGCTGCGCCGCTATAATGACCGCGATTCATCCAAGGTGCCATGCTCCCACACGGGCTTGCTTGAGGCAACAGTAGTCAACCGCGAAGTCCGGTGTGAGTGAGTCTGACAATGGTGCGGCACGCCAACAAAGTCACAGGAGACAAATCATGTTTCGGAATAGGCTCGTAGTCCGTCTGGCCGTGGTAGCGGGAACGATGTGCGCGTTTAGCGCGCTAGCCGTCCATGCCCAGGGCAGAATCGTCTGCTGGAAGGACGCCGCGGGCAAAGTCGTAGGTTGCGGCGATAAAGTTCCGCCTGAATTCGCAGGCAGTGGTACCAAGGAACTCGACAAGCAGGGCAATGTGCGCAAGACGGGCGAGTCTGCGGACGAGATCGCCAAGCGCAAAGCACAAGAAAAAGATCAGGCGCTGGCCAAAGAAGAAGCGCAAAAGCGTTTGAAGGAGCAAAAACGCCAGGACGATGCACTGGTAAATACCTTTACCAACGAAAAAGAAATCGACTTGAAGCGTGATCGTGAGTTGCAGGCGCTGAATAACTTTATTACGCAACAGAATGCCGCGTTGAAGAATGCCAATGATCGCTTGGCTGACCTGCGAAAGCGCGCCGAACCCTATGAAAAAGACAAGAAACCGGTGCCGCCCGTGTTGAAAGAAGACCTGTCACGCACGGAGCGCGAAAAAGTGCGTGTCGAAACTGATATTGCTGTCAATGAACAGAACAAGTCGGCCACGACTCTAAAATATGCGGAATACCGAAAGCGTTTTGTGGAGTTGAAGGGCATTGCGCCTGCACCGCCTGCTGCTGCACAAGCGCCTGCAACGCCCGCAGCACCAGTGGCTGCCAAGAAGTAGTTTCAGGCGTCAGGGACGACGCGCGGCTCGCTACGGCGCAAGTTTGCGCTTTAAGATTTCGTTAACCTGTTGCGGGTTTGCTTTGCCTTTGGTTGCTTTCATCGCCTGCCCCACCAGTGAGTTAAACGCCTTCTCTTTGCCCGTTCTATAATCGGCTACTTGCTGCGCGTTAGCCGCAAGCACGTCGTCCACGATTTTTTCGATGGTGCTGCTGTCAGAAATCTGACTCAGACCTTCGTCTCGAATGAGTTCATCTACAAGTTCGGGATACCCGCCATGAATATACTCACCCGATTGCGCTGACTTGCGCTGGCCTTCCTCCCAAAATCTGGCCAGCAAGTCTTTTCCTGTTTTGGCGTTAATTACACCCTCTCGAATACGAAGAATGATATGCCCAACCGTATCCTTGCTAACACGAAATGCCCACGGTGGTAGGTTTTCTTCCTCATTCATCTTTGCTGCAATGTCATTGATAACCGAATTCGCGCACAACTTGAAATCTGCAGACCCCAAAACTTCGCCATCTTTCAGAGAGCTTAAGGCGACTCCCTTGAAATAATTTGCAATATCAAAACTTGATGTAAGTAGACTAGCCTCGATTGGGGACAGGCGATAGTCCCTCACGAAACGCTCCTTCGTTTGCTGCGGAAGTTCGGGCATGTTCTCTTCGACTTCTTTCAGGAAGCTATCTGTTACCTCCAGAGGCAGCAAATCGGGATCGGGGAAATAGCGGTAGTCGTGTGCGTCTTCCTTAGTGCGCATCATGCGTGTCGAACCAGTCGCGGGATCAAACAGCACAGTAGCCTGCACAATCTTGCGACCCTCCTCTATTTCATTGATTTGCCATTGCACTTCGTAGTCGATGGCCTGCTGCAGGAAACGGAAGCTGTTGAGGTTTTTGATCTCGCGACGCGTGCCGAGTTTGTCCGATCCCGCGGGCCGCACTGAAACATTGGCGTCGCAGCGAAACGAGCCTTCCTGCATGTTACCGTCGCAGATACCGATCCAACGTACCAGTGCGTGCAACGCTTTGGCGTATGACACAGCTTCCGCCGACGAGTGCATATCGGGTTCGGTGACGATTTCAAGCAACGGCGTGCCCGCGCGATTCAGATCGATGCCGGTGGCGTCATGAAAATCTTCGTGGAGTGACTTGCCGGCGTCTTCTTCGAGATGCGCGCGTGTCAGCCGCACCGTTTTTTCAATGTCACCGACGAGAACGGTGAGCGATCCGCCCTCGACTACGGGCAATTCATACTGGCTGATCTGGTAGCCCTTCGGCAGATCAGGATAGAAATAATTTTTGCGCGCGAATATCGAGCGGCAGTTGATTCTCGCGCCGACGGCCAGCCCGAAGCGTATCGCGTGTTCCACCGCGCCCTTGTTGAGCACGGGCAACACGCCGGGCAGGGCGATATCCACTGCGCACGCTTGCGTGTTGGGCTCGGCGCCAAATGCGGTTGACGCGCCGGAAAATATTTTCGATGACGTTGACAATTGCGCGTGGGTTTCGAGGCCGATGACAACTTCCCAGTTCATAGTGTGACCGTTTCAACGATGTCTTTGGGCGCACGGGCATGCCAATCGGTCACCTGCTGGTACTGATGCGCTACATTCAACAGGTGCGCTTCCGAAAAATAGTTGCCGATGATTTGCAGTCCCACGGGTAATCCCGCATTGTCAAAACCACACGGGATCGACATGCCCGGCAGTCCGGCGAGGTTGACGGCGATGGTATAGATATCGGACAAATACATTTGCACCGGATCACCGGATTTTTCGCCGATTTTGAACGCAGTGGACGGACTGGTCGGGCCCATGATCACGTCGCATTGCTTGAATGCCTCGGTGAAATCCTGTGCGATCAGGCGCCGCAGTTTTTGTGCGCGGATGTAGTAGGCGTCGTAATAGCCGTGCGACAGCACATAAGCGCCGATCAGTATGCGACGCTTGACCTCGGCGCCAAAGCCTTCGGCGCGGGTTTTTTCGTACATCTCGGCCAGATTGGCGTAGTTCTCGGCGCGGTAACCGTAACGCACGCCGTCAAAGCGCGACAGGTTGCTCGACGCCTCTGCCGGGGCCAGCACATAGTAGACGGGAACGGACAACGACATATTCGGCAAGCTGATATCCACCACTTTACAACCGAGCTTGCGGTACTCCGCAATAGCCGCTTCGACGGCTTTGACGACCTCCGCCGAGGCGCCCGCCGCAAAAAACTCGCGTGGCAGCCCGATGCGCAAGCCCGCGACAGGTTTCGCCAACGCACGCATGTAATCTTCGGATTCGCGTTGCAGGCTGGTGGAGTCGCGCGCATCGAAACCCGCCATTACGTTCAACATCAAACCAAGGTCTTCGGCAGTGCGCGCCATGGGGCCGCCCTGATCCAGGCTCGAGGCAAATGCGATCATGCCGTAGCGCGATACCACGCCGTAAGTAGGCTTCAGTCCGCAGATGCCGGTAAGCGCTGCGGGCTGACGGATCGAGCCGCCTGTGTCCGTGCCGGTGGCCGCCGGCGCGAGCCGCGCCGCCACCGCCACTGCGGAACCACCGGAACTGCCGCCGGGCACGCGCTCGTGATCCCACGGGTTGCGCACTGGACCGTAGAACGACGTTTCGTTCGACGAACCCATGGCAAATTCGTCCATGTTGGTCTTGCCGAGATTGACCGCACCAGCGGCGTTGAAGCGCTCAATCACATGTGCGTCGTAAGGCGACACAAAATTCGACAGCATCTTTGAGCCGCAGGTGGTGAGCCAGCCCTGTGCGCAGAAAATGTCTTTCTGGGCGATCGGTACACCGGTCAGCGGCTGCGCTTTACCTGCGGCGCGCAGCGCGTCAGCTGCGCGCGCCTGCGCCAGACTGCGCTCCGCGTCCACGCTGATAAAGCAGTTCAAGATATCATTTAACTTATTGATTTTATTGATAAAAAATTGAACAACTTCCGTGCTGGAGAACTTTCCAGCGCGAAGACCGTCAGACAGTTGCTTGAGCGTAGCGTGTTGCATGTTGCCGCGGACGTGCGTCTTCCGGTATCCCAATAAAAAACTATTCGATGACTTTAGGCACGAGGTAGAGTCCCGCTTCGACTTGCGGCGCGATCGCTTGAAAGCGATCGCGCTGATCGTTTTCGGTGACAGCATCTTCACGCAGGCGTTGCGTAACGTCCTGTGCGTGCGACATCGGCGCGATGGCGCTGACATCTACTGCTTCCATCTGCGCAATCAACTGGAATATGCCGCTGAGTTGGGCGTGCGTGGATTGAGCTTCATCATCATTGATTGCAATGCGCGCCAAGTGCGCCACGCGCTTCACGTCGTCCAGAGTCAATGCCATAAAAAATACCGTAAAATCCTTCAAAAAGCCGAGCGCCAAGAGTATCATAACTGCCCATTGCAGCGCGCCACGGTAAGCAGTATTTTCCTCACTAGAAAGCCCCTATGTTTGGTTTCTTCAGTAGCTACTTCAAGGATGATCTTGCGATAGACCTCGGCACGGCAAACACCCTGATTTTCATGCGCGGCAAAGGCATTGTGCTTGATGAACCGTCGGTGGTTGCGATTCGTCAGGAGGGAGGTCCTAACGGCAAAAAGGTTATGCAGGAAGTTGGTCTTGCCGCCAAGCAGATGCTCGGCCGCACACCCGGCAACATTACCGCGATACGCCCGATGAAAGACGGCGTGATCGCAGATTTCACGGTGACCGAGCAGATGCTGAAGCACTTTATTCGCAAGGTGCACCGCTCGCACATTTTCAAACCCAGCCCGCGCATCATCATTTGTGTCCCTTGCGGCAGCACGCAGGTGGAACGCCGTGCTATACGTGAATCGGCGTTGGGCGCGGGCGCGTCCAAGGTAAACCTGATTGAAGAGCCGATGGCCGCTGCCATTGGTGCCGATCTTCCCGTGGGTGAAGCCACCGGTTCGATGGTGGTGGACATCGGCGGCGGCACCACCGAAGTGGGTGTGATTGCGTTGGGCGGCCTGGTTTACAAGGGCTCGGTGCGCGTGGGTGGCGACAAGTTCGATGAAGCCATCATCAATTACATCCGCCGCAATTACGGCATGCTGATCGGCGAAACCACGGC
>Ga0193752_1001566_pt1 | contig 18811 bp, 17 predicted proteins | sample H1c1metaG_FD_144924 | JGI IMG/M metagenome (GOLD analysis project Ga0193752, IMG submission 144924) | Soil microbial communities from a riparian zone of the East river system, Colorado, United States - H1c1 | ecosystem: Environmental > Terrestrial > Soil > Riparian zone | place: USA: East River...
CGTTCGGGTGGCACATGTCGCAGCTAACCGCGATCGTGCTGCCCAGCTCATCGCCTGAGTGGAACACCTTCGAGCCGGCGACGACGAACGTCTCGGTCTCGCGCTTCCACGTGTCGACATCCTGCTGCGTGAAGTTGCGGTACGGATGACCGGGCGCTTGCGTGCTCGCGGTGAGGATCGCGCTGTTGTCCGCGGCGGGTAGGATCACGCGGCTCTTGCGCTCCTCGGCTTCCCAATCTTGATTTGGATTGGCTGCCTTCCACTTCGACATCAGTGAATCGGCGATCTTCTGGCCGGTGTCGCGCGTCGCCGCCGTGCCGCCCGGCACGGTGGTCGTGGTGTGGTTGTCGCAGAGCTTGACCTCGATATCGCCTTCGCTCTTCGCAGGCGCTGCGGCTTGCTCGCTCGGCTCGGTCGGTTGCTCGGCGGGCCGCTCGCCACAGCCGATCAAGCAGCACATTGCGATCAAGATGATGCTGAGGTTCTTCATGATGGCCACCTCAGTACGAGCCCGCGTTGGGCTTGAGCGGGAGATCCTTCTTGCCGTTCGACGTCATGTAGGCGCGCGACACCGTCACCGGGTTGCGATTCCAGAGCTTGTACAGCTTGTCGACGAGGCCGTCGGGATGGACGAGCACTTCGCCGTCGCCGCAGCCATCCATCGAGTTGAACGGATCAGGGCGGTTCATTTGAATCGTGAGCGCCGGCAAGCCTTGCGGCGCGTACGGCCACGGCCATGCCGTCGACAGCATGCCGTGAAAGCTGATGTTGCCGATGCGATTGGTGAGTAGCTGATGGGTGTGGCCGTGGATCACGGTCACGTTGCGGAACGGCTTGAGGATCGCCTGCACTTGCTCGGCGTCGTCGGTCCAGAAGTTCCATTGCTTGTAGAGCTTGTAGAGCGGCGAGTGCGAAAACACCATCAGCGGCTTGGTCTTCGGCACGGCCGCGAGCTCCTGTTGGAGCCATGCACGCTGTGCCTCGCCAACCGTGAACGACCGCTGCTTGCCGTTGTCGAGACCGGCGACGGTCTGCATGCGCTCCATCGGCGTGAGGCCGGCGGCCGTCCAGAAGTCTTCTTCGACCACGCTGTTGAGCACGACGAACTGCACGCCCTTGTGCTCGAACGAGTAGTTGGGCTCGCCGAACAGCTCGCGCCAGTGCGCGCCCATGTCCAAGTACCAGTCGTGCTCGCCGACCATCATCCGTACCGGCGCTTTGAGCGACTTCAAGATCTGCGCGCCGAGGTCGAGCTCTTCGCGCTGGCCGAGCTGAGCCAGGTCGCCGCCGTACAGCACGAAGTCGGGCTGCGGATCGAGCGCGTTCACATCGTCGACCGCGCGCAGCAGCGAGCGCACGAAGCGGTCGTTGAGCTCGCGCTTGTACAAGTGCGAGTCCGAGATGTACGCGAACTTGAAGCCCTCGGGGCCCGCGGCGGCTTTCGGATCCTTGGCTGCACCGAGCGCCGTAGTCTGCGGTTGCTGCGCCGCGGGTTGTGGCGCCGCGGGTTGTGGCACCGCGGCCTCCGGCTGAGCGTGCGCGACGTTGACGGTCGTGAACGAGTGCGGGTTGATGCCCACGCCCGCGGCGATCGCCGCGCCGACCGCGCCGGCGGACACGCGCATGAAGCTGCGCCGATCGAGCCGGCCGAGCGCGGTGAGCGTCGCTTCGCGCTCTTCCATGTAGCGCGTCTCGACATCTTTATAGACGTGAGGCTTCTGCTTGCTCACTTGGCACCTCCTTGGGCGCGCTTCTCGAAGTCGAACACCCTGCGCAGCGCGATCGCTTCGTCCTTAAAGGGTCTTTGCTTTTGGGCGAGCGCGCGCTGCCGGGCGTGCTCCTCTTCGTTCAAGGCGGCGAAACGCTGGTCGGTGAGCGCGAACATGAACGCGACCAGCTGGTCGATCTCCGTCTCGGTCAGCGCGAGCGCTTCCATGCCGCCGTCGAGGAAGGTGTTGGGCTCGCCGCCCTTGTTGTAGTGGTCCATCACGTCCCACAGCGTCTGCATCGAGCCGTCGTGCATGTACGGCGCGGTGATGCCGACGTTGCGGATCTGCTGGGTACGGAACGAGCCGATGTCGGCGTAGCTCTTCGAGACCATGAAGCGCCCGAGCTCGGACAGGTCGGTCCCCACCGCCAGCTCGTCGAGCTTCTTCTCCGAGCCGTCCTCGGCCAGCATCGCGAGCGCCTTCTTGGCCAGCGACTCGAAGTCTTTGGTGCGCGCGGACACGCCGATGTTGTGGAAGCGATTGTCGGTGCCCAGCGGGTTGTCGCGGCTCATCGCGTGGCACGACACGCAGCGCGCCTTGCCGTTGAAGAGCACGAAGCCGGCGCGCGCGTCGTCGGACAGCGCACCGCGGTCACCCGCCAGGAAGCGCTCGATCGGAGCGTCCAAGAAGATCAGCGTCCGCTCGAACCCGGCGATTGCGCGTTGCAGATCCTCGTAGTTGACGTCGCGCTGATAGGCCCCTTGGAACTCGGCGTCGTAGCCGGCCGCTTTGAGCTTGGCGACGGCAGCTTCTTGAGAAGGCATCGCCATCTCGACTGGATTGAGGATCGGTTGGCCGGCTTGCTCTTCGAGCGTGCCCTCGCGACCGTCCCAGAACTGAACGTGCAACAGCGCCGCGTTCATCGTCGTCGGCGCATTGCGCCGGCCGAGCGCACCGCCGACGCCTTCCGAGACCGGCCGGCGATCGGTGAAGCTGCGCGTCGCGTCGTGGCAGGTCGAGCAGGACACGCTGCCGTCGCTGGACAGCGCAGTCTCGAAGTAGAGCTTGCGGCCCAGTGCGATCCGCTTGGCATCGAGCGCGTTGTCCGACGGGATCACGGCGCGCCAAGCCGCCGGATCCAACGTCGGCGGCACGCTCACGCCATCGGCGGAGAGTGCGAGCCTGCCCAGCTCACGCTCTTGAACGCCTTTTGCCGCGGCGCCATGCGTCGCCGACGCGGGCGGCGGAGGCGTTTGCTGCGCGATCGCCGAAGCGGCCAGCCCAACGAAGGCAAAACCTACGGCCATCCTGTGAACGCAAGTCGACATGCCGCACCTCGTGATGCGCGCCCACGCGCGCATCGTCAGTGACCACCCTTAACTTCGACTTCCACGACAATCCCGGGCCCCGACGGCACGGAAGACTGCTCAAGCGGACGAGGAACAGACTCGGTCGATTACACATCTGAAAGCAAGAGGTCGGTTTGCCTCACCCAAACAAGCCCACTTCGAGATGGTGATGCATGGCAGAGCAGTGAGGCGATTCGGAGAACGCGGACCTTTCTGACACGCCGCGCCCCGCGACACTCCATGCAGGAACTTGCAGTGAGTGCTTGGCACGGCGCTAGCTTATGGGATGGCCATGCCTCCCCATATCTGGCACTTCGGCGCGTGGTGGATGGTGCTCGCCGCGTTTCCTCTCGCGTGGGCGCTACGAACCGATTCGCAGATGCGTCGCGATGAGCGCGTGTATCGACTGACGTTCGTGGTGGGGCCCGTGCTGTTGGGCGTCATCTGGTTGCACGGCTTGCTGTTCAATCCGCCGGACAACTGGGCTCGTTCGGACGCGCTCAACTTCTTCGGGTTCTGGTTCCGCCCGCACGCTCTTTCATTCTATACACAGCACCAGCAGCAGCTGCTCGCGTTCGCAGCACCGGGTGTGCTGATGGCCGCGTTGCTGACATGGCGCGGAACGCGAGCGATCGAATACGCGTGGAACCGGCGCACCGCCGCGATCAGCTACGGGCTGCAGGTCGGCGCGTGGTTGTTGCTGCGCCAGCTACCCGACGCGCTGATCGAGCTGGGCGAGCGCGTCGACTGGCGCTCGATCGTCGCCGCAGCCTGGGCCGACGCGCTGAGCCTCGCGCTGGCAGTGCTCATCCCGCTGCCGCTGATCGCGATCGCCTATCTCTTCGGGCGGCAGAGCGTCGAGGCGAGGCGCCCGAAAGCCGTCTAGCGGAGCGGTTGGCGTTGACCCGAACCAGCCGGTTCGGCTCACCAACATCGTCATGCTGCAGGTCGCGCTCGGCTTGATTGCGCTACTCGTCCTCGCTGCGTGCGGCGATGACGAGGTCGACTACGGTTGCCAGAACGGCAGCTGCCCTTGTTACGAGGGCGACGAATGCCAGATCGCGTGCGTTGGCCCGCCCTGCCATGTCGATTGCTGGGCAGGCTCGAGCTGCGTCGCGGAGTGCGGCAACGGCACCTGCAACTGCCGCGAAGGCAGCGAGTGCGCGTTCGGCTGCCAGAGCCCGCCGTGCCACGTGAATTGCGAGGCCCATACCGAGTGCAGCGGCCAGTGCGCGAACGGTAGCTGCAGCTGCGGGCCCGACAGCTCGTGTCACTTCGAGTGTCTCGACGGCAACTGCTCGGCGAGCTGCGCGGCGGGCTCGAGCTGCACGTTGGAATGCCCCAACGTGCGCGCCGGCGAAGGCGGCTGCCGCTTCGACGCGTGCGCCGCGGGTGCCACGGAAGTTTGCGCCGGCGGGACCATCGTCACCTGCGGCGCTGTATGTCCGTGACCTTGAGCAACACGACCGTTAGGTGCTAGGTCCCCGTGGCTCACCGCCAACGCGAGGACTTACCTTGGATCGAAGCGCTTACGATCAGTACATGGCCATCGAGCGGGGCCACTTTTGGCGCAACGCCAAGCGCCAGCTCGTGCTCGAGCTGATCGCGGAGCGCTTTCCGGGGCGGCGCGACCTGCACCTGGTCGATATCGGCGGCGCGGCGTCGCTGATCGCCGCCGACATGCAGGCCTTCGGGCGGGTCGAGACCGTCGAGCCCGACGCGGCCATGGTCGCGGTTGCGCGCTCGGCGCAGGGCATCGAAGTGCACCAGGGCAACCTGCCAGACGGCCTGCCGAGCATGGCGCCGGCGCACGTGGTCACGCTGCTCGACGTGGTCGAGCACATCGAGGACGACGAGACGGCGCTGCGCGCGGTGAAGCCGCTGCTCACACCCGATGGCGTGGTGATCATCACCGTGCCCGCGCTGAAATGGCTGTGGAGCGACCACGACGTCGCGCTGCACCACAAGCGCCGGTACACCCGAGAGTCGCTGGCGCAGCTGTTCGAGATCTGCGGCTATCGGATCGAGCGGCTGTCGTATTGGACGAGCTTGCTCTTGCCTCTGCTCGCCGGCTCGCGCGCCGCCAGCAAGCTCAAGCCGAAGAAGAGCGGGCCGCCGGTGTACGACGTGAAGGTCCCGGCGATGCCGATCAACGCCGTGCTCGACGGCGTGATGACCGCGGAGCGCAAGCTGCTCAAGCACCGCGACATGCCGCTCGGCTCGTCGCTGTGCGCGGTCATTCGACCGGCATAGCTCTCAGAGCTCTGCGCCGAGCCACTCGGCCATGCGCTCGGCGATCATGAGCGTGGGCAGGTGGATGTTGCTCGACGGGATCGTCGGCATCAGGCTGGCGTCGACGACATACAGGCCCTCGAGCCCGAACATCCGTCCGCGGCCGTCGACCGCCGCGTTCTCACTCGGTGCGATGCCCATCGGCACCGTGCCGGACGGGTGATAGCCCGAGTCGCACAGGTATGGGATGAAGCGATCGAGCAGGAAGTCGCGCTTCAGGATGCCGCTCCACGGCAGCACCGGGCGGCCGATCGCGCTGAGCGCGCGGGTCTGCAACAGCGCGTAGCAGCGCTGCAACGACTCGCGCGCCAGCCGGCGATCCCAGTCGTCGTGGAAGAAGCGCTGGTGGATCACGGGCCGCGTGCGCGTGCCGGCGTCCGGATAGTGCATCGAGCCGACGCCGCGCGGCTTACCGACCTGCGTCACCAAGCCGAACATCGGCGGCTGTTGCGGCAGCATCGTGAACGACGCCGGCTGGAGCAGCATGTCCGCGCGATGGTCGAGCGCGCCGGACGGGAAGCGATACACGCACTGGATGATCGGCGCTTCGAAGTCGACGCGAAAGCCGCGCTTGGCGAAGACGAAGATCCCCGTGCCGGGATGATCGAGCAAGCGGCGGCCGACCGCAGGCGCATCCAGCACCGGCTCGCACAGCATGCGGCGTACCTCGCGGTCGGGGCCGACGCCGGAGCGCAGCAAGACGCCGGGCGTGTTGAGCGCGCCTGCGCACAGGATCACGGCGCTGGCATCGACTCGCTCCACGCCGGTCGGCCCCTCGAGCTCGATCGCGACCGCGCGCTTGTTGTCGAACAGCACGCGTCTTACCGCGACGTTTGCTCGCACCCGCAGGTTCGGGCGCGCGCGCACCGCGTCGGTAAGATACGCCTCGGCGGCGCTGATGCGGCGGTTATCGACCTTGTTCATGGCGTGCGGGCCGAAGCCCGCCGTGCCCGGCTCGTTGCTGTCCGCGCACTCTTGCCAGCCAAGCTCGCGGCACGCTTCCATGAACGCCGCTTGCACGGGCACCAGCTCGGACGCGGCGTGGCGGCGGACCGGCAGCGGGCCGGTGTCACCGTGATAGTCGGCTTTGAAGTCGCGATCGTGCTCGAGGCGTTTGAACGCGGGCAAGCACCGCTCGAAGCTCCACTCGGACAGGCCCAGCGCCGCCCACTCGTCGTAGTCCTCGGGCTGGCCGCGCAGCGCGATGCAGGTGTTGACAGCCGACGAACCCCCGACGACGCGGCCGCGCGGCAGCGGCGACTCGATCGCTTGCTTGCTCGGCCTGTGCTTGTAGCCCCAGTCGTGCCGCAGCATCGAGTTGCGGCGACCGTCGCTGAGGTCGCGCGGCAGCTCGCGGCCGGCGTAGTCGGGGCCGGCCTCGAGCAGCAACACCTGCCGGTCGCTGCGCTCGGTCAGGCGCGCGGCGAGCACACAGCCGCTAGAGCCGGCGCCGACGATGACGATAGGTCCACTCATGGCTGCAGGAAGATAGCGTTAGTTGGGTCCGACGCGTGCAGCAAGAATACGTGAGGAACACGGCACCAGTTCCGTGCTGCACCGCTAGAATGCCGCATGGACTCGCTCCTCACCGCTGCGGCGCGCGCGCTCGCGAGTGGCGATCCGCTGGCGGCGCTGTCGCGCGTCGCGCTGCGCGAGGATCCGCCAGCGCTGGCGCTGCGCGGGATCGCGATGGCGCAGCTCGGGGAGCTGCCGCGCGCGCGCAAGCTGCTGCGCCGCGCCGCGCGCAGCTTCGGTCCCAAGGAGCTGCTGGCTCGGGCGCGTTGCGCGGTGGCCGAGGCCGAGATCGCGCTGGCCGCGCGCGACCTCACGTTTTCGCCGCGCACGATCGAAGCCGCGCAGCGCACGCTGGAACGGCACGGCGATGCTGCCAACGCAGCACACGCACGCTTGATCGCAGTGCGGCGTCTCTTGCTCGTCGGCCGCGTCGAGGAAGCCGCGCGCGCGCTCGATGGCCGCGACTGGAGCAAAGCTCCGCCGATGATCGCGGCGTGCGCCGAGCTGGCGCTCGCTGACATCGCGCTGCGGCTCGTTCGTGCGGGTGCAGCGCGTGAAGCGCTCGACCGCGCGCTCGCAGCCGCGCAACGCGCCGGAATTCCGATGCTGGCCAGAGAGGTCGAGCACGCCAGACGCGCGCTGGACGCACCGGCGGCGCGGCTGATCGAGCGCGGAGCTGAGCGGCTCGTATCGCTCGCCGGCGTGCAGGACGCGCTCGCCTCCGACAGCTTGATCATCGACGCATGCCGGCGCGCCGTGCGCTGCGCGGGTAAGACGATCGTGCTGTCGAAGCGCCCCGTGCTGTTTGCGCTGGCGCGCGGCCTCGCAGAGGCCTGGCCCGCGGACGCCGCACGCGACGCGCTGATCGAGCGCGCGTTCGGCGCGCGCAAGCCCAACGCATCGCATCGCGCACGGTTGCGCGTCGAGCTCGGTCGGTTGCGGCGCGAGCTGCGCGCGTTCGCCGAGATCGTCGCGACGCCCGATGGTTTTGCGCTGCGCGCTCGCGCTGACAAGCCGGTCTTGGTGCTCGCGCCGCCGCTCGACGAGGTCGATACGACGCTGCTCGCGCTGCTCGCGGACGGCACCGCCTGGTCGACGTCCGCGCTCGCGCTGGCCCACGGCTCGAGCCAGCGCACGGTGCAGCGCGCGCTGTCCGCGCTCGAAGCCCAGGGCCGCGTGCGCACGCTGGGCCGCGCGCGCGCACGCCGCTGGCTCGCGACACCGCTCGCGGAATTCACGACAACCTTGTTACTCCCTACTGCGCTTTCGGCGGACTAGGTTCAGGTCATGACCAAGCACGGCACTCACTCTGAAAAAGCAGAAATCGTTCGAGAGCACGGCCCGTTCGCAGGCGTCGAGAAGGTGCACGGCGTCAGCTATGACGGCACGCTGGTATGGCTCGCTGCCGGCGACAAGCTGCTCGCGTTCGATCCCGAGACCAGCCGCGTGGACCGCACACTCGACGGCGTGCCAGCGCACGCCGGCACCGCGTTCGACGGCAAGCACCTCTTTCAAATCGCCGAGGACAAGATCCAGAAAATCGATCCCAAGACCGGCAAGATCCTGTCGACGATCCCTGCGCCAGGTCGCGGCGGTGATGCCGGGCTCACCTGGGCCGAAGGCTCGCTGTGGGTCGGGCAGTACCGGGACAAGAAGATTCACCAGATCGATCCAGAGACCGGCGCGATCCTGCGCACGATCGAATCCAATCGCTTCGTCACCGGCGTGACCTGGGTCGACGGCGAGCTGTGGCACGGCGCGCACGACGGCGAGGCGTGCGAGCTGCGCCGCGTCGATCCGAAGACCGGCGACGTCGTGCGCTCGCTCGCGATGCCGGAGGGTGTCTTCGTCAGCGGCCTCGAAGCCGGCAACGACAACCTGCTGTACTGCGGCGGCGGCAGCAGCGGCAAGGTCCGCGCCGTCCGCCGCTAGCTCGTCCGTTAAAACTGGGAGAAGAACGCCCAGATCTCTTCGCTCGCGAACGACGGCACGGTGTGGCCGCCGCTGAACTCGCACCACACGACCGGCATGCCGTCGTCGCAACCGTCGTACGCGACGCAGTTGTCGCCCGAGGGCATGTTGGTCGAGTCGCAGTGGTTCGCCTCGAGCCAGTGGTCGCGGCTGCCTTCGCCGGAGCTGAACGACACGACGTTGTCCATGTTGCCGTGAGCGATCCACGCCGCCACTTGACCGGTGCATGCGCCGCCGCCGCCGAACGCGCTCGGGCCCATGCCCGCGATCGGCGCGATCGCGCGGAAGTCATCGCCGAGCGCGCAGCCGACGGTGTTCGACATGATGCCGCCGTAGCTCATGCCCACGGAGAAGATGCGATCGTTGTCGATGCAATAGCTGCTGCGCAGCCACTCGAGCATCGCCGCGGTGAACGCGACGTCGCGGCCACCCATGTTGTCCCAACCGGGGCCCGAGCCGACCGAGTTGGACGTATCGAGGCCTTGGCCGGCGACGAAGATGGTCGAGCCCATCGCGCGGTTCTCGAGTCCGTAGAAACCGCCACCGCCGAAGCCGGTGGCGATCTGCGAAGCCATGCCGCCCAGGCCGTGCCACGCGAACACCAGCTTGTACGGCATGCTCGCGTCGTAGTCGTCGGGCAGCGCGACGATGAACTCGCGCTCGGTGCCGTCGACGTCGATGGTCTGCGTACCGTCGGCAGGCGGGCTGGCGTTACCGCAGCCCATCGAGGCCATGCCGGGTCCGCCGCCCGCGCCACCTGTGCCGGCCACCGGATTTCCGCCGCTCGCGCCGCCGGTGTCGCCGGCTTCGCCACCCGTACCGCCGATCCCGGCGCCGCCAACTCCGCCGCTGCCCGCGCCGGCGAAGACGCCGCCCGCGCCGCCGCTGCCGCTCATGCCGGAGACCATACCTGCTGCACCGCCAACGCCACCCCCGCCGCCGACGAGACCGCCGGCGCCGCCGCTACCGCCCAGCGCGCCACCCGCGCCGCCTGCGCCTGCATTGGTGCCGCCGCCATCTGAATCGCTGGTGCAGCCAATCCAAAGCGCGAGCTGCAAGCACGCGATCCCGATTCCGAAGGCCCGCGTCGTTCCCATATTCGCCACCTCGCTCACGGACTTATCCGCGGCGCCCTTGTCTGGCCAGCCCCGAACGATTCGTCGCTACAACGGTGTTGCCAGCGGCACGCGCAGCTTGGCTTCACCTCCGCCTTCGGCAGCCGTCCCCAAGCTGAGGTCGCCGCCGATCCGGCGCATGTGCTCGGCCGCCAGCGTGAGCCCCAGCCCGAGGCCCTCCTCGCCGGCCGTGCCTCTCGTCGACTCCACCCGCTCGCCGTTCGCGATCTTCTGCACGAGCGCCACCGGAAACCCCGGCCCCTGATCGCGCACCACGATCTGCGCTTGCTCGCCATCGCGCTGCGCGCGCAGCGCGATCGTGCCACCCTGGGGCGAGAACTTGATCGCGTTCGAGATCAGGTTGGCCAAGATCGAGTCGCGCAACAGCTCCGGCACCGTGAGCACGCGCAGCTGGGTGTCGCCGTGCGCGGTCAGCGTCTGCTGCTTGCCCTCCAAGCGGTAGTGGAACAGCTCGCGCAGCTCGTCGAACATCGGCGCAAGCTCGGTGCTGACGATGCGATCGTTCGACGAGAGCTGGCCGTTCTCCAGCACCTCGAGCGCGGCTTTGACCAGTGCCGCAAGCCGCTCGTGGAACCGACGCAGGGTGTCGACATCGCTCGGCCGCAGCCCAGCGCGCGCCACCATCTGCAGCGTCATGCCGATCACCTGCACGATGTTCGAGACATCGTGAAAGAGCGTGCCGGAGATGCGCGCGCGAAAGCCCTCGAGGTGCTCCAGCTCGGCGGCGCGCGCTTGCGCGCTGGCAAAGATCGCGAGCACCCGCCGCTCCAGCAACCACCAGCAGGCCTGCATCACGATCGTCAGCAGCACCATCGCGCTCAGCATCAGCGCGCCCCACGTGGTCGCCGCAGCGCCGAGCGCGCCGACCGTGACCAGCGCCATCAGGCACGTGCCCGCGATGCCGAACACGGCCCCGGCGCTGCTGCCGAGCAAGAACGCGTTGTAGCCGAGCGTGGTGAAGAACAAGACGTTCGGCGGCGGCTCGTCAAAACCCCAGTAAAAGAACGCCGAGCTGATCACGAGGAACGCGCTGACCGTGAGCATGCCGACGAACCGCTCCCGCCGCTTCGGCCAGCGCTCGCTGCCGACGAAGGCCGCGACGTAGAGCACGAACGCGACGAACGTCACGGGCACAGGCCCGCGGCCCGTGATCGCGACGCGAACCAGGGTGATGGTGACCATCGCGACCGAAAAGACGAACAGCCAGCGCGTCATCCGGCGGCGAAAGTCGGGGATGACACTCGTGACCTCGATCGCCGGCTCGCGACGGAAATGCAGGGTCTCGCGCGCGCGCTGCATCATGCGCTCGAGATCGCGCTGCACCGGTGGCAGGGCGTCCACTACGATCGCAGCCGGGGCCAGCACCTCAGCGAGCCGCGCGACGGCCTGGTTCAGATCCGCGCTGATCGCGCGCGTCAGCTCCGCCCGCTCGCCCAAGCGTTGCTCGATGCGCCGCTGCTGCTCGAGGTTCTGCCGCCGCAGCTTGCGAAACGTCGCGGCGTAGCCGAGCACCCACAGCTGCGTCATAGAAACGACTATCAGCAAGTTGGAGCGCAGCGCGATCTCGGCGTCCAAAGCGCTGTCGTGACTCAGCCAGTAGCCGAGCAGCGTCGCGACGGAGAGCACGAACGCGGCGTTGCCGGCGAGCGAGCTGACGAACAGCGTGACCAGCGGGCCGAACACCACGAGCAACACGAGCGCGGGCGGCATCCGCGGCGCGCTGGAGCTCAGCGCCTGCCAAGCGATGAACGCAAACGGGAGCGCGAGCAGCACGCCGGAGAGCCAGCGCGGCCACGCCCTTTGCTCCGCTCTCGGCAGCACGGAAGGAGTCCCCATTCAACTGCCCCTCAGGCACGCAAGCGTACCCGAGCCGCCACGCCCAACGCGGCGATTTTCGGTTAGGTTACGGGCGAAGTCGCAGTACGGGGAGGCTCGTCATGGAGGGTAAATTGCGAACACTGGCGTTGATCGGCTTAGGTCTCGGCGGTTGCGCCGATTCGCGCGACGACGGCGCCACTCCGATCCAGCCGCCGCCGCAAGAAGCCATCTTCCGCGAGGTCGAGGCGGCGGCCACCTTCGACGCGCAAGGCAATGCTCTCACCACTGAGACACGTCTCTTCTTCGACGACGCGCTCTTTCACGACCTGTGCATCGAGCCGGACGCGGACTCATTCGATGACTACGAAGAGATCGACAGCGCAACCGGCGCGGCGATCGTCCCGCGCGGCACGACGCCAATCTCGGAGAGATGCGAAGCCGACGGCATCGTGACCGGGCCGATGCACGAGGAGCTGTATCCGTCGAAGTGGTGTCGGATCGAAGGCTGCGTCACCGCAGACGAGATCGGCGAGGAGCCCACCGAAGGCGGATACTGACGTTCGCTCGCGCTACCTGTTGACGCGCTGCCGAGCGCTGCCTTTGAGCTCTTTCAGCTTGCCCTCGGCCTGCATCTGCTCGTTCTTGATCAGCTTGCCGAGCTTGCCCTTCGCAAGGCCAGCGACCTCTTCGACCTTACCCTTGGCGCGCTCGCCGGCCTTTACGACCTGTTGAGTCGCTTTGCCCTTGAGCTGCCGCGCCGCGCCTTCGGCCCGCATCTGCTCGTTGCCGATCGCCTTGCCCAAGCCCGCCTTGGCCTTACCTGCGAGCTCGTCGAGCTTCCCCTTCGCGCGATTGCCTGCGTTCTTCATGTCCCGCCTCCTGGTTGGCCGGGATGCTAACGCGCTTACGGACAGCTCTGCGAGGCTGCCGGGCTGTAGGTGCCGGCGATCGAGCACGTGAGCGTGCCGCGCAAGCGGGTGCGACCGACCGAGCCGCCGCCGCCGCCACCACCGTTGGTGCCGTGATCGCTGCCATCTCGAGCAGCAGAGCTCGCGGTTCCGCCTGCGCCGCCAGCGGCGTCGGCCGAGCCGCCCGAGCCACCGTTCGCGAGCACCGACGCACCCGCGACGACACTCAAGCGCGCGGCTTCGAGCAGCACCGCACCGCCGCTGCCGCCGCCAAAGCCGCCGCCCTCACTGCCGCAGCCGTTCGAGCCAACAGCGCCGTGCGCGAGCACGCTGCCGCGCAGCTCGATGTGACCGGTCGCAGAGATCTGCACCGCGCCGCCGCCCGCGCCGCCCGAGCCGGTGCAACCGCCGCCGCGTCCGCCATTGCAGCCACCGTAGAGCGGAGCATTGGTCGCGGCGCCGCGCGCGAGGCCCCGGCCACCCTCGTTGCCCGACGAGTCGCCGTAGCCACCCCAGCCGCCGTTTGCGCCGAATGCGCCGCCACCGCCGCCGCCGCCGCCGGTGCTCGAGTCGCCCGTACCGTTGCCGCCCGCCGCCGCGCCGCACGTCCAGTTGCCGCCCGCGCCGGGCGTCGTGCCGTTCGCGCTCACTTGGATCGTGCCGACGATGCTCACATCGCCGCGCACCGCAAAGGCGACCGGCCGATTGCCGACCAGACGCAAGGTTGCGCCTGACGCGATCGTCAGCGATCGCACGGGGATGATCACGAGCGCGGGCCCGCTCGGCTGCGTCTGCACGATCGGCGTCGGCTGCGCTTGGCCACACCACGTCGAATAGTGGTGCTGTCGAACTGCGACGTGCCGCAGTTGAGCACGATATCCGCGGTGCTGCTCGGCACGCCCGCAGCGACGATGTTAGTGGGCGTGTAGCCGTACTGGCCGTCCGCGCCGCCGTCGTTGTCATCGTCCGGGTCGCACGCGTCACCGCCATCGGCCAGGCCGTCCGAGTTGGTTTGCGACGCATTCGCGACGAGCGGGCAGTTGTCCGCACCATCGAGGACGCCGTCGTTGTCATCGTCGGTGTCGCAAGCGTCGCCGCCATCGGCCGCGTTGTCGGTATTCGTCTGCGCCGCATTCGCGATCAGCGGGCAGTTGTCGGCCGTGTCGAGATCGCCGTCGTTGTCATCGTCCGTGTCACACGCGTCGCCGCCGTCGGCCGCGTTGTCGGTGTTGAGCTGCGAAGCGTTCGAAGCCAGCGGGCAGTTGTCCGCGGTGTCGAGGTCACCGTCGTTGTCGTCGTCCATGTCGCACGCGTCGCCGCCATCGGCTGCGTTGTCGGTATTGAGCTGCGAGGCGTTCGAGACCAACGGACAGTTGTCGGCCGCGTCGAGATCACCGTCATTGTCATCATCCGTGTCGCACGCGTCGCCGCCATCGGCCGCGTTGTCGGTATTGAGCTGCGAGGCGTTCGAGACCAACGGACAGTTGTCCGCGGTATCGAGATCACCGTCGTTGTCATCATCCGTATCGCACGCGTCGCCGCCATCGGCCGCGTTGTCGGTGTTGGTCTGCGCCGCGTTCGTGATCAGCGGGCAGTTGTCCGCCGTGTCGAGGTCGCCGTCGTTGTCATCATCCGTGTCGCACGCGTCGCCGCCGTCGGCTGCGTTGTCGGTGTTCGTCTGCGCCGCGTTCGAGATCAGCGGGCAGTTGTCCGCCGCGTCGAGGTCGCCATCGTTGTCGTCATCCGTGTCGCACGCGTCGCCGCCGTCGGCTGCGTTGTCGGTGTTCGTCTGCGCCGCGTTCGAGATCAGCGGGCAGTTGTCCGCCGCGTCGAGGTCGCCATCGTTGTCGTCATCCGTGTCGCACGCGTCGCCGCCGTCGGTCGCGTTGTCTGTGTTCGTCTGCGCGGGATTGGCGGTGACAGGGCAGTTGTCGGCGGCGTCTGGGTCGCCGTCGTTATCGTCATCACTGTCGCAAACGTCGCCTAGGCCGTCGCCGTCGAGATTCGCTTGATTGGCATTGGGATCGATCGGGCAGTTATCGGCGCCGTCGAGGTCGCCATCCGCGTCGTCGTCCGGATCGCACGCGTCGCCCAGGGCATCACCGCCGGCCAACGCCTGGTCGGTGTTGAGCTGCGAAGCGTTGCCTGTGTTCGGACAGTTATCGGTGGCGTCCGGCACGCCATCATTGTCGTCGTCGTCCTCGCACGCATCGCCGACACCGTCCGTGTCCGCGTCGGCTTGACCCGCGTTCGCGACCACGTCGCAGTTGTCCGGCCCGTCGAGCACGCCGTCGTTGTCGTCGTCGGTGTCGCACGCATCGCCGCCGTCCGCGGCGCCGTCGGTGTTGGTCTGCGCGGCGTTCACGGCAAACGCGCAGTTGTCGGCGCCGTCGTTGACCCCGTCATTGTCATCGTCCGGGTCGCACGCATCGCCTTGGCTATCCAGGTCGTTGTTGGCCTGATTGCTGTTCGCGAGCCGCGGGCAATTGTCGGCAGCGTCCAGATCACCGTCGTTGTCGTCGTCGGTGTCGCAGGCGTCGCCGCTGCCGTCACCGTCCAGATTGGCTTGCGTCGGGTCCGGGACGAGCGGGCACAGGTCCGAGCCATCCGCGTGGCCGTCGCCGTCGTCGTCCGTATCGCAAGCGTCGCCCGACGCATCGCCGCCCGGTAGCGAAGCATCGGTGTTGATCTGGCCGACGTTCGAGACCAGGGCGCAGTTGTCGGTCGCGTCGGCCACACCGTCGCCGTCGTCGTCACCGTCACAAGCGTTGCCTTGGCTGTCGCCGTCGGTGTTGGTCTGGTCGGCGTTCACGATCAACGGACAGTTGTCGCCGGCGTCCGGAGCACCGTCGTTGTCGTCGTCGACATCGCACGCGTCGCCCGCGCCATCACTGTCCGTATTGAGCTGACCAGCGTTGGCGATCAGCGGGCAGTTGTCGGCGCCGTCGCTCGCGCTGTCGTTGTCGTCGTCGGTGTCGCACGCGTCGCCACCGTCCGCTGCGCCATCGGTATTGAGCTGGTCGGCGTTGGCGTTGAGCGGGCAGTTGTCGGCGCCGTCGCTCGCGCCGTCGCCGTCGTCGTCCGGGTCGCACGCATCGCCGAACGGATCGCCGTCGGTATTGGTCTGTGGCGCCGCGAGCTGCGGACAGTTGTCGGCGGCGTCGTTCGCACCGTCGCCATCATCATCGGCATCGCAAGCGTCGCCGCTGGTGTCGCCGTCCAAGTCGGCTTGGTCGGCATTGGCCACGCTCGGGCAGTTGTCGACTGCGTCGTTGGCGACGTCGCCGTCGTCGTCGTCATCGCAGGCGTCGCCGCTGCTGTCGCCGTCGCTATCCAGCTGATCCGCGTTCGGCATGGCGAGGCAATTGTCGGCGTCGTCGAACGCGCCGTCGTTGTCGAGATCGCGATCGCAAGCGTTGCCGACGTCGTCGACGTCATCGTCGAGCTGATCGGCGTTGGCGGTCAGCGCGCAATTGTCGACGTCTCCACACCGACCGTCGCCATCGCCGTCGTTCGCGGAGTCGTCGGGGCAGGTGTCGCAATCATCCGGCACGTCGTCTGCGTCGCGGTCTGCGGTGTCGTCGCCGCCGGCGCAGACGTCGGCGTCGTTGCACACGCCGTCCTCGTCCTCGTCGTCGCACATCGCCGCGTCCGGCTCGGACGGCCCGGAATCCGCGACTGCGCCATCACCATCGCCATCGCCGCCCGCATCAGGCTCGCTGGCGTCGGGCTCGTCACTCGCATCGAGCGGCGTGCTCGCGTCCTCTACGACGGACGCATCCACGTGCTGTGTGGGCTCGTCGGGATCCTGCCCCGCGATATCCGCGAGCTCGAACCCCAACCGACCGCACCCACCCAGCAGCACGAACAAAGAGACGAGGACTGCGCTACGCAACGCCCTTCATCATAGAGGAAGCGCGCTCATTGGCCCATTCTAGCTAGTCACTTAAATTCGTGTGCGCATCAACGCAGCTTGATCGCCTTGAGCGCCGAGTCCGGTTTGCGCAGCTCGGGTGGGAGCGAGCCAGCGATCGACTCGCGCAACGCACGCAAAAGGCCTTCGCGGGCGAAGCTTCGGTGCACGACCAGGCTGACCTCTCGGCCGGGCCGGGGGTCGGAGAAAGGAATAACCGAGCCTGCGCGGGTGGCGTTCCACGTGCGCGCCAAGTGCGGAATGACGGTGTAGCCGTGGCCCTTCTCCACAAGGTGGCACAGCGTCTCGATGCTGCCGCTCTCGAAGTCGAAGGGCTGCTTCGCCTTCTTGGCCTTGCTCTCGCGGTAGTTGCACACGCGCGTCATCTGCGTACGCAGGCAGTGGCCTTCCGCCAAGAGCAGCACCCGTTCGTTCTTGATGTCGTCGAGCTCGCTGAGCGCGCTGCCCTTCTGCGCGTAGATGTAGAACGGCTCGATGAAGATCGGATGCTCGACGATGAACGGCTCATCGAGCGGCGTCGCGAGCAAGCCGATGTCGAGCTGGTTGCCCTTGAGCAAGGCGATGATGTCGTCGGTCTTGCTCTCCTGCACCTGCACGTGCAGCCCCGGGTACGCCTTGCAGAAGCGATCGATGAACAGCGGCAGCAAGTACGGCGCGAGCGTCGGGATCACGCCCAAGCGCAGCTCGCCCTCGAGCGAGTCCTTGGCCTCGTGGATGATCGACTGGATGCGCTCGGTCTGAGCGAGCACGACCTGGCTCTGCTCGAGGATCTTCTGGCCGATCGGCGTCGGCCGGATCGGCTGCGAGCTGCGATCGAAGATCTGCACGCCGAGGTCATCCTCGAGCTTCTGGATCTGCATCGACAACGTCGGCTGCGTGACGAAGCAAGCCTTCGCCGCTTGCCCGAAGTTGCCGTGCTTCTGCACCGCAACGATGTACTCGAGCTGCGTCAGCGTGATCACGCGCTGCGAGCTCCCAGTACGCGCAGACCCACGGCGCGGGCAGCTCTTGCAAGCTCCTCGTCGTGAGTTGCGAGCACCAAGCTCGGATGTTCCCGACGAGCCAGGAGGGCGGTCGACAGATGTAAGGCGTCGAGCGTCCGTAGCGCCGTCGGAAAGGGCTCGGCCGCCCGCCGCAACACTGCGCGATCGAGCCGCGCAAGATGAAAGCCGCTCAACACATCGAGCAGATTGCCGCGCCGCTCAGCGACTTCTTCATCCGAAAGCTTCGCACTCAGCCGGGCGCGGTCGAAAGTACGCAGGGCCTCGACTCGAATGATCTCGCTCGAGATCGCAACATCGATCGATCGCCATTGGCGCAGCGGGCTTCGCTCGCCGAACACGATTCGAAGCAGTACGGACGTGTCGACGTAGACCTTCATCGGTCGGCGCGTTCTACGGCCAACAGCTGGAGCGACGAGACCCGACCACGCGGACCACGCGCGAAGCGCTTCGAACGAACCGTCTTGAACGGCACCTCCGGCTCATCGATTGTCAGCTCGCCGTCCTTCTCTTCGAACCGAATGATGCGTGCGATCGGACGGTTGCGGTCCGATACGATCACCTCTGCACCGCGCTCCACGGCGCGTAAGTGCTCGGACAAAGAGTCCTTAAGCTCCGCGATTTTGACCGCCTTCATGGCTACATATAGCCATGAAGCGCAAACTATCGCAATTAGCCTAGGCGAATGGGCGAACCTGCACCGCCGTGACGGTCTGCTCGCCGGCTGCGACATCGGACACGATCACGACCGGGTCGCCGGGGATGATGCGGTTGCGGACGCGCAGGCGGTCGAACGCGGCGACGATCGTCTTTTCGGGATCGCTCGAGAAGTCCATCTTGAACGGCACGATCGAGCGCGAGAGCCACAGCTTGCGGCGCACCGTGCTCATGTTCGTGAAGGCATAGACCACGGCCGTGCTGGGCCGGAAGCTCGACACCAGCTGGCCGAGTAGGCCGCGGCGCGTCATCACGATGATCGCGGGCGCGCCGAGCGAGTCGGCGATCCGGCAGGCGCTGCGTGCGAGCTCCTCGCGTACGTCCGAGGGCTTGCGCTGCAGGCCGAAGTCGAGGCCTTGCTCCTTCTCGATGCGGCGCGCGATCTTGTCCATGACCTGGACGCAGCGCACCGGGTACATGCCGGTCGCGGTCTCGCCGCTCAGCATGATCGCGTCGGCCTC
>Ga0193752_1001567_pt1 | contig 18803 bp, 15 predicted proteins | sample H1c1metaG_FD_144924 | JGI IMG/M metagenome (GOLD analysis project Ga0193752, IMG submission 144924) | Soil microbial communities from a riparian zone of the East river system, Colorado, United States - H1c1 | ecosystem: Environmental > Terrestrial > Soil > Riparian zone | place: USA: East River...
CTTACGAACGCGGCCCGACAAGCCCTGCTGCAAGAATTGTCGCGCGCGGTGGGCTTGTCGGGCCGCGTTCGTAAGAGCGGGGCCGCGGTAGAGCGCGCGCGCGTCAACGTGCAACGGCGACTGCGCGATACGTTGCGGCGCATCTCCGAGCACGACGCCGAGCTCGGGCGGCAGATCGAGCGCGCACTGCGCACCGGCACGTTTTGCAGCTACGACCCGTGACCTGGCCGACGCTCGAGCCAAAATTGGAACCGCCGCACCGAGCATGACCGTTGTTTGGTCGCTGCCTCCGTGCGGCGGGCATCTCACATCTTCCGCGTGAAGCCTGGCTAGCCGCGCTTTACGCGCTCCGCCTCTTGCGCCGCGATGACCGACTCGGGCGGTGCCAACGTCGTCGCGTACATCGCTTCGATTTCGGGCTTGTACTTCGACATGATCGTGCGCCGCTTCAGCTTCGCCGTCGGCGTGAGCTCTTCCGAATCGGGGAGCCAATCATTGCCGAGGATCGAGACTCGCTTGACGCGCTCGACGCGGCCGAAATTCGCCATCGCAGTCTCTAGGCCTGCTTCGACTTCAGCGATGACCTGAGGATTGCGCGAGAGGGTTGCCAATGACGTGTCAGCGATCCCGTGACGCTTCGCCCACGCTCCAGCGACGTCGGGATCGAGCACGATCAACGCGGACACGAAGGGCCGCTGGTCACCGATCACACACGCCTGACCGACGAGCGGGATCAGCTTCAACGCGCCTTCCAAGTTGGCCGGGCTGATGTTTTCGCCACCGGCGGTGATGATCAGTTCTTTCTTTCGGTCGACGACGCTGAAGTAGCCGTCGTCGTCGAGCTTGCCGATGTCGCCCGAATGGAGCCAGCCATCTTCGTCGAGCGCATCTGCAGTTTGCTGCGCCGCTTTCAGGTACCCGCTGAACACGCTGGGTCCGCGGCAGATGATCTCACCGTCGTCGGCCAGCTTCACTTCGAGACCCGGAAGCGCGCGACCGACCGTGCCCGGCTTCACATCGAGCGGCGACCACGTCATCGCACCACACGACTCGCTCATGCCGTAGACGTCGCTGATCGGAACTCCGATCGCGCGAAACCACAACTGCAGCTCGCGCGGCATCGGAGCCGCGCCTGTCACAGCGAGGAACGTCTCGTCGAGACCGATCAGCGTGCGCAGATTCTTGAACGCGACGTCGTCGAGAAACTGATAGGTCGCTCGATCTTGGTCGGTCGCAGTTCCGGCTTGAATCTTCTCGACCAAGCCGAGGGCGGCGTCGACCGCTTCACCGAGCTTCTTCGCGCGCTCTGGATCGCCGCTGACGGCGGCTTGGATGCCGGCGTACAACTTCTCCCAAACGCGCGGAACGCCAAACACGATCTGCGGCTTTACCTCGCGCAAATACAAGCCGAGCTGCGTTGCGTCAGGGCAACACGTGACCTCGTGGCCGTACATCGCCGGCCCGTAGTGACTCGTGCCGCGTTCGGCCACGTGAGCCATTGGCAGGTAGCTGACCAAGCGCACGCCGGCCAAACCGTTCGCGAGCTTCGGATGAGCCGCGACCGTCTGCAGTGTGCTGACACCGCTCGCGACCACGTTCCGATGCGTGATCATTACGGCCTTCGGAGGGCCTGTCGTGCCGGACGTGTAGATCAACGTGGCTAGACCGCCGGGCTCGCTCGCGTGTTGAGCTTTCACCAAGTCGATCGGCGCGTGGTCCATCAACGCGTCCCAGCTGAATACGCCGACCGGCGCTTCCGAACCGAGAACGCCGACATGCTTCAGCTTCGGCAGCTCGGCGCGAACGGCAGACACACGTGCGAGGTATTCGAGGTCGTCGACGACGACGATCGTCGCTTCGCTGTGATCGACCAGGTACTTGATCTGCTCAGGCGAGGACGAGTTGTAGATCGAGACCGGTGTGCCGCCGCAGAAGTACGCTGCGATGTCCAGGATGTGGAACTCCGGACGATTGCGCAACATCATCACGATGCGTTGGCCGGGTCCGAAACCGAGTGCGAGAAGACCGGCCGCGCAGCGTGCGACGTCGTCGGCGTATTGCCGGTAGGTCCATTCGCGGTACGTGCCGTCCGGGCGACGCATGCGAAGCGCGATCAGGTCGCCGTGTTCGGCGACGTTCGACAAGAATTTAGTGGCGACCGTATCGTTATCGTTCGACGTGAAGTGTGCCGCGTTCATCCGACGACCTTCCCCTTGTTATCTAAGTGACCCCGGGCCGGGAACTTAGTCCGTCTCGCCTGCGAGGGAAACCCGAAGTGCGCGATGCGTGCAGTCGGTCGTCTTCGGAACCGCGCCTAACTGGAGAGGCCCGAAAACGGGATCGCGACCTTGAGAAACCGGGCAAGTGGCGTCTCAGAAGGGGTTCGGCTGCCGTAGGCGGCAGCCCCCACCCTCCCAAAACAGAGCCGTCGCTTGTTAGGCCGCGTGGCACGCCTAGAACGGGTGCGGCCTCCGCACGAGCTCGAAAGCCTCAACGAATGGTGCGGGTCTTGCGGCCTCGACCGGTACCTGGCCTCACGCGCGCATGATCACGGAGCGGCTTCGCGCTGGCTTCCAACACCTTGCGCAACCGTTCCACCGTGCCGCGAGGGACATTCGACTTCGCCAAGGTCAGTAACGCCTGCGACAACGCAGCACGCACGTCGGGGTGCTTCGCGCGCTCACACTCCGCCGCCAACCAATCCGCTCCGCGGTCCGCAGCTCTCAGCTGCTTCGCCATGGCCGCAGTGAGCGACGAGAGCGAGGTCAACATCCGGCGCCGGCCCTCGAGACGCTCGGCCGAACGCGACGCGTCGGTCACCATGTCGATTCCATGCGATACGTAGGCCAGAAAGCCGTCGAGATCGCGAACCGCGCCCATGACGTGCGAGTCGGTCAGAACCTCCAGCACGACCGCGCTGGCAGAAAAACGAATCGCCACATCCTCGTGTTCGAGCCACTCGACGGCGTGCGCCACCAGCGCATCCGCAGCTTCGCCCGTGCTGCAGAGCTCGCGAAGCGCCGCGATCATGCCGAGGCGAACCGGACGCCTCGAATCCGCCGCGATCTCCAGCACGCCCGACCAAGCGACCTCGACATCGCGCCCGCTCCGCAACTGCGCGGTCCAACCGTAGGCGGCCGCAACTGGAAGAAACGCACGCGGCGACTCTTGAGGGCTCGGTTCGTCGCCAAAGTCCGTGAGCAAGCGGTGAGTCGACTCGGGAATCAGCCCGATCTCCGCGCCAAACGCCGCGGCTAGCTTGAGGTTCGGAGAGGGGCCCGGCAAGCCACCGTGCCGCATCAAGAGCTCTTCGAGCGCCGTACGTTTGCCACCGACTGCGTTGCGAAGCGCAGACCGAAGCGCCTCGTTGCGAAAACCATCCACGCCGCACCCTAGCACTACTCGCTCACTCAAACAGCTTCGCCCGGAGCGCGAGAGTTCTCGGTCCGGGCGAAGCAGTGGCGTCAGTCCGTATCGGCAATCAGCGCGCGAGCTTGGCCGATGGGGCCGCGACCTTTACGGCCGCCGCACCGAGTCCGAGCATCTTCGCCTGGTCGATCAGCGACACGAACTCGTGACGCTGGCCCTCCGGATCCGCACCGAGCGCGTTTCGCGCCAGCCCGTCGCACATCGAGAGCGTCGCGCCACCCTTGTGCTCCGAGTTTCGAAGCAACATTCCGAAGCACGCGACCGATGCCGCCCAGCGCAAGTCACGCGAAGCCTGCGCTTCCGGTTGCGTGTCCCGAATCGCCTGCGTCATCAGTCGGCTCGTGTCCGAGTCCGGGCGCTTATACCGAATCTTCAACGTCAACATCTCGTCGCTCGTAGCGGCAGCCGTCGGGGCTCGTGCCGAGTATTTCAGCGGGTCGACTTCCGACCCACCGCTCACACCTGAAGCCGCCAGCGGCACGATCTCGTATAGCGCCGTCATCGAGTGCCCCGCACCGAGCTCGCCCGCGTCCTTCTTGTCGTCGTTGAAGTCTCGCGCTGCGAGCACGCGGTTTTCAAAGCCGATCAAGCGATAGCTCGCGACGCGCGTCGGATTCCACTCGACCTGAATCTTCACGTCCTTCGCAACCGTCACAAGCGTGCTGCCCGCCTCACGCACGAGGACCTTGTGCGCCTCCGCGATCGAGTCGACGTATGCGTAGCTACCGTTACCGTGATCCGCGAGCGCTTCCATGCTCGAGTCGTTCAGGTTCCCGCGGCCAAAGCCGAGCACGGTCAAAAACACGCCGCTCTTGCGCTCGTTTTCGATCAGCCGCACGAGCTCGCCCTCACTCGTCGTCCCGACGTTGAAGTCACCATCGGTCGCGAGAATCACGCGATTCGTGCCGCCCTTCACGAAGTGCTGTCGCGCAACTTGGTACGCGAGGCGAATGCCGTCAGCGCCGTTCGTCGAGCCACCTGCGCCGAGTCGATCGAGCGCTTCGAGAACTTGCGCGCGCTGCGAACCGGGCGTCGATGGAAGCACGAGGCCACTCGCACCCGCGTACACGACCATCGCGACGCGATCTTCCGCCCGAAGGTTTTGCGCGAGCAGGCTGAGCCCGCGCTTCAAGAGCGGCAGCTTGTCGGGGTCAGCCATCGAACCCGAGACGTCGATCAAGAATACGAGGTTGCTCGCGGGCGCACGGCTACTGTCGATCGCGCGCGTCTTGAGACCCACGCGCACCAGCCGATGGTCCGGCGCCCACGGAGCTGCCGCGACCTCGGTCGTCACGGAGACCGGATCATCCGCGCGCGGTTCCGGATATTCGTAGGCGAAGTAGTTCACGAGCTCTTCGATGCGAACTGCGTCCACTGGAGGCAGCGCGCCATCCCGTAGGAAACGCCGGACGTTCGCGTAGGACGCCGTGTCGACGTCGATCGAGAACGTGGACAGCGGCGAATCTTTCGTCCGCTGAAACGTGTTGTCCGTCGCGTGCGCGTAACGCTCGGTGTTCATCTCCGGCGTCGCCATTTGAACACTGGCAGCCGGACTGGCCGCCATGCGCGCGCTTCGCCCCACGAAGCCCCCACTAGCTGCGCCGTACCCCGACCCGAAGCCGCCACCGCTCACGCTGTAACCTCTCGTGCCCAGCGATCCGACGCTGGCCTTTGGCTTACTCGCGGGACTTGGGGCCACGAGCGCATCGCCCGACACGAGATCGTCGAGCGCAACTGCGCCTTCTCCACCGCTGCGACGCTTTGCCGATCGCGCGCTTTCAAGCGACGAAACATCGGCACTCAGCGCTTGCTCTTTCGCCACCTCGGACCTGCCTTGCCTGGCGTCTGCTGCAGCCGCTGGCTGCGGGCTCGCGGCCTTCTCATCCGCTGGCGGCGGCGCAGGTTCCTCCGGCTTCTCGATCTTGACGCGGACGGTCGGCGTGGTCGCACGCGGCGTCGGAGCGTGGCGCTCCGCATCGCAACCGAGGCCGAGGATCAGAGCCAAACTCAGAGTGATCGCAAAGACGCGACCCCGCGACGAAGTACCGAATGAACGAAACATGCTGGTTCCTCCCGTGACGACAGACGGCGATTCGGCGAGGCTCAGCCCAAGCTGCGCGCCCCGCCGCCGCTCACGGCTGCAGGCGCAACTCGACCCCTCGCGTCCTCGCGTTCTGAACGGCGTCGAGACATGCAGCAGACGGAGCCGCACGCATCGAGCCGGTGCTGGCATCGCGCCCGATGCGCGAGTACCGACACGCCTAGATCATCCGACGCCTCGGCCCCACGAAAGTTCTGAACGCGAGCACGCGAAATGGTTATGAGGTGTGCTTCGCGCGCTCAGCAGGTCACACGCGCAAGCCGGTCAGCTCCGGTAACCCCAGCATAAGATTCAGGTTTTGCACCGCGGCACCGGCCGCGCCCTTGCCGAGGTTATCGAGCCGCGCCGTCACGAGGATTTGCTCGGGCTTCCCCGAGACGAACAGCTCGACGCGGTTTGTGCCGTTGACGGCTGCAGCCCCGAGCCGGCCGTCGGCGTCGAACTGCCCGAACGGCATCACGCGAACGCACGCCTCGTTCGCGTAGCGCTCCTCGAGGACCGAGTGCACGTCTTCTGGCTTCACGCCTTTATTCAGGTCGCTCACATGGAGCGGCACACTGACCAACATGCCTTGATAGTAGTTGCCGACGATCGGGCAAAACACCGGCGCGCGTGTGAGGCCGGCGTGCTTTTGCATCTCGGACACGTGTTTGTGGTCGAGGTTCAACCCGTACAGACGCACGGCCCAATCCGCCGCCGTGTCACTCTCAGGGCGCGCGTTCTGCTCGAACTCTGCGATCAACTTCTTGCCGCCGCCGCTGTAGCCACTCAGCGCGTGCACGGTGACCGGATACTCGCGCGGCAGGATGCCCGCATCGACGAGCGGCCGCACTCCGAGCAGAAAGCCCGTCGGGTAACAACCCGGATTGCTGACGCGCCGGGCATCTCGAATCTGCGCCCGCTGCTCCGGCGCGAGCTCGGGCAAGCCGAAGGCCCAGGCGCCGTTCACGCGATGTGCCGTGCTCGCGTCGATCACGCGCGTGTTCGGCCCCGCAAGCTCCGCGGCTTCGATCGCGGCCGCATCCGGCAAGCACAAGATCGCTAGATCGGCACGCTCGTAGATCGCTCGCTTCGCGGCCGGATCCTTGCGCGACTCGGGTGCGATCTCGATCACCTCGAGATCGGCGCGCTCGCGCAGCCGCTCGTGGATCTGCAGCCCTGTCGTGCCCTCCTGGCCATCGATGAAAACTCTGTGTTTCACGGGCCTCGGTGTGACTCCATTGTGAGCGGCGCGCAAGTGGATCCCCCGGTCGACGCCGGTCCGGTGTACCCTGGGCGCCCACTTTCGCTTGGAGGACAGATCTCGATGCGCACACCAGGGTTCGCTGCCGTACTCGCAGGGCTCACACTCGCAGTACTCGGCAACGCGTGCAGCGCTACCACGTCGTCCCGCAACATTCGGACTGCCGGCCTCGTCGCGCTCGTCGAGGTTACGGCGAATGACGAGTCGCACGCGACCGTGTCCTCGTCGATCGTCATCGGGGGCGCGAGCAGCAACACCTACGTCGTGCTCGAAGGCGGCGATCGCCTCTACGCCGAGACCAACGGCGACAAGCGCGAGATGAACGCGACCGACGACGGCGAATACGAAGCCAAGTTCGACCGCGGCGAAGGCGAGTACATCGTGAGCCTCACCCGCGATGTCGATGCCGCCGCGCCGAAGACCAGCGGCACGTTGCCACCACCATTTCAAATCACGAGTGACTTCGGCGACGCGCCGCTTTCGCGCAAGAACGACAAGGTGACGTTCACGTGGACGCCCGGTGGAAGCGGCTCGGACGTCGAAATCGAGATCGAAGGCGACTGCATCCACAGCGAGCACTACAACGTCGGCGGCGACCCAGGCAGCTTCACGATCGAGCCACGCAAGATCGAAGCCTGGTCGAGCGATAAAAAGAAGAAGTGCAACGTCGCGGTCGAGATCAGCCATACGACCCAGGGCACGGCCGATCCCGCGTTCGATTCCGACAGCCGCTTCGAGTTGCGTCAGGTGCGTAAAACCCGCTTCGTCTCGGGACCTTGAGCGCGTGGAGGGCCGAGCGGCACAGAGACGGGCCGCCGCGAGCCGCCGCAAACCCTGGGTTGGCCGCGTCTTGACCAACCCGCCCTTAGCAGGCAGATAAGCGAGATTGTGCTTGCAGCCAGCCGGAACGCCCGCGACGCTGCCGCCCGAGTTTTGTGATGGCGCGCTGGCCGCCCACCCGCCAGCCCGCCGTAACAGCCCCCAGGAGCCGCGTCCTTTCATGCGTTACAAGAAGTCCGAGATCAGCGTCGCGCACATCGTCGAAGCCGCGATGCGGGTCCTCGCCCGCCAGGGCTATGCGCACTCGAGCCTGATGGACATCGCAAACGAAGTCGGGATGTCGAAGGGCGCGGTTCACTATCACTTCCCGACGAAGGAAGCGTTGATCACACAGGTCCTCGAGACGGCCTGTGAAGCGGTCGCCGAGCGCACGCGGAAGACCTGGACTGCCGGCGCAGACCCACTGACGGCGATGCGCTCCGCGCTTCACGAGCTGTGGACCGTCCGCGCGGGGTTGTCGGACGAGGTCAAAGTGGTAGCTGACCTGCTCGCTCAAAGCCTGCACGACGAAAAGCTTCGCGAGCCACTCGCGACGTATTACCGATTTGCTTCGTCTCAGGTCGAAGAGCACTTGCGCGCGAACGCCGAGGCGCTCGGCTTGCGCTCGAAGATCGATCACAAGTTTTTGCCGCGCATCATGCACGGGCTGCTCGACGGGCTGCTGATGCAGAAGATCTTCGATCCCGACGCGATCAGCGACGAACAGGTCATCAGCTCGCTCGAGATCATCGCCGCGAGCTTGTTCGAGTTCGAGCAGGCGCCGCCCGCGGCTGCACCGCCCGCAGCTGCGCCGCCCGCAACTGCACCGACCGAGTCCTGAGGTGGTCCGATGGCGTTCGACGAGATCGCCTCGCAAGTCCCCGCGCTCACGACCCTGAAGCGCGCGCTCACGACCGGGCAAGTCGCACACGCGTACTTGTTCGAAGGGCCGAGCGGCGTCGGCAAGATGATCGCGGCGCGGTCACTCGCGGAGGCCTTGCTGTGCGATGACGCGCCCGGCGTCGGCTGCGGAAAATGCCACGCCTGCGAGCGCGTGCGTAACGGCAAACATCCGGACGTTCGGATCTTCGCGCCGCGCGACGAGGGCAATCGCAACTTGCAGGTCGATACGGTTCGCAACGAGATCGTGCCGTTTACGAAGTTCGCGCCGTTCGAGGGCCGCGCGGCGGTGTTGATCTTTCCGGAAGCGGACGTCTCGTTTCCGGAGATGCATCCGGAAGCGGCGAACGCGCTCTTGAAGACACTCGAAGAGCCGCGGCAGCGGCTGACGTTCATCTTGTTGTCGGAGCGGCCGGAGCGCCTGCTCGCGACGATTCGTTCGCGCTGCCAGACGCTGCGTTTCGCGCCGCTGCCGACCGACACGTTGCGCGCGATTTTGACGCGCAACAGCATTCCTGAAGCGCAGCAACCGGCTGCGATCGCGCTCTCGCAGGGTCGGGCGGACCGCGCGATCGAGCTCGCGCAGGAAGGTCGCGCACAGGAGCTCGTGGAGCTCGCGCTGCGCGTGGACGACGCGGCCCACGCCGGAAAGATTGCGGGGCTGCTCGACCTCGCGGAGCAGCTCGCATCGCGCGACGACCGCGAGCTCGTGCTGGAGACTCTCGCGCTGTTTTATCGCGACGTCGCGGCGCTCGCGGTCGATCCGGGAGGAATGCCGCTGGCGTTTCCCGAGCAGCGCGCGCTGATTCTCGAGCGCGGGCAGCGGCTCGGTCCGAGTGCGGCGGCGGCGAGCGTCCGCAGTATCTTCAATACGGCCGACACGATCGAGCGCAATGCGAACCCCGAGACTGCGCTCGATGCGATGCTACTCGGCCTCGCGTATCCGGACCTGACCCACACCGCGTTGGTCGTGCCGAAGCGAAAGCGCTGAGCTGCAGCAAGCCTGCGGATTTCGGTGTAAGCTGCGCGACTTCGCGTAGAAGGCCCACACCGAATGAAACCGTTTTACGTCACGACGCCCATCTACTATCCGAACGACAAGCCACACGTCGGGACTGCGTATTCGACGATCGCGGCTGACGTTCTGAAGCGCTATCACAGTTTGCGCGGTCGGCCGAGCCGCATGTTGACCGGGCTCGACGAACACGGCCTCAAGATCGCGCGCGCGGCTGAAGCGCAGGGGCTCGATACACAGGCGTTCACGGAGAAGATGCAGCTGCCGTTTCGCGAGGCGTGGAAGCTGCTCGACGTGCAGTACGACGACTTCATTCGCACCACTGAGCCGCGGCACAAGCAGCGCGTCGTCCAGTTGTGGAACCGGATTCACGAGACCGGCGACATCTACCTCGGCGAATACGAGGACTGGTACTGCGTCGGGTGCGAGACGTTCTACACCGAGAAAGATCTGCTCGAGGGGCACATCTGCCCGGTGCACTTGAAGCCGATCGAGCTGATCAAAGAGTCGAGCTACTTCTTCAAGCTCAGCAAATACGAAAAGCCGCTGCTCGACTTTTACGAGAGCAATCCCGACTTCGTAAAGCCGGCGGGTCGCTTCAACGAAGTGAAGAGCTTCGTGCGCGAAGGGCTTCGAGATTTGTCGGTCTCGCGTACGAGCTTCTCCTGGGGCATTCCGGTTCCGCAGGATCCGAAGCACGTGATGTACGTGTGGTTCGATGCGCTCGCGAACTACATGACTGCGCTCGGTGGACCGGCGAAGCCTGGGGAATCGCCGCTGTTCGACGAGTTCTGGCCTCCGCACGGCGAGGCGATCCACATCATGGCCAAGGACATCTTGCGATTTCATGCGGTGTTCTGGCCCGCGTTCTTGATGAGCGCGGGGCTCCCGACGCCGACGCAAGTCATGGCGCACGGCTACCTCACGGTGAATGGGCAGAAGATGTCGAAGTCGCTCGGCAACTTTTTACCGCCCGGTCCGCTCGCCGAAGTCTTCGGCGTGGACGCGCTGCGCTATTACTTGATGCGCGACGTCTCGTTCGGTCAGGACGGCGACTTCTCTCACGCGAACCTGATCGCGCGGTTGAACGGCGAGCTCGCGAACGGGCTGGGCAATCTGCTCAACCGCGTGCTCGCGAGCATCGTGCAGAAGAGCTTTGGCGGGAAGGTGCCGGCGCCGGTCGCGAGCACTCGGACGGCCGAGGACGACACGCTCGAAGCAGAGGCTTTGCGCTGCGCGAAGCTCGCGAGTGAGCACTTGAACCAGGTCGCTCCGCAGCGCGCGCTCGAAGCGATTTGGGAGCTCGTGGGCGCGGCCAATCGGTACGTCGATCGGTCGGAGCCGTGGGCGCTCGTGAAACGCGGCGAGACCGAGAAGCTGCAGCAGGTCGTGTACCAGGTGCTCGAGACGCTGCGGATGATCGGGGTGATGATCGCGCCGTTCATGCCTTCGAAGGCCGCTGCACTGCGCGAGCAGCTCGGGTTGCCGGCGCTCGTTCCGGTTGTGGGCGAGGACCAGTGGCCCGGCGTTTGGGGCCTATTGCCTGCGGGTACGCAGACGCGGCCGGGGGCTGCACTGTTTCCGCGGTTGGACAAAGATCAAGAAAAAGCCGCGCTGGCTTCGCTCGGCGTGGAGTTGCCGGACGAACCCGCAGCCAAGGGCGGCGGGAAGGCTGCGGCGAAGGCAGCCAAGGCTGCGGCGGACAAACCCGCACCGAAAGAAGCTGCAGCGGATGGCGGCGAGGCTGAAGACAAGAGCATCACGTACGACGACTTTGCGAAGGTGGAGTTGCGCGTCGCGCTGGTTTTGACTGCGGAGCGAGTGCCGAAGAGTGACAAGCTGCTCAAGTTGTCGCTCGACGCCGGCGATCCGGAGCCGCGGCAGATCGTTGCGGGGATCGCGCAGCACTACGCTCCCGAGACGCTGGTCGGGAAGCGCGTCGTGATCGTCGCGAATCTCAAGCCACGGAAGCTGATGGGGTTGGAATCGCAAGGGATGGTGCTTGCGGCGAGTGATGAGAGCGGGTTGTTCGTGACCGGTGTCGCTGGGGATGTGAAGCCGGGCAGCATCGTGAAGTAAAGGCACGTGCACGCGGTCGTGTTCGGAGCCCTCGAGGCTCCTCACGACTGCGATGCTACGCTGCCACGATGTCGTTCTTCCTCCCGCCGCTCCCACCCAAGTGGTCCGCCGCGCTCCGGGACGTCACCGCTCAACGCACTGACTCTCGCATCGCCGCCGCGCGACGACTCGGACAGCCGGTCGACGCCGCCCAAGCCACAGAAGCACTCGCTGGCTTGCGCCAACTCAGCGGCGACCGCGAGGGACGCGTTCGCGCCGCCGCCATCGAAGCCCTCAATGCCCTCGTCGAAAACGGCGACGGCGTATCGCGCGAATCCGTCAGCGACGTGCTCCGCGCTCGGCTCTCCGACTCCGATCCCAGCGTGCGCGAGATCGCGACCGTCGGACTCGCCGACCTCGGCTGGAATGTCGCCGCGCCCGCACTCACCGAAGCACTCCGCAGCGAATACCCCGAGGTTCGCTTTCAAGCGCTGAGCGCTGCCGCGCAGAGCGGCGCCGACGGCACCGCCGATCAAATCCTCACGTTGCTCGACGATCCAGATCCGTTCGTTCGCACTGCCGCAGTGCGTGCGGCTGGAATGATCGCGCCGGGCACCCGACCGGACTCGATCACGTCGAAGCTGCGAGCTGCACTCCGCGACTCCGCGTACCCGGTCCGCTGCGAGGCCGGCATCGCGCTCGCTGAAGAAGGTGAGCGCGAAGCGGCCGACGCGCTCCTCGTCGCACTGTCGGACCCGCAACATCTCCTGGATGCGCTCGATGTCGCCCCGCTTTTGCCCGACGAACGCGTCCGCGAGAAGGTCGCGTTCATGGCCGGCGCCGTGCTCGGCTCACGCCTCATCGTCGCAGCTGCCGGCCGCGCTCTCGCCCGCATGAAGGACCCGCGCGGGATTCAGGTCTTGCGTGATCTGCTCACCGGTTTCCGCACCCAAGGCCGCACCCTCGCCGTCCAAACGATCGGCGAGCTACGCCTGTCCGACCTGACTGGCGACCTCATCCGGCTGAGCGAACGGCCCCGCGCAGTGGACCCCACGGCCCTCGCCGCGACCCTCGCGATCCTCGCCGAGGCAGCGCCCACCGCCTCGCGAGCCCTCGAAGTACTCTCGAACCGGCGCGACGAGTACGGACAAGCTGCGCGAACGGCCCTTGCAGAGGATTCTCGTTTGCGTGCATAACCGCCCGAGATTACTCGCCGTTACCCCCGAAATCTCGGCTGGCACCCAAGATTCTTTCTCGCACCGGAACTACGCGGAAAGACTTGACGGAGGCTGCGTGCCACGTATGCTTCGCCTCCCGTTTGACCCAGAGTAGAGCATGAATACGAACGTCGGCCTGATCGGCAAGAAGCTCGGTAACACGCAAGTGTTCAATGATGACGGCACTGTTGCGCGCGTGACCGTGATTCTGGTCGGCCCTTGTCGCGTGGTTGGAAAACGCACGTTGGACAAAGACGGGTACTCGGCCGTGATCCTCGGCTTCGGCGAGAAGCGCGAGAAGCTGCTGACCAAGGCCGAATCCGGTTACTTCAAGAAGATCGGCCAAGCCCCGTCGCGCACGCTCCGCGAGTTCCGCATGGAACCCGAGCTCGTCGCCAAGTACGAGGTCGGCCAAGAGCTCAAGCCGTCCGAGTACTTCGCGGAAGGCCAAAAAGTCGACGTGAGTGGCATCACGCGCGGTCGCGGTTTCTCGGGCGTCATGCGCCGTTGGAACTTCCGCGGCGGTGCGAAGGACACGCACGGTACCCACGAGTACAAGCGCCACGGTGGCTCGATCGGCACGAACATGACGCCGGGTCGCACGTTCTTGAACCTCAAGATGCCGGGCCAGTACGGCAACGAGCGCGAGACGATTTTGAACCTCGTCGTGGCGAAGGTCCTGGACGAAGAGAACCTGCTCTTGATCAAGGGCGGCGTTCCGGGCAGCAAGAACGGCATCGTCACGGTTCGCACTGCGGTCAAGACGAAGAAGAAAAAGGCTAGCTGAGAACAGCGAGCCGCGCTTCGCGGCTCGCGATCCGCGGCTTGCCACGTCAGTGAGCGCTCAGCAGCCTCGCCTTACTGGTTCAGCTAGCGACCAGCGAAGCGCAACTCTCCGTTATGCGCTAAGTCGTTCTGATGGCCGGACGGCGCGAGCAAGATCACTTCGGGCACAAGGCCAAGCGCGAGGGCTACCCCGCGCGCTCGGTCTACAAGCTCCAGGAGATCGATAAGCGCACGCAGCTGTTTCGCCGCGGGCAACGTGTGCTCGACCTCGGCGCAGCGCCCGGTTCGTGGACTTTGTACGCAGCGGACCGCGTCGGTCGCGAAGGCAAGGTCCTCGCCCTCGATCTGAACGAAGTGCGGATCGCACTTCCTCCGCACGTCACGTTTCGCGCACTCGATGTGCTCGCGTTCGATGCCGTGGCCGAGCTCGGCGCAGGCAGCTTCGAAGTCGTGCTGACTGACATGGCCCCGCATACCAGCGGGCAGCGCCACCGCGATCAGTTCTTGAGTTACGAGCTGTACGCGCGCGCGCTCGAGATCGCGCGCGCAGTCCTCGTGCCGGGCGGTTCGTTCGTCGGAAAGATCTTCCAAGGCCCCGAAGTCGACAAAGCACGCCTGCAGACACGCGAGCTGTTCACGACCGTGCGAACGATCAAACCCGAAGCATCGCGTAGCGAGAGCTTCGAGATCTTTCTGGTCGGCCTGGGCGCAAAGCCAACTCCGTAACTTCGCGCTCGGTGGTGGAGCGCAGACTACGGTGTCAGCGCATCGATCCAGTCGCTCAACGCTCGCGTTCCAACCTCGTCGATCTGATGGCTGACGAGCGGCGGCATCTGATACTCACCTCGCCGGTGCGACAAGATCCACACAAGGCTTTGATCGTGAGAGCCGGGCGCGATGCGTTGCGCCCCGGGAAACTTGCTCGAGACTGACTTCGTCTTCGGCTGCTCGTTGATCGTGGCCTGATAGGTGTCGGTGTCGCTGACTTGCGGGGTCGTCGCCGCGACGCCGGGTGCCGTCCAAAACTCCGTCGCACGCAGGCGCATGATCAGCTGAGTCTCTTCGCCCAATCCGCGCGTCGAGTGGCACGGCATCCCGCAGTTCGCGTGCAGATACCCGAGCGCAGCGCCTGCGCGGCCCGTCGCATCCTCGGGCAACTGAATCGAATTGCCGTTCGGTGGAGCGCTGAGCGCGCCCATCTCCACCAACCGCGCGAGCGTGAGACCCTGAGTCGTCGGAAGGCTCAGCGAGACGGCTTCGACCCCGAGCAAGTAGTCAGCGCCGCCGTGGTGACACTTTCCACAGTCTTTAGCAGTCGGGATCTCGTACCCGTCGTTCACCAGCACCGGCTGGCGTGAGGTATTCAGTTGCGCCGCCGTGCCCTCGGCGTTCCACAGGTACGTACCCGACGCCCAAGTCGTCTCGGTGCGTTTGTAGAAGATGCGCGTCTCGACGAGCTTGTCGTTGAAACGAAACTCCTTCCAGGCCTTGGTGCCGACCGGGAACCTCCACACGTCCATGTCGGACGTGTCGATCTGCGTGCCCGGCGGCAAGTAGAAGTACCGCTGCTTCTCCGCACCGTCGCTCCAAAACGTGATGCCCGGCGTGTACGGATGAACGTCGCTCGGGTGACGGTGGGTGTCGTGATGCTCGTAGAGGCCGATGCAGAACACATCGGCGGGCAGGTTCTGCTCGGTCTCCGTGCAATCGACCGGAGGTTCTGCCGCTAGGGCCGCGTCCGTCCCACCGCCGCTATCCGCTGCAGCAGTACTCGCGTCCGGGGGATCGGCAGTACCCGAAGACGGCTGGCACCCAACTGTTAGACTCACCGCGAGCAGAAGGTTCGCGGACCAAGCCTTGATCGCGGCGACGTTCGCGTTCGCACACATCACTCACCTCACTGCATCGCCGGATTGTCAGTCGTCTTTTGCGCCGGCAGCGATCCAACCGCGGACCACGGAGAGCTGAGCGTCGGTCAACGCGTTGCCTCCGATCGGCATACGGTTGCCGCACGGCGGAGTCGCGCTCAGCTTTTGCACGACGAGACTCATGTCCGGCTGCTTGGGCACGACGAGTGGACGGTTCATACAGCGCGTGCTCGTGGACATACGACCAACCAGCGCGGCGTACGCGCTCGCTTTATCGGACCCCATTTGCAGGTTGCCATTCGCGATGTCGTTCGGCGGCATCGAGTGGCAAGCCACACAACGCGCATTCGTCGTCATCGGAAACAGCATGTCGTAGACCTCGGTGAACGTGGCTGGCGGATCGCTCGGAGCACCCGCCGTGCCCCCGCTCGCGCCCGCACTCACCGCGAGCATTCCACCACTGGAGTTGCCACTCGTTCCCGTGCCCATCGCTGGAGTGTCGCCGCCGCAGCTCGCAGCGGCACCCAACCACAGCCCGACCAAACCGCAGAGCCACGCGCGCGAGAAGCCACGATCCGACTGCATCCTCACATCTCCTGCATACATTTGAACGGACCGTTTTTCACCGGCGGCAGGCTGTGCACGTAAGTCGCGACATCCTTCAAGTCTGCATCCGTCATCTTTCCAAAGCGCTCACCGCCGCCGGGATGACTGTTACAGAGCTTTCGCTGCGTACCCTTCTCGGTGTCGGACTTCACTGCCGCGATGATGTCGTCGACCGTCCAACCTGCAATGCCAGTCGCATCCGGCGTGATGTTGACCGAGGTGTGTGGTGGCAGGTCTTTGTTCAACGCGTAGACCTTGCCTCCACCGAATGACTTGGTCAGGTCCGGCATATCCGCTTGAGATGTGCCACCGACGACCGTTTCAGCCGTGTGGCAGTACAGACACGCGAGCTTGGCGATATACCGACCGCGCTCGGCAGACTCGTAGTCCGCATCGGCTTTCACCAGCGTCGTGTGCGGGATCTTCGCGTCGTCCACGGGCGGAGCAGGCGGATTGATGTCGGGGTGCGGAAAGTCGGCAGCGACCACGTTGTCGTTCGGTGGCACGCTTCGCAGGTACTTGATGATCGAGTCGATGTCGTCCGGCGTCAGCATCGAGTACTCGGGGTACGGCATGATCGGATAGATGGCGTAGTGCTCGTCGTCGACGCCTTTGGTGATCGCCGTTCGAATCTGCCCATCGGTCCAAGCGTGCAGACCTTCCGGATCGTGCGACGTCAGGTTTTCCGCGTTGACCGTGATCACCGTCCCGTCGAGATCAGTGAAGTCGTAGGGGCGGCTGCCGGCGAGGTACTTCATCGGGTCGGGTTCACCACTCGGGAGCGAAGGCGTGTGGCACACCCCGCACACCAAGATATGGTCGACGAGGTACTCACCGCGTTCGATGCTACCCAAGGTCGCGGGCGTCATGTCCATGTACGCCTGCCAGCCTGCCGCTCCGATCGGAGCTGCCGGTGCGCCTGCACCGCCAGAACCACTCGCAGCGCCGCCAGCACCAGCCCCACCCGTTCCGCTCGCGCTCGCGCTGGTCCCGCCTATGCCGCTACCAGCTGCAGGCTGCTTTTCACCGGCAGAACCCGAAGCGCCTGCGCCAGCCGCGTTTTTCGACTTGCTCGAGCAACCTGTAAGTGCGAACAGAATTAGACCCGTGATGACGAACGATGACTTCATGTCTCTCCTACCGTCGGTGTAAGCCGTGGATCGCGCTCAGTACTCGGTGCCGCCCTCGCACCAATCGGCGTGGAACTTCCCCATCAAACTGCCCTTTGGATAAGTCGCCATGAGCGTGCCTTCGAAGACCTTCTTCGCTTCGGCTTTGGTGAACATGATGCTGCCGCTCGAAGCGACGACTTCGTTCGAGGACGACTTGCTGCCCTCGGCGTAGTTCACTTCACCTTGCAGCGGACCCACCGCCGTCGTGCCCACCAACGCTGTTCCACGCACGACGATCTCGACGACTTGTGTCCCGGCCGGCAAACTGGCGAGCCACTTGACGCCCTTTGTCATCATCTGCGCGCAGGTGAGCGGCGAGCTGCTGAGATAGATCAGTGTCTCGAGGCCATTCGTCGTCGCCCAACCTGCCATCACGGGTTTGACGGCGCCGAGCGCGCCGAGAGTCCCGCTGAGGTCGTTGCCGCCTGCGGACATGGATCCACCCGCGCCCGCGGACATGCTTCCGCCGCCGCCTCCGCCGCTACCAGCTGCAGCGCCTGCACCACCGCCTGAGCTACCTGCTTGCGCCAGCATGCCGGCGACACCAGCGCCGGCCGAACCAGCGACGGTTCCCGCGCCACCGCTACGCCCTGCAAGCGTCGAAGGCGCTCCAGCGCTACTCGCAACCATCCCGCCGCCGCCCGCAGCTGCGGAGACGCGGCCGGCCGTGCCCACTGGAATCGAGACGGCTCCGGCTCCACCCCCGGGGCCAGCAACTGTGGCGCTGGCAGGTGCAGTCGAGTCGTTGCTGCAACCAAACCAAGTGAGACACGCGACAACGCGCAGACAGCAGCGGACGTATTTGTTCATCGGAGAGACCTCGCGGAGCGGTGTTCAGAGTCAACACACCGGTTGGCCGCTCGGTCTCACTTCCTTCACTGCGATTCGGCAGGCCGCGCAATTCGTTCGAGCTCGGGTCGTCGAAAGCCGCGGGGAAATCGCTCGAGGTACAGCTCGGCGAGCCGCCGAGCGTCCGCTGCCCGCTGTTGCCGCAACAGATCGAGCACACGCAGGTACGTCGCGTCCTCGCCCGCGAGGTCGACCGTGCTCGCATCGGAGACGTGCTGCCGCGCGTGGCGTTCGTGGTCCAGCGGACGCGCCTTAGCCGAGTGTTCAGGACGGTGCTTCGCTTTCTCGGGCGAGCTCAGGCTTGGCGCGGAATTTTCGACGACTGGCGTGGCCTCGCCCTCCACCTCGACGTCGACTGTCTCCACTTCGAGGCGCGCCGCGGGCTCCCATGCACTACCGGCGTTGAGCCGCACTTCGGGGACCCCGCGCAAATGCAACACGACCGCACCGTGCGAGACCGCAACGCGCGCGGTCTTGCCGTGCTGCACGCTCACTCCGAACACGGTCCCGACGTCTTGAATCTCACCCTCGGGCACTCGAACCACGACTTGCCGGTCGAACATCCCGCGACGGACCGAGAGCTCGTAGACTCCATCCCCCAGCACGACGATCTCTCGATCGTGCTCGGACCAGCGTCGTACCGGCGCCGCAGCCGTGAGCGGCGTGACGACGACCTCGGGTGTCCGCCCGAAGCCAGACCAGATCGCAACAGCAGCGCTCAGGGGCACGACAACCCTGGC
>Ga0193752_1001569_pt1 | contig 18785 bp, 20 predicted proteins | sample H1c1metaG_FD_144924 | JGI IMG/M metagenome (GOLD analysis project Ga0193752, IMG submission 144924) | Soil microbial communities from a riparian zone of the East river system, Colorado, United States - H1c1 | ecosystem: Environmental > Terrestrial > Soil > Riparian zone | place: USA: East River...
TGGTTCGATATGCCACCCAATCATTTCACACCTCCCTTGCCAAGCGAACCAATGGCCTTGCCTGTCTTCATAGGGTGAATTTCCAAAAGGCCTTTGTCCTCGCAATGGTCGAGCATGAAGCGGACGCGTGCTTGAAGGACGGAAAGACAGCCAATCAAGTTTGATGCGTCATGACCCTTGGCTAGCTTGCGCTCAATGCTAACCTGCAAGTCAGCTGCCTTTTTGATCATGGCGCCTACCTGCTCCGGAATAGCCAAGGAACGCTCAATCTTAGCGCTTGCCTTGTCCAAAAGGATTTTGGAGTGACTGATCATCTTAGGACGTTGCGCATTATGGCGTGATACGCGACCAATGGATTGCATTGCGAGGGAGTTGTTTCCGCGACGAACGCCATCCTTGGTAACGATAGGACCATTGTCAATCATAACCTTTTGAGTATCCATCTTACACCACATCGCGCGTTGTGTGGTCTTAAGGGTCAGATCAGTCTCGGGTAATGACTGTATGGCGAACCCTGCAAACTTGTCCGCATAGTCATTAGATACACCGTGTTTGCCCGAAGCATAGGCGATATCAGACTTAGACCATGTTCCAACTAACTCTACTACGGGTGTAACATCCGTTACGTATGTTGTATGTGTCATATTATTTAACTCCCTGAAGGATTTCTTGAGCAGTAAATTCACGTTTAGCCAATGAGCGCCAAACGAGAATGTATGTGATGATACGATATAACATGATTATTTAACTCCTCTTTGAGTGATTGCTTGACGGATGCGATAGCGACGAACTGCGAGCCAAAGCACGAAACCGACGACTGTGAGAATGTCCAACATAACTGTAACCTCCATTGTGTGACCATTGGTCAAGCACACCATACCATATCCAGCGAACCATACAAGCGATTTCTCTCATTATATATAGGGCGCTCTACAGGCATGATTATGACAGGAAAACTCCCTCAATATCCATAATAATAGAATACCCTCAATTCCTCATAGAAGGCCATACAGCGCAACCAAGGAGGAGGTAGACAGCGTATCAAAACAATAAGGCAAGCTCCTAGCCCATCCTCTAGGTCCTAGAAAGTGTAGCATAGTATTCTAATGCAAATCATATCAGTCATGTTCTTTGTATGACAAAGGCAGGCTATAAGTATATGGCGAAGAAAAGCGATACAATAGATATAGTACATTTATGAATAGAATTGCCCCTAGAGTATAGGCTAAGTAAGGTACTAAATTGAGAATGATATAGTTATGTATTACGAAAACAGAACTACTATGAATACTTAAACCTGTAAATTGTCAACAATTCGGTATCAATGATAGTTGATAGCTCATCTATCGCCCCTTCTTAAGTAAATATACAGTAACGAATACAATAGGTTATAAGATAGTTTAAGTATAAGTGATAATAGTACTTGACATTACTTTAGAAATATGTTAAAGTAGTATATAGAATAAGAAGAATAACATGTAGATAAAGATTACATGATATAACTTACTTGATTGCTCATGTAGATATGAACATGATTGTATTAGTTATACCTTGTACTAAAAGCATTGTAGTTATGTATTGTTTAACATATGAGTACTGAGTTTCTGAGTATTTACCTTACTTAGTATCTTGTAGTATGTATCTTGTAGTAAGAGCAACAGATTGACATGATAAGGTTAATCACCTTAGTCGGACATTACCTATAGGGGGTATACCTCTGTGAATACATCAATGCTAGGGTATGTATAATATAGAGAGTATTCCTAAGTATATATTTGTTTACAATACTTTCTTATATATTAGTATGCTCTTTCAATACACCTTTTTCCCCCAGTTATACTATGATTACTCCACTATACTTGCACTATACTGTGAGATATACTTGAAGTAAGGGGTCCGGGTGCCAGTGGGGGGTGCACCGTTAGCGTATACCGACTCCGTACAATTTTTATTTTCTAGAAGTGTAAACTGTAAATACCAATCCAATCCAATAAGGACTATTTCATATGGCATATCAATCAGATAGCAAGGGTTCATGTGGTGATGCCACGCCTGAGCGCCCACTCTCCAAGCTAGACTTTACCCCGAAGGCAACTGGTGGTGTTAAGGCTCAGGAGTACATCGGTGGTCAGCAGTACCCAGACATTCAGACTCATCAGAAGTAATACTGTATACTCCTATACAATCATCCTTCTTCGCCAAACACTCTGTTAGGAGTTAACCATTAGATGAAGACCTCTAAAGTCTACACAGAACAGCAACAGTTGTTCCTAGATGCCCTCGCTCCTTGCGGTGGCAAGATCCGAGCAGCTATGACTGTAGCAGGATTCTCCAAGGATACCTCCGAGCGCTACATCATTAACATCCTCCATGAGGAGATTGTAGAGATCGCTAACAAACTCCTAGCTGCATCAGCAGTGGAAGCTGCAGTATCCCTCGTGGGCGTACTAGCTGAACCTGAACGACTAGGCAATGCACATACAATCAATGCCTCTAAGGAGATCCTCGATCGTGGGGGTGTACTTAAGAAGTCTAATGATGATCTCACTAGCGCAGCTAAGAGTGGGGGAATCCTCATACTACCCGCGAAACGAACTCGGATCACTATAGATTCCGAGGAAGATTCGTGACCCTAGTTGCTAAACGTCAGCGTATTACAATTGAAAGTGAGGAAGTATGAGACAAGCTGTCTGGCACCAATCCAAAACAGGAGCTATCCGTCTTGTTCGCTCATGGCGTACAGTACAACCTAAGGATAAGCACCTCATAGTACTAGCTCCAATACATCCATCCATTCAGTATAGACGAAGTCGAGTATAACCTCGGCCCGAAACCAATCTAATAGTCTTTCTTCGGCCTTCAAAAAGTGCCGCAGTCCCCATAAGGAGCCAACATGGCTAGTAAATTTGAACAAGCCTTTGCTGCTAATCGTAAAGCAGGTAAGAAAGAGTTTTCTTTCGGGGGCAAGAAGTATAATACCAAACTTAAAGCAGAGACGAAGAAGGTTCCTGTTCCTGCAGACAAGCCTAGCAGGACTTATATGAAGGATCTTCCTAAGTCAGTATCGATGAGCCCTACCATGGGTTCCAAGGATGATACTATTACACCTGTAGTCCTGAAGGATGCTATTTTCCCTTCGGAGTTTAATAACAAGGTTAAGGCTGCTAAGGAACGTAAGTCTACTGCTATGGATAACATGGGATCTAAGGTTGGCCTTGGCTCCATGGGTAAGTCCCCTAAGGAGCTCCCTGCTCCTCCCTCAAAAGCAATTGTCGACCAGTATGGTCTAGGAAAGAAGATTAAGTAATGGCTAAGAAAGCTCTCCCTGCATTCATGACCAAGGGCAAGACCGTTGGTAAAGAAATCGTTGCTAAAGCCAAGAAGGGCAAAGCAGTTAAGAAGGTAGCAAAGGGAAAGAACCCTTTCGCTAAGTACTAATGAAGAAGGGTGGCAGACAGTCCAACAATATTGAGGACATACGCACTGAGCCCGGAATGACTTACCTCTTTACTCCAGAATCTAAGACAGAATATCCTGAGGGATATATGAAAATGACTGGTTCCAGAAAGCTCATCGATAAAGGTGGAATGCTTAAAATGGATGCAGCTGCTCGTAGGGATAAAGTAAAACCTAAGCAATTAGATGAGATCTGGACCCCCAAGGAGTTTAAGAAATGACTGATGTTCGTCTGAATCCAGACTTCCACGATAAGACTGCTGAGCAGATGCTCTATGATCTCTCAGTTACAGATCACTACGTAGTCGTAGAAGGTTCACAGTATTCATGGTCAGTTACAATTGGCGATGATACTAAGGTTGCTCGATCCCTTTACGAGGCTGTCCTCTATCACCACAGAATGTACTTTCCTTTTGGAGATGACATATGAAACTAGGTGGTAGACAATCTAAGAATTTAGATGACATTCGTAAGCAGAAACCGAAGAAGAGTGTAGGAACATTTGCTTTCCCAGCCTCTGAAGGTTTCACTGGCAATATCGAACTAAAAGCTACCCAATCCAATAAGCGGATGAATACTGCTGAGATCGACAAAGATGCTAAGAAGCGTATGTTCGATAAGGCTACTGGTGGTGGAATGGATGAGACTGCTGGGCCTCGGCTTCGTAAGCAACGTGAAGATGAATTAAATAGTAAGTCTGCTGATGACATGTCTGTTGAAGAGCTTATTACTCGTGATGAAGCTAAACGTAAAACTCAACCTAAGACTACCTACGACTTTGATGGGCAACTTAAGAAACTTAAGCCTACCCAACTAAAAGAAATATGGACACCGCGCCCTCTTAACTCTAAGAAGTAAGAGCCACCAAGGAACTAAAATGAGTGATGTAATCCTATCCAAAGTAGCAACCTTTCCTATTATTTCTGAAAGAGATTTTAATAAGAATTGGCTCGAAGAGCGAGGCTACGAAGATATCCATCGTAAGTCTGCCTTCGGGATTATCCCTTATGGATACCAAGCAGATGAGGTGGACAATAAGATTCTTCACCCTGACTTCAAGACTATTGAACTACTCGAAGCTGCTCTTGACTCCCTTGATAAAGGTGGGTCTTATAGAGAAGTATCCTTATGGCTTTCAGAGAAGGCTGGCAAGAGTATATCACATGTCGGCATCTCGAAGATCTGGAAACGGAAGCGAGGTGATCAAGCATCTATTCGTTTGGAGATGGACAAAGCTAAGGCTGAAGCCAAGCGTCCCAAGAACCGAGCGGAGAAAAAGATTAAAGCTCTCAACATCAAGAAAGGTGCTGAGAAGCGTAGAATAACTGCGGCCTATAAGAGGTTAAAATCTCTTGAGGGTTCGTCAGCGGAAGTAGACCTCCCAGTTGTAGTGCCTTACATAGTTATGGAAGATTACGTGGAGGACGAGGAACAGAAGGTTGCCTTCCGACCCAATCCTGGACCCCAGACAGAGTTTCTGGCTAGTCCTGAAAAGCAAGTACTATATGGTGGAGCCGCAGGAGGAGGGAAAAGTTTTGCTCTCCTCGCGGACTTCCTACGGTACGTTGACAATAGGAATCATAATGGAGTTCTCCTTCGGCGTACGAACGATGAGCTCCGAGATCTAAAGTGGAAGGCTAAGTCCCTCTACCCGTCTGTCTTCCCAGATGCCAAGTTTAGCGAACAGTCTTCGACATGGACGTTCCCTTCGGGGGCTCGGCTCTGGATGACATACCAAGACAACGATGATGACCTTACCCGATTTCAGGGTCAGGAATACACATGGGTTGGCTTTGACGAGTTGACACACTATCCCTCTCCCAAGCCTTGGAACTTCCTCAGCTCTCGTCTTCGTTCTCCTGATCCTTATATGGACGAGAACACATATATGAGAGCAACGACTAACCCCGGTGGCCCCGGACACGGTTGGGTCAAGAAGATGTTCATCGATCCTGCCCCTTATAATGAGTCCTTTTATGCAACTGATATTGAAACTGGTGAAACTCTTAAGTACCCGTTGGTCTATGGACATAACCATAAACAAGCAGGGCAACCTCATCCTAAAGCAAATCAACCCCTCTTTGAACGAAGGTTCATCCCCAGCTCAATCTTCGACAACCCGTATCTGGCAGATAGCTCGTACGTTGAGTCCCTTATGGCTCTCCCTGAAGATCAAAGACGAAAACTCCTAGACGGAGATTGGTCAATAGCTGAAGGTGCTGCCTTCTCAGAATTTAGGACTCACTTACATGTATGCAAGCCTTTTGATATTCCCAGCTCTTGGCGTAAGTTTAGAGCATGTGACTACGGGTATAGCTCCTTCTCCTGCGTACTCTGGTTCGCAATCGATCCAAGCTTCGAAACCTTGTATGTGTACAGAGAACTCTATGTATCCAAGCATACAGGAGAAGCTCTGGCCCCAAGAGTCCTCGAGCTCGAACGAGGTGAGAATATTGCCTACGGGATGCTAGATAGCTCCTGCTGGCATGAGCGTGGTTCTACAGGCCCTGTTATTGCAGAAGCAATGATTAACCTAGGATGTCGTTGGAGACCAGCTGATCGGAGCAAACACTCACGTATCAATGGCAAGAACCGACTACATGAACTACTGAAGTTACAAGACTACGGAGACTTTCAACGTCCGAGTATCATGTTCTTCGATACATGCCGTCAGGTAATCTCTGACCTCCCGATGATCCCAACCGACCCTGATGGTGGTGAGGATATCGATGATCGCTATAAGTCAGATCACTCTTATGATGCTCTGCGTTATGGTATTATGTCTCGCCCCAAGTCCGTGTCTCTTTTCGATGGAATGGGTTCTTATAACTCATGGACCCCCTCGGACCCCTCATTCGGATATTAAGGATTTAACATGGCACTGATGGACAAGAATCCTAGCTCAACAAAAGCTATGCTCGACTCTTCTATTGAAGATAGTGTAGACATGAGCAAGGCCTCTGAAGTTGTTACCTTCGAAGAAGGTTCTAATGTAGAGAATGAAAATAACGAACTAGGTGGACTTGTCTCTTGGATTGAGTCTAAGTATGAACGTGCTAAGGAGAAGAGATTCTCTGATGAGACACGTTGGATTACAGCCTATGATAACTACCGTGGTGTTTATAACGAAAAGGTTCGTTTCACAGACACTGAAAAGTCTCAAGCATTTATCAAGTTCACAAAGACTAAAGTTGTGGCTGCTTGGGCTCAGGTAACTGATGTACTATTCGCTGGGTCAAAGATCCCGATCGGTGTAGAGCCTACCCTAGATGTTACTGGGGATATTGCTGAAGCTGTTCACTTCGATCCTGCTGCTAAGAAAGAGTCCACAGCTAAAGGTGTTGCTGAGGCTGAAGGTGGTAATCAGGGTGGACAGATTAAGTCATCTTCCCCTCGTTCTGCTACTGTAGCCCGTCAGGACATCCTAGATGTTGTTGGTCCCTACAAGGAGATGCTTACCCGAGTTAAGGATAAGCTTGAAGAAGGTTATGGCACCACTGCTACTTCTGTTACCTTTGAACCTGCCCTTATGGCTGCAAAGAACATGGAAAAGAAAATCCATGATCAGCTTGAAGAATCAGGTTTCTCTGAACACGTACGATCTTTCATTTTCGATATGGTGCTTTTTGGCACGGGTATCATGAAGGGTCCGTTCTCCCGGGATAAGGAATATCCTAACTGGGATGACGAAGGAAACTACAAGCCTGTTATCAAAACAATGGCTGATGTGAATCACGTATCTATCTGGGATGCTTTCCCTGATCCTGATGCCCGTACGGGTATGGACGATTGTGAACACTTTATTGAGCGTCATAGGATGTCTCGGACTCAGCTCCGTGCTCTTAAGAAGCGTCCAGGGTTCCGTAAGGAGTCCATTGAACTGTGTATTAAAGATGGTTCTAACTACACTAATGAATATTGGGAAGACCAGATTACGGATCGTTCTGATACTACGACGATCGATCGTTTCGAAGTTCTCGAGTATTGGGGTGTCGTAGACAAAGAATTAGCTGAAGAAGCTGACCTTGATATTCCTGAAGAACTTGAAGACTTCGATGAGTTCCAGATTAATTGTTGGATATGTAATGGCCAGATCCTCAGACTTGTACTTAACCCCTTTACGCCTGCTCGTATTCCTTATCATATGTGTCCTTATGAGCACAACCCTTACAGTGTGTTCGGTATCGGTGTTGCCGAGAATATGGACGATACTCAGTCAGTAATGAATGGGTTCACTCGTATGATGATCGATAATGCTGCTCTCTCTTCGAACCTCATCCTAGAGGTTGACGAGACGAACATGGTTCCCGGTCAGGATATGAAAATCTATCCCGGTAAGATCTTTAGACGTCAGGCTGGTGCTCCCGGTCAGGCTATCTTCTCAACCAAGTTCCAGAACGTGACTAACGAAGCAATTCAGGTCATTGACAAAATGCGTCAGTTCGCTGACGAAGCCACTGGCATTCCTAGTTACTCTCACGGGCAAACTGGCGTCAATGGTGTGGGGCGTACTGCCTCTGGTATGTCGATGCTAATGGGTGCTGCAGCTCAGAATATTAAAGCTGTTGTTCGTAACGTGGATGACTATCTCCTTGTCCCTCTGGGTAAGGCGATGTTTGCATGGAACATGCAGTTCAACTTTGACAAGAAGCTTAAGGGCGATCTTGAAGTAGTTGCACTCGGTACAGAGAGTCTAATGCGCAATGAAGTCAGATCTCAGAAGCTTCTCCAGTTTCTCCAAGTTACAGCAAATCCGATGGATGCTCCTTTCTCTCGCAGAGATTATCTTTTGCGTGAGTTGGCCGCTTCTCTCGATCTCGATCCAGATAAAGCTGTTAATGATCCGCGAGAGGCTGCTATCCAAGCCTCAGTGATGGATGACATCGCTAAGAAGATGGGTGCTGCTAATCCTCAGGGCAATCCTCAGGAAGGTGGTAATCCTGCTTCTCAGGCTAAACCTAGTGAACCTACTCAGACTGCTGGTGGCACTCCCGGTGCTGCTCCCACTCCGGGTGCTCAAGGATTCTCTGGTGGAGGTGGGGGCGGTGCTCCTGCTCCTCAGCCGCAAGGACAAGGTGCATAATGCATAGAGAACTAGCTAGAACCCTAGTTCATTTCGTAAACGATCCCTACACGAACGAGGCGTACTTAGCGTATGCTTCGGATCGTGTGGAGTTCCTCAAGAACCAACTCGTGAGCGCTCGTAGCTTAGAAGAGGTTAAGGAACTACAGGGTCGTATCAATGAACTAAGACGATTTGAAACCCTCAGAGATGAGGTCTTACAACACAAGGATACATGATGGCTGGTATTGCAATCCGTAGGCTAATGCGTGGGGAGGACGGAGGAATCCGTGTTGCTCTCATTGACCTCAACACACTACAGGAAGTTACTGATCCTACGGATTACACAGTCCTCGAACCAGACAACGGTAAGATTGAGGATATTCCATATGCTCAGCAACCTAAGTCTGCACAGACTGTAGCTGAACCCGGGGAAGTCCCTGTGGAAGCTACTACGATTAAAGAAGCTCAGGAATACGCTAGTGGTGGTAAACTAGATTCTGGTGATGCTGCTACAGGTATGCGAGGGATGGAGCGTGATGCTACCAACAACTTCGGATACATGAGTAAGCCTAAGGGTCTTGGATTAGCATCTATGCTCCCCGGTCCTGCTGGTATGGTTGGTAAAGCAGTCAATGCTGGTATCAACGCAAATAATATGACTGCCTCTGAGAAAGCTCGTGGCTATCTTGGACTCTCTCCTTCCAGTACATTTGGTAAGGTCAAGGGTGTCCTTTCAGATAACCAAGGTGTTGTCTCTAAGAGCGCTAACATTGGTGGATTTGATTATGGAATCTCCTTCGGAGGTATCTCCAAAGATGGTAAGCATACCACTCTCACACCTGATGAGGCAAGAACTCGGAGCCTTACTCTTGACGCGCCCGTTAAAGAAGGAGCAGTCAGTGAACGAGGACAGTCTTACAGAACTCCATCAGAAACTGGATCAGTTGCTCCTTCGAGTAAAGCAGTTGGAACACTCGGTGCAAATTCTGTTACCCAGACCGGCACCAAGCAGGGTCTTGCGGGGCGACTTGGAGGTATCGAAGCCTCTAATCCCGGGACTGTGGGACTAGCTGCTACACCAGAATCCATGAGTGCAATGAAAGATATGTCTGCTCCTCTCGGTATTGATGCTGAGAATGAAGCCGATATGTCTGGACGTATGTCTCGTCAATGGGCTGGTAGCCTAGGTGATGTCCCTGCTAAGTCAGTCAAGACTGGAGTGGTTTCGGCTACCCCATCAAGTAGACCTCAGAATGTAAGTCTGGGTGCTGTGACTGATGCTGAGAAATCAAGTATATCTTCTAACGCTAAATCTGTTACAGGATTTGATAGAGCAAAAGATGAGTCTGGCGCTGCTGCTAGAGGTTATCGTTCTTCGGCTGTTACTGACCCTACAAAAGATTCTAGTCTGTCTCCTTCGAAACAGGCTGCTGTATCTGATGCTTATGGTAATGCATACAATGCTGGCCTCACAGGTCTAGCTGCTGATATGTCTGTTGCACAGGCTATGCATGAAAGTGCATGGGGAACTAAGCCAGCTGGTACAGCTAACCTACATGGTATTAAAGCTGCCAAGGGTACTGCCATTATGACTCATGAAGTCGAGAATGGTAAGTCCGTTAAGAAGTCTCAGAACTTTGCTAACTTTACTAATCCCGAAGATTCCTATAGAGGGTGGGGTGCTCTTATGGAGCGTAACTATCCGGGAGTTCTTGCAGCTGAAGATGAAGCTAGTGCTATTGAAGGACTTTCTAAAGGTCGTCTAGGTGCTTATGCTACTGACCCTAACTATGGTAAAAAGATTGCTGATACTTTAGATAAGACTCGTCAATATTCTTTTAAGAATGTAGCCCCTGTATCTGCCTTTAGTACTCCCAGTATTACTGGTCAGATCTCATCTCCTGCTAATACGTATGCTGATCCTGAAGCTGCTCCTAGTCCTGAAAAGACTGCAGCAATGGCTACTAAAGTTAACTCTGGTTATACTACTGACTTAGGTCTGATGGGTAATCTGGCTGCTACAAGTACTCCTGAGTCCCGTATGGGTATCAGTGGTTCTGGCTTCTCTCCTAGCTCCCCCGGGGGCATGACAGGGTTCGGTCGTACAGCTAACCTTGGTGGTGCTACTGGTACTTCTAGCCTCTCTGGTGCTGCCCGTGGTGGCCTCTCCAGTGTAGGTGGTGGTACAGGCTCTCGTACTTCCTCTGGCTCTGCTGGAGCAAGTAAGGGCACAGGTAGTGTGGCTGATGGATCTAAGGGTAATGAATCATATGGTGGTGGAGCAAGCAGAGGCACTGGTAGCCTAGGCGGTAATCCCGGTGCAGGTGCATACGGTGGTGGCTCTACTAAATCTTCTGGAACTGGTGGTTTCGCTGACGGTAAGAAGGGCTCTGAGTCCTACGGCGGTGGCTCTACAGCAAGTTCTAGTAAATCTTCAAGTTCGTCCAGTTCCTCAAAAGGTTCTGCATCCTCCAGTTCTGGGGGTCCACGCGGTGGTGCCTCCACTGGTCGTGGCATGGGCGGATTTAACTAATCGAGTGTAAAGGCTGACTCCTTAAACGCGGAGTTGGCTGGCTGGTGCACACAGTCACACTCAACCTAATGCGGCAACGGGCTACCCGCTACCCTGCAATAAGCAGCTACTAGACGGCCCCTCAAGGAAAACTAAATATGCGATACCGTAACCAACGATACCTCGATGAAATTGCTGATGAAGGCACAGACGATGAACATGTGCTAAGTGAGCAGACTGATCTCCCCGTAGCTAATGCTGAGGAAGAGAGCTGGAAGAAGAGGTACGGTGATCTCCGGCGTAAAGCTCAGGCTGACGCTACTACTCTCGAAGGGCGAATGAAAGCTCTAGAAACGCAGTTAGCGGAAGCTTCTAAAGGTACTGTCAAAATGCCCAAAAGTGAGGCCGAAGTGGCCGCATGGGTTAAGCAGTATCCCGATGTCGCTGACATTTTTAAGACCATGATTATGCAGGAGACTGGTTCTCGCGGAGATGAGATTAACTCTACCCGTCAGGAACTTCAGGACCTCAAGCATGAACGTGAACTGGAAAAGGCTCTACAGGAACTCCTGAAGGCTCATCCAGACTTTCTCGAAATTCGCTCTACAGTTGAGTTTATCGACTGGGCGAAGGACCAACCGAAGTGGATCAATAAGGCCCTCTATGATGAGGATGAAATTGATGTACCCGGCGCTATCCGTGCTATCGATCTCTATAAGATGGATACACAGAAAACTACCAAAGCGGCTCCCGTCCCCTCCAGAGATCTCTCTGCAGCTACGTCGGTCCGTACTCCCCGCACTGAATCACCCACCGCTTCGAACGGTGGTGCATGGTCAGAGTCTCGTGTAGAAGCCCTCCCACGTAAGGGGAGAGGTAGCTACGATCAGTACGCTGATGAGATCGATGCGGATATACGTTCCGGTAAGTTCGTTTATGACCTTACGGCTGGAGCTCGTTAATACCAAGCCTCTTATGACTGGCAGCAAGCCTCACGGTGCTAAAATCACTATGGGAGTTGGATTGAAGTTCCAACAGTCAATAAGACTACCTTGAAGACAGATACGCATACACAAGTATAAGACACCCTCTCGCTTGGCCCACTGAAGACTGATCCTCGGATGTGCACCCAACCTCGACAGGCCCTTAGAAGATGTTGCAACTGGTGAAACCCCAAACTCAACAATCTTTAAAAGGATATACTCTAATGGCATTTCAAAGTGCAGCCAATTGGCACAACCTTCCTAATGGTGTGTTTTCTCCTACCATCTTCTCGCGCAAAGCCCAGAAGGCATTCCGCAAGAGCTCGGTCGTAGAAGGCATTACTAACAATGACTACTTCGGTGAAATCTCTGCTTATGGTGATAGTGTTCGCATTATCAAAGAGCCTGAGATCCTGATCCGTCAGTATGCCCGTGGTACTTCGCTCGTCCGTCAGGACCTCGTTGACGAAGACTTCTCCCTGATTGTGGACAAGGCCAACTACTTCATGTTCGGTATCGATGATATCGAAGAGAAGCAGTCCCATGTTGACTGGATGGACATGGCTACTGACCGTGCAGGTTATAAGCTGAAGGACGCCTATGATACTGAAGTACTCGCATACATGGCTGGCTACACGGTCAACCTTGCTACGCGCGTATGGACTGTTAATACTGTTCCTAACGGTACGCCTAACCAGTCTACTGCTGGTACAGACGAATGGCTTGTTCGTAACAAGTTGACCCGTGCTGACTTCGCTGTTGGTGGTGCAACGACTGACTCGATCGCTGTTGGTACTGCTGGCACGTTCGATGCAACTCCTCTCCAGATCCTGAACCGTATGAACCGTAAGCTCGATGAGCTGAACGTTGATAAGGAAGGCCGCTGGGTAGTTGTTGACCCGATCTTCGTCGAAAAGCTTATGGATGAAAACTCCAAGCTTGTACACGCTGATTATGCACACAACCAGAATGGCAACGAAGGCCTGTTCAACGGCAAGCTGTTGGCTAACAAGATCCGTGGATTCCGTATCCATGAGTCTAACAACCTCCCGCAGATCGGTACTGGCCCGGGCGCAATTGACACTGACGGTTCTGCTGTCAACTATGGTGTCATCCTTGCTGGTCATGACTCTGCAGTTGCTACTGCTTCTCAGCTCCAGAAGTCCGAGAAGTTCCGCGATCCTGATTCCTTCGGTGATCTGGTACGTGGTATGCAGCTCTATGGTCGTAAGATCCTCCGTTCGGAAGCTCTTATCCGCGCTGTCTATAACATCAACGCCTAATTATAGCTGGGGGTTTCGGCCCCCACTAAGGCTCATCTAAAATAAAGGATTATATAGATGGTTAATATCGCACGGGCTCTCACGAGCTCTAACCACCCTTCGAAGTTTGCGCCGGACGTTCGTCTGCCGTACATGGTTGAAGTTTCTGTTACTGCTGAGCAGATGATCGCTGCTAAAGGTGGAGCTATTGCTTCTGCTGACGTATACGATGTCGCTCTTGTTCCTGCTGGCTCGGTTATCCGTGGTGTATGGGCTCGTAAAGACACTGCCATGACTGGCACGTCTGTCGATCTCTCGCTTACTGTTGGACTTACTGGTGGTACTGCTAACTTGTTTGTTACTGCTTGGGATTTCGATGCTGCCGCTACTGGTGCATTTGGTCCAGTTGGTGCAGGCGTAGTTCTCGGCTCGGTCAATGGTACTGCAACGCAGGGCGTTTCGTTCACGGTTGCTGCTCAGACTGGTACTTGGCTTACGGGTCGTATGACATTCTTCATCGAAGTCATTGACCTCTCCGACTATGACAATTCCCGTTCAGGCATTGTAACTCTCGGTAGCTAATATTAATATGGGTGTAGGGGCGCAAATGCCCCTAAACTCTTTCAAACTATAAGGAACACCCATGACTGATAAAACAACTGCTGACGTAATCGTAGAAGCGAAGAACGCTGGCCTACCGGGTGAACTTGCTGTACAAGCAAAGCTCGCCACTATCGCTTCACTGAATTCAAATGCTAAGGCGCAGATCATAGCTCTTACATCCCTTACTGGTTCTGTAGGTACTGCTAATACTGCTATGACTGCTCTTGCTGCTAGCACTGCCGCCCTTACGGGTGCAGATACGGCTACTCTTCCTACCAAAGCATCTATCGATGCAATCATCACAGCTATCAATAATAACCTCGCTGATTTGCAAGCCAGTAACAATGCAATCATCGCAGCTTTAAAGGCTTAACCACATGGCAGCTTTCGTAGGACTAACATTCTCTCCAGCCAGTATTATCAAGGGAGCTTCTGCAGCTATCCTCGTAGACTCTGCTGAAGTACAATCTGAATATATCACTGGTTCCCCGGGCTTTAATGTAGTCTCTACGATCACTGCAACTGACAGTACTCAGGTATGTCGTGTAGTAGTCTCTGGTACACAGGAAGTCTGGGTCACAATTGGACCAGCTCCTGTTGCTCTGCCCGGTACCAAGTTTCTAGTACTTGAAGGTACTACTGAATACTTTGCACTTAATGCAGGTGACAAGGTTGCCATCTTCGAACAAGTTTAAGGAGCTCACATGCTTGGTTTAGGTTTTGGAATTGGAAAGTTCCGTAGATGGGGAAGAGGCCTAGACGGCTTCACTTCAACAATATACGTAAGCCAAGTAGGTGGTAGTGATACTAATGATGGTTTGACTTCTGGTACTCCTCTCCAGACTTTAGCTGCTATTCCTCTACAAAATGGAATGCGCATCTACCTCGCTAGAGGTTCTGTCTGGCATGAGGAGCTTGATACGAGCCCCTACACAGGAGTTTGGATTGATGCTTATGGCAGTGGTCCCCTCCCTGTATTAGATGCTTCTGACACTGCTCCAGCTACTTGGGTAGTCGATGGTGCTAATAACAAAGTCTACAATCAGACTCTATCCCACTCTGGTGATATCGGACTCTATCTTTCAATCTGGGAAAATGGTGTACGCCCTAAGTGGGTTGCTTCTAAGGCTCTCTGTCAAGCAACTCCTGGAACCTTCACGGTTGGCGTATCCACACTAGGGTCTAATATCTTCTCTATTCACCCCTTGGGTGATACCAATCCTGCGTCGGATGGTAAAGTCTATACCTACTCTGCTCGTAATTATGGCCTACTCCTTGGTGCTAGCAGTACAGTTAACTATATTCGTACTCGAAAGCAAATCCACAATAATGGCTCTACCGTTATGGGAGCCAACTGTGTCGCTAACTTCTGTATCTTTGAAGATGGTGTCAAACATAATACATTTGCCTCTAGCGGTTGTGTCTATAACGACTGCATAGCTTGGAAGTCTGATTGGATCATCAGAGAGAACCACACTTCTTTCGTAGCCTTTCAGCCTACTATAACATCTGGTGAAGTAACATTCAATCGATGTGTCTCACTTATGGAACTCACTGTTCTACAGGATGCTCTAGCTAGGGGTACTGATTCTACAGGTTTCTACGCCCACACAGATGGTGCTTCTGGACATGTCTGGTCTACTATCAGATATAACCAATGCTCTACGAAGAATAACGGTACAGGCTTCAGTGTTGCTGATACAGTTCTTGTAGCCTCAACTCGTTGCCATCCTGAGACATCTGAAAATGGTTTCTCTTTCAATGGTACTACCAACAATGTCATCGATCCTTGGGTCAATGAAACAGATGGTATCAAGGTCAATCGTGCAATTACTAGTCTTACAGATGGAGCACTCAATATTGATGGTGCTCGTGTCTATACGATTATTGGTGGTGATGGTCAATTCTATGATACCTCTACTGGTACACTCAACCTCACACAGTCTGTATTCTATAAAGACGAAGATGCAAACTATCAGTATCTAGTTAGATCAACAGCTGGTCGTGTAGTGAATATGAGTGGTTGTATTCTTTATGGTGATCAGACTTCTGCTGATGTAGCTGCTCTTAAAGCTTTCACTCCCGGAGCTATTGACAACAATCTCTATGCTGGCTCTATCAATCTTGACTATGAGATTGAAGCAAATAGTTATAGTAACTTCGCTGACTATCGTGCTGCTTACCCTCTCCTAGACCCTAACTCACAGGCTCTTGCCTTTGGTGTTGATCCCGGACTAGTTGATCCAGCTAATGGTGACTTCCACCTTACTGTAGACTCTCCTGCTGTCCTCATGGGCGCTGGTGTCCTTCGTCCCGATGCTGTCTATACAGCTATTCCTTCTCACGCAACAGTGGCGGCTATGTAATGACAACATATATGGATTTCTGTAATCAGATTATTAAACGTGTTAATGAAGTACAACTTAGTGATACTACCTTCGACGATGTCATTGGTGTACAAGCTGTTATCAAAGATGCTGTAATTGATGGTCTGAATAAAATCTTTCAAACTAAATACAAATGGCCCTTCTCTGCTGTGACAGGAACACAGTTGATGACGATCGGTACTCAAGAGTATCCTTGGCCTGACCGCTTCCAGTCTGTTGATTGGGCCAGCTTTCAGGTCCAGAAGGATGTAGCCTTAGCTATCAATGATCGTCACCTCCCTGCAATCCAGAGAGAAGAGTGGTATGAACGTTTCCGTGATAATGACTTTGATGCTGGTGCTGATGGTCGTAACTTCCCTCAGTTCGTCTTCTCGAACCATGGCATGGGTTGGGGTCTAACTCCTTCCCCGAACAAAGCATATACGATTAAGTTCAAGTATTGGGCTAATCCTCTAATGCCTATAGAGTTCGATGATGTACTTCCTATTCCTGCTGAGTTTGAACCAGTACTTGTCCAGAACTGCTTAATGCATATGTATACCTTCTATGACAATAATGAACGTTCCACTATCGCTGAGACTCGATTTGAAAAAGGTCTTAAGGATATGGTTGTAGTCCTCTTGGGCAATAACTGGGAACATGCATATGATGGACGAGTATACCCACATCAATTTTAGGAGCTAATATGCCAACAGATCAAATTGATTCCTTCCGAGTGATTTGTGAAGGTGGCTTGAACACCAATGAAAGTACTCTGATCCTATCTCAGGATCGTCCGGGCTCTGCTACTACTCTTGTCAATTACGAGTCAGCTATCTCTGGTGGCTATCGTCGTATCAATGGTTTCGTAGAGTTTGATCCTGACTTTGCTGAGGTAGGTGTAGGATTTGCCGAAGGGAAGATCCTTTGGGTTGCCTACTTCGTAAATACTGTTACAGAGAATAATGAGCTCTTTGCTGCTCGTGCAGACATAGGTGGAGTTGAATATCAGATCTATCTATATGATCCTGCTCTTGGTTGGCAGCCTGTGGCTATGGCTACTCGACTTATGTCTGGTACTTATTCTGAAGTTATCAAACTTCGTTCAGTAGACTTTAACTTTGGTTCAGATAATAATCTAATCGTAGTCGATGGTGTCAACCCTGCTATTTGGTATGATGGCACTACTTGGACTACTTTACTCTCTACAGCTGCTGGTGGTCCTGCTGACCCCGGTGGTGATCAGATCACAGATGCTCCTTCACTTGTCACAGTCTTTAAAGGTCACATCTTCCTTTCGGGAGACATGACCCCTGATGGACGTGCTCGTGTAGTACACTCTGCTCCACTTCTACCTGACACTTGGACAGCTGCAGCCGGTGGTGGTCAGCTCTTCCCGGGATTCGATGTAGTTCAGATTAGACCTTTCCGTGATGAACTCTATGTCTTCGGTAAGCGTCAGATCAAGAAGGCTATAGCTGATCTAGCTTCTGGCTTCGTACTACAGGATGTAACGGATGACCTCGGTTGTCTTGCTGCTGATAGTGTTCTTGAAGTTGGTGGTAATCTGATCTTCCTTTCGCAGGATGGAATACGTCCTATTGCTGGTACTGATAAGATCAATGATATTGAACTAGGTCTACTCTCTCAAGACATTCAACCGATCATGGACAACATGCTCAACACGACTGAGTTCCCTCTTCTTGATGGAGTAGTCGTGAGAAAGAAGACTCAGTTCAGATATTTCTGGGGTGGAAGTACTTCTGAAACGATTGACTCTAAGGGTTTGATCGGTTGTGTTAGAACGAACAGGAGAACAGGAAAAACTTGGGAGTTCGGTGAACTTCTCGGTATCCGTACTTCAGCTGTCTGGTCTGGCCTTATAGATGATCGTGAGATTGTCCTTCATGGTGATTGGAATGGTATAGTCTACAGGCAGGAACAAGGTTCCTCATTTGCTGGAGCCAATATCCTTTCGGTATATTCTACTCCATTCCTAGATGTTGGTGCTACTGATGTCCGCAAGCTCTGGAGAGAAATCAATACCTTCATCAACGCAGAAGGCACAGCGAACATCTTCCTTGGTTTGACATTCGATTGGGATCTAGGTAATACACTTACTCCTGCAAACTATATCGGTCTTGTCTCTTCAGGTAATACTTTTTATGATGATCTTGAGTCCATCTATGATGACTCTGAAACTCTTTATGGGTCTGATCTTCGAACCATCCTACAAACTAAACTACAGGGATCTAGTTTCTCTGTCAAGTTCTCCTTCGTTAATCAGGGGACCGATCAATCATACACCATTCAGGGCTTTATCCCTGAGTACAGTATTAAAGGGCGCAACTAATGGCTGGCTATACAAGACAATCTACTGCAGACATCGTGGCTGGTGAAGTCGTTCGGGCTGCTCCAATCAATAATGAATTTAACCAACTTGAAGTTGCCTTCGGTGCTATCTCTGGTCATGCCCACGATGGTGCAGCTGGTAATGGTGCTCGTATTGATGGTGATGATCTAACTGGTATTGTTCCA